>FLOH01001366.1_pt1 | contig 38537 bp, 56 predicted proteins | sample 756751 | NCBI WGS metagenome assembly FLOH01 (sample SAMEA4026879, study PRJEB14308) | marine metagenome | biome: coastal water; material: water | depth 74 m
CACGATGGAGGGGCAAGACCTACAGCACTGGAAGCACGGCTCTGCCAACAGTGAGAGCCTGACCCTTAGCTTTTGGTTTCGGTCTCCGAAATCAGGGACTCACTGCGTTGCTCTGCATGACCTTGACCACAATATGGCAAACATCATGGAGTTCGAGGTTGCTAGTGCTGATACCGCAGAGTTTATATCTGTAACCTTCGTACCTAAGACTAGCGGTACTGTCATTGCCAACGATACCACGCAAGGCGCACGTATTGTATGGCCTATGATTGCTGGTTCTAGCTATCTAGATGACAGTAATGTTGGCGGCTGGTCTGGAAATGCTGGCGAGAAGTACATCAGCAGTAATGGGCAGAACCTTTTAGATAACGTAGCCAATAACATCTACATCACAGGCGTCCAGCTAGAAGTCGGCTCTATAGCTACAGACTTTGCCCATGAAGACTACGGCACGACTTTGGCTCGGTGCCAGCGATATTTACACTATCATACTAGGGCATCATCGGTTGATCATATATTTGCAGTTGGAAAGGTTAACTCAACGACCGTAGCTGAGTTCGTTATGCTTCATCCAGTTACAATGCGAGCCGCTCCTACGATGTCCATTAGTGCTGTCGATGACTTTGGCATCCGACACGCTAATACAACAACGACCACTACCAATCTCGTTAACTTAGTTTCTGGGCCAAATGCTGCGTGTGTGTCTGCTACTGTCTCTAGCGGTCTAACGGCTGGTCAAGGAGCGCTTCTGTATCAGGGTTCTGATGGCGACTTCATCCAGTGGTCAGCAGAGCTATAAGGAAATATGTAAATGAAATATATAAATTCAGAACACACGATTATCCAAGACGGTCTTCGTTCGATCCCTACTGATCCTAACAACACCGACTATGCAAAGATCCTAGAATCTGAGGTAGAAATCGAAGACTACGTTGCGCCTACGAAAACGTGGGTCGAGATCCGAGGCGAACGTGATGCACTGCTCAACGCTAGCGATTGGATGGCGATGGCCGACAGGACGCTGACCGACGCCCAGGCTACCTACCGGCAGGCGCTCCGGGACATACCTGCCGACTACGCCGATCCCGCGTCGGTCGTCTGGCCGACACTATGAGATGGCCCGTCTAGCTATCTATCTGTCGCTCGCACTGGCGGTCGCTACGTCAAGCCCAGCCTCGGCGATGCAGTGCGCGCCGATGGCGTTGATGGTTCCCGCATTGGAAAGGACAGGTGAGCGGGTCATTTGGAAAGGTGTCGCGGGCAGTCACCTGGCCATTCTGATGCAGCACCCAACCACCGCTGGGTGGACTTTCGTCGCGTTGTCGCCGCAGAAATTAGTTTGCATCATCGCGCACGGCACAGACGCGGAGTTAAGAGATGATGTTCGAGCGAGCGCCAGCGTACCTGACAGGGAAAGGCAGAGTAATGACCGCCGATAGCGACCGCCGCACCGTAGCGAGCGCACACATCCGAGTGGATAATATGATGGGTGAACTCCGCGAACATATCGGTCGGTGTAGCTCGGAGTCTCGCGCTCAAAATGCTCGATTGGCGCGGCTGGAGAAGATACTGATCGGCACAGCCGGTGCGACTATCGCGCTGCTTCTCATGCTGGTTCTCAGATAATGACGGTCGCTCAACTCACAAAGCTGATCGAGGCAGTAGGAATTCCTGCCGCTACTGCGGCGGCGATGGGTTTCTTGCTTTGGCGGCTGCTCCAATACATCCTCAAAGACCTGCGAAGTGACATGCAGCAGCATGACGACGATCTCCAGCGTAGTCTGAAAATCATGACGACCATCCTGATCCAGCAGGTGGACCGTATTCGGGTGCTTGAGAGGAACATCTACCGCTACCAAGACGCGACATCGGTCAAGCTGGGACTGGGCGCGCCCACCTACGACATAACCAGAAAAGAGAAGCACGATGAGGCACAACAGGCACTCCGCGATATCGGAAGGACGAACGGGGATGATTAAATGATTCCACTTATCACCACGATTCTCCCTTCTGTCATGGATATAGCGGGGCGGTTTCTTCCAGAGGACAAGGAGAAGCGAGCGGCTGCCGAGCGCGAGATTGAAGCGAAGCTGACTGAGAGTCTTGCTAACATTGACCTCGCCCAGCTTGCAATCAACAAGGAAGACGCCAAGGGAAACTGGTTTCAGTCCGGGTGGCGTCCCTTTATCGGTTGGTCATGCGGATTTGCTCTTGCCTACACCTACGTCATGCAGCCGATCCTGACTTTCGGATTGGCACAGGCTGGATATTTAATTGATCTGCCCGCCGTAAATTTGGGTGAGATGATGCCCGTCTTGATGGGGATGCTCGGACTGGGCGGACTTAGAACTTTTGAAAAGGTAAAAGGAATAAACAAATGAAAATAGTTAAGTACATTTTGTCTCGCGTCAGCGAGCCATCTAGCTTCGCAGCAATTGGCGTGGCGGCAATTGGCGTCGGCATCCTGACTGGCTTCGAGTGGCTCGCGGTCATTGGCGTTGTCGGCGGCGTCCTTGGTGTCGTCATGGCAGAGAAGAACCAAGACTAAAGTGGACGTCGAGCAACTTCGCCTAGACCTTGAGAGAGACGAAGGCTGTGTCTACGCGGTGTACTTAGACCACCTAGGCTACCCGACTTTTGGCATCGGGCACCTCGTGACCGAGGCGGACCCCGAGCACGGCAAGCCCGTGGGAACTGAAGTCAGTGAAGACCGGGTTCAGCGAGCCTTCAACTCGGACATAGAGTGCGTCATCGATGACTGTGAGCGAGCCTTTGACGACTTTGGATCTCTGCCTGAAGACGCGCAACTCGTGATTGCCAACATGATGTTCAACCTAGGTCTTCCGAGGTTCAACAAGTTTAAGAAGATGATCCGCGCTATTAATCTTGGCGATTGGCAATCTAGCGCAAATGAGATGATCGCCTCGAAGTGGTATCAGCAGGTAACCGCCAGGGCGCGTCGCTTGGAGAGTGTCATGAGGGGGATTAAATAATGCCGCTAAGACCTTTCGAGATAAAGCCGGGGATTGTCAAAGACATCACCGCCTACGCCGCTGGCAAGAATGGGCCGTTTTGGACTGATGGCGACAAGGTGAGGTTTCGCAATGGCTTCGCGACCAAAATAGGTGGCTGGCAAAAGCAAGCCATTTACGCGTTGGACTCCTCTGAAGATGTTGATGTCAACACAGAGGCCGCGCTCCAAGGGGTGCCGAGGGAGATCTTATTTTGGCGAACCCTCGCTGGCGTAGACACAATGGCAGTCGGGACGCACAACCACCTCTACGTCATTCAGGACGATGGCATCTTTGACATCACGCCTCTGATTACTTCAGCCAGCCTGACAAATCCGTTCACCACCGTCAACGGAAACTCCGTTGTCACAGTGGCAGACACAAGCCACGGCCAGTTGGATGGAGACTTTGTTGTGTTCTCCGGCTCTGGTGCCCTTGATGGCATCGCCGCCAACACATTCAATCGGTTCTCTGGCTTTCAAATAACTTATGTGAGTGCCAACGCCTACACCATTGAGACAGGAACTGAAGCTACAGGCGCTACCTCTGGCGGCGGCGGGAGCGTGACAGCGAAATATCTGATTGGCCTCGAGGAGGGGCTGGGAACTCAAACGCCTTCGCCTTCAGTTGGATGGGGAACTGGAACATGGGGCGGCAGCACATGGGGAACTCCGAGGGCAGTTGGCGATCTGGTTTTTGAAAATAGCCAGTGGTCGCTTTCTCTTTGGGGCGAAGACTTGATTGCCACAGTCAGAGGAGAGCAAATTTATTATTGGGATGCGTCTGGCGGGGCGACTGCCCGTGCCTCTCTCGTCTCCGCAGAGTCAGGCGCGTCTGACGTTCCGACACTCAACAGGGTTACGCAGATATCATTTCCCGATCGGCATCTTGTCTCAGCGGGGACGAATGCCCTGGGTGCCAGCGTAATTGACCCGATGCTGGTTCGGTGGTCTGACCAAGAGAACTTTGTTGATTGGACCCCGGCGGTCACCAACACATCAGGAGACCAGAGGCTTGAGATTGGCACGAAGATCGTTGCCATGATGCCCACCCGGCAGGAGACATTTATCTCCACAGATGAGGCGGTCTACGGCATGACGTTCATCGGGCCGCCGTTCACATTCTCTTTCCGGCTTATCGGCGCGAACTGTGGCTGCGTCGGCATCAACACGATGATGAATGTCGATGAGGATATCTACTGGATGGGCAAGGCGAACTTCTTCGTCTACGACGGCTCAGTCAAAGAGATCCCCTGCCCCGTTGAGTTCTATGTCTTTGATAGGTTGCAAAAGGACTACTTTGACAAGTGCTTTGCTGCCCATAACAAAGAGTTTAACGAGGTGTCGTGGTTCTACCCGAGCACAGAAGTTAGCGGGGCTGATCCAGAGCCAGACTCCTATGTGACCTACAATTACGAGGAAGGCTCCTGGACGATCGGCTCTCTTGAGCGGACTGCTTGGTTTGATTCCTTTGGCTTCCGCAAGGTTCCATTCTCGTTCTCGAAGACTGGATATCTTTACGATCAGGAGACTGGCACCGATGACGACGGCTCGGCCATGACTGCGTATGTTGAGAGTTCGCCAATGGAAGTCTCGTCTGGAGACTCCCTGATGCTGGTCGACAAGATCATCCCGGATGCGACCGTCAGCGGAAACCTTTTGTGCACCCTGTATTCAAAGAAGTATCCCAACGGATCTACGACGACAAAGGGTCCGTTTACTATTACTTCTGACACAACTAAGGTAAGCATGCGGTCTCGTAGCAGGCAGATGAGCCTTCGCATGGAGAGCACAGAGACTGGTGCCGCGTGGCTGCTCGGAGAGTTTCGCGTGAATGCTAGAGAGGATGGTCTCAGGTGAGCACAATAGACACGAGGCTCCCGACAGCTCCCGCAGAGTGGAGCAAGTTATGGGCAGACCGCTTCTCTAATGTCGTTCAGCTTGCAATCAATTCAATTGGCAACTCTGCGCAGAACAACGCGGAAGAGGCTTCCGATCGCAAGATTTGGTTCTTTGGCTGATGACTACGTTCTACAAAAATGCGGCAGTCGATCTCACGACAACGAATTTGACGGTCGTCTACACTGCGCCAGCCGCAAAGACTGCCATCTTCAAGTCGATACTCGTTTCGAATGATTCTGGCAGCGCCGACACCATCACTCTCACCCTGACCAATGCTGCTGCGGCTGTCTTCAGCCTCTACAATCTGGAAGAGGTCGGCGCGCTGAGTACCAGGGAGCTTCTTGAGCAGCCACTCGTACTTGAGACTGCTGAAATACTAAAGGCCCAAGCCGCGACTGCCGGACGTTTGCATGTCGTCGCAAGCTACATGGAGATCACATAATGGCAGCCCCACCCCCGTACCAAATCCCGGTTTACCAGCAGAGACCCACGACTGATACTTTTGCCCCTGGGTATCTGCAAGATTTCTACGGCACAGGAACTATGCCGTTTCAAGAGTGGGTTCGTCTGGTCCAAACCGGGGAGCGGACGATCACTCCAGGCAACCCTGACGATGACGCCAACATGGCTATCTTGCAAAGCCAACAGCAGAGCTTCGGCGACATGATGAAGGCTCTCGCCCCGTCTATCGCTGGCTACACTGCTGGTGCCGCGTATGATGTTTTCAGCGACCCTTACCTGGAAGGGAGTTTTGGAGACAAAGTCCTGCGGACGGGTGCTTCTCTGCTCCCGGAGAACCTCCCTTTTACAGACATTCAACTGCGTGACCCTCTGCCGCAAAGCCTTGTCGATGACTCGATTGCAAGAGGATACCGGCTCCAAACGCCAAACACACTTACTGGTGCCCTTGGCAAAATACCAGCAGGTTATGAGGTTATCCCAGAGCTTGCCACGGCTGCTACCGCAAGAGCCACTGGGAATCTTGATCTGTTCAAGGAATTGAACAGTCCTGCTCCTCGTTATCTTGAGCTTCCCGATGTCACGGAAACCTATCAGCCTGCTGGGCGAGGCAAGCTTGTCGGGTCAAGCACTGGCAAACGTCCGGACGCGAGCTATGTTTACGATCCTGTAGACGTTGCAGCTGCTCAAAGTAGCGTGGGCGGCAATTTAGCAGCTGATCCAATTCAGTCTGTTCCAACAGAAGCCCGCACTGCTCTGTCAGGAGTAGGAGACTATTTCGGGAGCCGCGACGCTGCGATGCGTGCTGGTGTCACCGGATTGGCGAGCTTTGGCACAGCTTTGCTGACAGGCCAAGATCCAGCCACCGCCGCGAGGGCCGCAGTTGGCGGCACAGTTGGTGGCTACGTTGGTGGCTTTTTTGGCCCAATTGGGAGCATGATTGGCAGTGCGCTTGGTGCATCACTCACTAGAAAGCGTGTCATCTGCAACGAGCTTGTCCGGCAAGGTCTGATGAGCCGCGAGCACATGATGCTGGACTATAAGTTCACCAAGGAGCACCTGACGCCTCAGCATGTCCGGGGCTATCACTTCTGGGCGGTGCCGGTAGTCCGCAAAATGCGTGAGGGCAAGTCTGTTGGCTTCTGGAGGCACATCGCGACGCACCGTGCCAACGAGATCGCCCACATCTACGGAAAAAGAGACAAGCCGGACTACCTAGGCAAAGTCTATCGCCGCATCTTTGAGCCAGCGTGCTGGCTTGTCGGTGCAATCTGCAAACAGAAGGACTGGCAGTCCCTGTACTCAACCAAAGGAATATAAGATGTCGATGCCCCAAGAAGACATGATGATGATGCCCCAAGACATGATGCCCCAAGACATGATGCCCCAGGACATGATGCCCCAGGACATGATGCCCCAAGACCCCATGGCAGAGATGCCCCAGGAGGCCAGGGATGCTGTCATGCAGCCTTCCGAGGAACTCGCCCTAGTTCTTATGGCGCGACTGTCGAACATGGCCCCAGAGGAGCTGCAAATGCTTGACACAGTCATCACGCCAGAGGTCGCGCGGGTGCTCGTCCGTCTCCTTCCAGAGTTGGCAGAGATCATCAACTCGATCGAGGGAACTCCGGCAGAGATGCAGGAGCAGATCGGCGCACTAAGCTCGATGTAATGGAAGTCCGATGCGCATCACCCTTCGACCTTTCACAGATTGCAGCGACCCTCGTGCGGATGCACAGAGAAGCGGAGTTTGACTTGGCTCCGATCAACTCGCACACCCTCATGGCAACTGTGAATAACACCATTCACAACGGTGTCGTGCTTGTCGCTGTCGACGAGGGTCGCGTCGTGGGGACGATCGGCGGCACGACAGGCCGCGACTGGTGGTCGGATGACGAGTACTTCTCTGATCTGTGGTTCTATGTCTCTTCAGAGGCCAGAGCCAGCAGAGCTGCCATCCTCTTGATAAAGAAATTTGTCTCGGAGATCCGCTCTGGGTTCCCAGGACACAAGATCAGACTGGGGCATGTCTTTTCTGGAGATATTGCCCGAAAAGACAAATTTTTCGAGAGACTTGGCCTGACTAAGGCCGGATCTCTGTTTATGGAGGCTTAAATGGGCGGTCTATGCACAACCAGGGCAGATCCTCTGCCAACTTCCAATAAGGTAATTTCTGGCACTCAGATCCCCGAGTGGGTCTCGGCTGCGGGCAGGCAGATCTACGAGGAAGCCGCCGAGCTGGCGAAGTCTCCTTACGTCCCATTTGCTGGCCCACGGATCGCGACTTACGGCGGCAGCAAGCTGACAGAGGCCGAGCGGCAGGGCCAAGCCCTCCTCACCGATGGGTCATCGAGTTATCAGCCTTTTGTTGATGAGGCTGCCGCAGTCACGAGAGGCTTGCAGCCGAATTATCAAGGGATGTCCAGGGGCGACCTCATTGGCGGTCAGGTTGACCTGGGTGGGCCGACTGACTTGAGCGGGCCGACTGACTTGAGCGGGCCGACTGACTTGAGCGGGCCGAGTGCCATGAACTTCAACCTTGAGGGCGCGCAGCCTTACCTGGACATCTACCAGCGAGCCGCCGACCCGGCTGTCCGTGAGCTTGAGCGGCAATTTGCGCAGCAGAGAGACGCCCAGGCTGCCCAAGCCTCACGGTCTGGTGCCTTTGGTGGTTCTAGGCAAGCAGTCCAAGATGCGACGATCGCGTCTGAGGGCGCGGCCCGCGCAGCCGACCTCAGAGCGCAAGCAGGGCAAGCTGGCCTTCAGTTTGCTTCAAGCCAGTTTGGCGCAGACCAACAGGCACGGCTCGGGCAGGGTAACTTGGATCGCAAGCTGAGGCTCGACCAAGGGAACTTGGATCGCAGTCTGAGGCTCGACCAAGGGAACTTGGATCGCAGTGTGAGGCTCGACCAAGGGAACTTGGATCGCAGTCTGAGGCTCCAGCAAGCTGAGGCCGATCGGGCTGCTCGCTTCGGGGCTGAGGATGTGGCTCGTGGCCAGTATGAAACTCAGCAGTCTGCGGGTCTGGCAAAGGCCAGCCAGCTGCAATCCTACGCGCCAATGATCCAAGGGCTCCAGGAGCAGCAGGCGTCCGGGATGATCAGCAGCGGCCAAGCCCAGAGGCAGTTGGATCAGATGTCTCTCGACCTCGCTTACAGCGACTTTGTCGAGCAGCGCGACAAGCCCTTTGCGATGACGAACTTTGCGCTGGGTGCCCTGAAGGGGACGCCCTACGACACCCGGAATTATTCTCTTGAGCAGGGTCAGCAATACGTCCAGACGCCAAGCATCTACGGCCAGACTATCTCCGGGCTTGGCTCGCTTGCCGCCGCGTATGCTCTCTCTCAGAGGAATAGATCATAATGGCTACTGACAACACATTTGGTGCAGCGGGAACTGATCTTTCGCAGCTGCCACAGGGCGCACTGGGTGCACTGGGTGGCTCTGGAACACTACAGACAGCTTACACCCTAGCCGATATGATGACACCCAAGGCCCAAAAGTTTGACCCGGCGTTGGCTGCCCTGCTGTACTTCACTGAGATGGGCAAGCAAGCGTCTCAGCCGGGGGCGACCCTCCTGGGTTCTGTTGTGGGTTCGGGTCAGGCACCGGCAGCTTATATGATGAAGCAAGCGGAAGCAGCTCGTGAGCGGGAAGCCGGAATTGGCAAGACCGCAGTTCAGCTCGCGAGTGTGCTGGCTAAAGATCCCGCCCCAACAGAATCGTATCGCCTTACGGTGGACGTCCCTGGTCTTGGCAAGGTAGGGGATTTGGCCAGACTAGATGTTCGCGAGATGGCTGCGCTTCCCCAGGACGTCCAGAATTCTCTTGTGGCCTACAAGGCTCCGGGCGACGGAACTTCTACTGAGAGAGACAGGCAAAGATTGATTACTCTGGCTCCAAAAATAGCAAATGGAACTGCTACTCCTGAGGAGGTACAGGAGTACAGCCTAGTCTATCAGGACCTGTCGAGAGGAACCAGATACACTCAGTTCGTTGACGGTCGAGAGCAGCAAGTCACACAGCCTGGGATCAATTTGGCTTCGATGCCCGAACTGCCAGTCCCGTTGGGTTTTGATCCTAATAAAGTTCTCAGCGACACGGGGATAAAATTTGATAAAAATCAAATTGATGGAGCGAGATTCGGCGTAAGAATGCTTCAGAATAGCGGTCCCATCCGACAGGTTTTGGATGGCGGCTATAAAGTAACCGTTGAGGACGCCAGGAAAATTCGAATTCTGGGAGCACTTGGATTGGGCACTCTCACCCTTGACCCAGAAGCTCAACGATTTTATGCGGCAGCTAACAACTGGATTGCGGCCCAACTTCGAGAAGAGTCAGGCGCAGCAATTCCCACAAGCGAATATGCTGACGCACTAGAGCAATACTTCCCACAAGCTGGAGACAGTCGACAGGTAATAGAAGACAAAAGAGCTTTGAGAGAAACGGCAACTAGGGGCATGATCAATTCTTCTGGGGATGCCTTCGCAACTCTTTTCCCGGACGCGGTTCCATTCCTAACGAGAACAGTGAAGGATGAAGATGGTAAGGAGCAGGTCGTTCAAATTCTAAACCCAGTGGGTTGGTATGAGCTTCAACGCGCAAGAGTACGACAGGGCACCGCCATTGATTTTGAAAACTCATTGCAAGGCATGACTCTTGACGAGGTTAAAAGCCTGTTGGCTTTTCCACAAAAAGTGCTGGATGAGAGATATACTCCCGAGAAACTGGATCAAATTGCGAAAGTAATTGAGCAAAAAGTGAACGAGGCCAAGCAATGACCCCGGAACAAACGGCAGCTTTCCAAAAAAAACATGGCATCGCTGTACCCCCTCAACAAAAGACTGATGAAGCGTCGGGCCTGACCCTTGCGGAGAAGTCTCGCCTCGCGGCGCATGGTGCTCTCTTTAGTTCCTCTGATGAGGCGGCTGCGGCTCTTAGGTCTGTCTTGGGTGGCGTACCTTACGACGAAGCCCTCGCTGATGAACGAGCGAAGCTTGAGGCTGCCCGAGATAAGCCTGGGTCGTTCAAGTATGAACTTGGCGGCGCAATTGTGCCGGGCCTACTCGCTGCGCCTTTTACAGCGGGGACTTCAGTTCCCATGACTATGGGGAGGCTGGCGTTTTTTGGCGGAGGCTCGGCGCTCGCCAGCGCCGTTGGCGAGAGAGAGGGAAGCCTCGGCGAGCGACTTACAGAAGACCCTGCGATGCTGGCCCTGCAAACAAGTGTCGGCGCTGTTGCTGGCCCGGCAGTTGGCAAGGCAATCAACGTCGGCGGGAAAGTAGTCAAGGCCGTCGCTGAAAGGGCTGACGCAATAAAAAAGGCCATTATGGCCCAGCTGTCTCGCCCGGTTCAAAATGAAGTTCGCAGGATCGCAGCGTCTTCTGGGGTATCTCTAGAAGAAATTGTCGCCCGGATTCAAAATGGTGAAATCTTTGCAGATATGAGTGAACAGGCGGCGGAAGATGTCTCTGGCATAAACATTACTGCGAGTGAGGGCGGCGCAACTATTAAAGAAGCCTTGCGCCGAAGGGCGGACGAGCTCCCGGAAGCGGCTCGCGAGCGACTACGACGAGACCTCACTGAGGGGGCTTCTATGGATGACAATGTCACCCTCGCGTTTGAAAAAACAACGGAAGAACTCTTAGATCTTGAGAGTGCCGCGTACAACAAAATTTTTGCAGGACAAGCGAATAGAGTATACCCAGAGCTGGGCCGAGCAATTTTGAAAATAGCTGGGAAATCTAAAAACATACCAGAAATGATTAATGATTTTTTAGATGATGCAGGTCGGGCACCAATATTCCGATTAGATCCAAAAACTAAAGCGTATGAGCTTACAAGGGAATTTACACTTGAAGAGGGTGAGTTTGCCAAGCAAGCGTTTATGGATGCCGCAGATCAAGCGTCGGGTAATCGGCGTGGGTCAAAAAAGAATTTAATGAAGGGCTACGAGGCCAGCGTTAAAGAAGTTCTGGATAGCATTTCAGAGCCTCTAAAGACGACAAGAGCGAATTGGGCGAGAATACGAGGCACCAATAACGCATTTGAAGCAGGCAAGAAAATTCTACGAGATTCTTCTGAAGATGCTCAAAAAGCGTGGGAGGCAATAGAAAGACAAGGCCCGGAGGCTATAGGTGCATTCAGGCTTGGCGTGGCCACCTTCCTCAAGAGTAACTCAGAAAGAACTACAAGCTTGGCCAACAAGCAAATTAGAGACTTCGACAATGAAAAAATGCGCGACTGGAAAATCTTGCAGATGATTTATCCGGGGGACGATATAGACGATGTAATGAGGCAAATAAATCTTGCAGCCGGGGCTTTAACAACTAAGACACGGGTCACGGAGAAGTCGCCCACTGCTGCCCGACTGGGAGCGGCACAAAGGCAGGGGGGCCAGATGGTTGACGCTGCTCTTGATGTTGCGACAGGGTCAGTTATCGGCTCCGTCTTCAGACTTGTAAGGAGTGTCCTTACTAGCGCTAGTCCAGAAAAGAAACTTTCTCAAAAGACATTAGATCAAGTCGCTAAAATTCTCGTGACTGAAGATGCAGATCTAATGCGAAGGGCATTGGCTGACCCAGACGTCATGGGGGTCTTGGAAACAAGAATCATCAACATTGCAAATAGGATTGAGTTGGGCGGCGCGGGGTCGGCGGCGTATGGGGCTAGCCAAGCGGCGGGGGAAAACGAAATCATCAAAGATCTAGCCAGAACCGTCAGCCCAGCCGCAGCTAAAAAATTGGTAGATGCTAACCCGCAATAACATCGGCCAGCTCCACCCAGTCCTCGGTCTTCATGTTGCCGTGCTTCTTCCAAGCCAAGAGGCTGTAGAAGTCTTTGGTTGATGGGCGATCGTACAGCACCCTGGCATCCTTGCCATCGACTAGGCCAATGAAGTCCCTGCCGATGCGGATCAACACCCAGCAGCTGCCCTTGTGCTCGACATACTCTTGCAGCCACATCGCCTGATTGAGCATCAGGCCAGAGGCGATACGCTTCTTGGGCCAGTCGGCGATGTATTTCAGCTCAATCCAGCCAGACTTGCCATCCCGCAGGTAGTGAACGTCCGGCGTCCCCTTCGCGACGCGGTTCTCCACCCGGTGCATCTTCAGGGCGAGGTTCTTGCGGACTAAGGTCCAGAAGCTGTGCTCACTCATCTGAAAGAAACATCGACGCGGGGTCTTTGGTGATCATGTCGGCGATGCTTTTCTTGTCGCGCAAGGCGTTGATGATCTTTGTGTCGATTGTCTTTGGGCTCTCAAAGTCAATGTAGGTCACATTGTTCTTGGTCCCGATCCGGTGGCAGCGGTCCTCGCTCTGCAATCGGGTCTCTAGGTCAAAGCTGTTGCTGTAGTAGATCGCACACTCGGCTGCGGTCAGGGTCAGGCCGATGCCTCCCGACTGCGGCTGGCCGATGAAATATCTGACTTTTGGGTTTTCCTGAAAAGCCTCTACGGCATGCTCTCTGGCGTCGTTTGAGACATCTCCGTAGTAACTGACCGCCGCATCCCCAAGAACAGCTCCTATCGCTCTAATATCGGCCTTAAAACGTGCCCAGATGATTACCTTGCAGTCAATATCTGACAGGGCGCTGAGAAGTGCCTCAATACGAGGATTCTTCTCGTCAATTTGCACGAGATTGTCCTCCGCAGGGAACCACCCGCAGATGATCTGCTGCAGTCTCAGGAGCCGGGTTATTGCCTCCGGCGCGGAGACATGATCGCCGTCAAGCTCGGTGAAGAAGTCTCTCTTCATCTGGTCGTACAGCTTGCGCTGCTTTTTCGTAAGCTCGACCGGGTATCGCTGGTAGATCTTGTCGGGCAAATCCAGACAGTCTTTCTTGAGCACCCGGAATGAGTGGCCTCCGATGCTTGAGGTCAGCTCGTCCACGTTCTGATAGGAGACGATCTGCTTGTTCTCGTAGCCACCCAGCACGCAATAGCGGGCACGGAAAGAGTAGAAGCTGTCGTATCCCAGGATGTTGGGGTCCAGAAACTTGAACTGGCTGTAGACATCTTCTGGGCCTTTGGTCACTGGCGTGCCAGTCAGGATGCGCTTGTATCTTGCGACTTTGCCAAACTTGGTTATGACCTTGGTGCGCTTGGCTCCTGGCCGTTTGATCCGAGAACTTTCGTCCACAACCAGCATCGTCTGATTTGACAGCAGGACATTATCCATCAGCTCGATGGCTCTGTTGCTCACGAAAGCCTCGCAGTTGAACGAGAAGATCCTGAGACAGTCCTGCGCTGACATGACATCCTTGAATTTGTCGAGATCTCTGGCCGACATCCCGGCGGCATAATAGGCAGACTGAGTGATGCACCAGTCGGGCATGTGCGCAGGAATCTCTTTCCTAAGCCAGTTGCGGTGCACTCCGTTGGGCGCGATGACAACGAGCGCGGTGATCTTGTCCTGGGCGTAAAGGTAGGCTGCGTTGTCAATTATGACCTTGGTCTTGCCGGTCCCCTGCTCCATGAGGAGGGCGAAGCTCTCCTTGTCACGAGACAGGTAGAATGCCTTGCGCTGGTGGTCGTAGGGCTTGGTCTTGAAGAGGAAGTCTCCCTGGTCAACGAACTCCTTGTCCTTGTCCTCTTTGGTGTTCGCAGCTTCAGTCAGCGTCTCGAGGTACTTGTCCAAGATCGGGACGGCATCCTCGTCCCACTCGGCGTCGGGCCAGAACTTGCTGAGGTGGTGGATGTTGGCTCCGGTGGGCGCGAAAAGCAGGTCTCTCCCGACCCACCGCTTGAAGCCCGGCATGGACGAGAGAGACTGAATTGAGTTGCCGTCGAGCTTGACCGTGGCCAAGCAGTAATGGCCGTGGGCCTTGGTTATGAGCATTTCTGGCTTTCCCCGCTCACAAAATAGAATTTTCCATCGCGGCTCGCGGTCGCTTCGAGTACGGCGCGGTGGTCGATCTCGACGGCGACGGTCAAATAATGACCACGCGACGCTACATACCCAACCGGCTCGTCGTAGTAGTTGCCTTCTCGCACCCAGCCGCCCTTTTCAGCGCGAACCCAAACGAGCCAGCCTTTCTTTTGGCCCTTCTTTGGGCCGCGCACATAGACCGGCAAATCGTCAATGTCGTCGTCGCCAAAAATCCGTCGCGCAAACTTCTCGCCAAATTCGCTGGCAAGCGGAGCCTTCTTCGCCACAAACTGTGCGTAGTTAGTCATCTCGCACCTTCCAGAGCTGCGAGGGCAGGATCGATGGTCTCTCCGATCCGGTCAGACTCGGCGGGTGTTGGCTCCGCGCTATCGGCGTTCTTACGTTCTTTGGGCGGGTCGTCGGTCCAGTGCGGCGGCTGGTTATCGCCTAGATGAAAGGTGATTTTCTTAATCATCGGGTGGTGCGTTTTAGCCATTGGTTTAGTTCCTTTCTCAGTTCGGAGCCGGTGGCCCCTCCAACGAGTAAATCATCTCTCGTTGTTGCTCGAAAGTAAAGTCTTCTCTGGGAACTAACTTCCAAATATTTCCTTTGTTATCAATGAATTGCATCGATGTTCGATATTTTTCTTTATAGAAAATGTGCTTGCCGATGGTTCTCGTGTGTTCTTTCTTGGGTGCCCAGGAGGGATTTACCTCATCCGAGTGGTAGAAAGTCGCACCATCAGTCGGGTCTTCGTAGCGGTCTGGGTCTTCCCAGACGCCAATGTCACTCGCCAGCAGCTTGTATGCGATGCCGATCGACTTGAGATAGGCACTCTCGTCCTCAGCACTTTCAGGCTTGCCGTCGCAGTAGAAAGAGAACTGGCAGCGATGCTTGATAATTTTCTTGTTGCGGGTCTGCGCCTGCTTGACGACCTCGCAGACATCGGAGGGATACCGCTCCGAGTGCACCCGGTTCATCACAACGTGGCCCACGGCGACTTGGCCAAGGGTCGGCTCGCCTCGCGCCTCAAAATATATTGCCATGGCAAGGCAAGCGACAGCAGTCATCATGCGAAGCCCCTGTAGAAAATTACAGCATGCTCTTTGCAGTAAGATCCTCGCTCGATTGGCTCGTCGCAGTCAACCTTTTCGCAAGTCTCGGATCTCGAGTTCATGCCCATGCCGAAACTTGTCACGGTCGCCCACTTCAGGCCGAACGACTTCTTGTCGCTTGCGCCGCCCCGGTTGCGGGCCTGGGATGCCCCGAGCTTCCGTTTCACCCGAGCCACCCCCAAAGAAACAGATAGGCGACATAGAAACTCCCGACGATGCAGATCAGGCCGAACAGATCGGCGATGACGGCGCGGATCATTTCAACAACTCCTCTCAAATCTAGCTTTGCTTAGGATCGCTTTGCGAAGATCCTTCGCGGCCTGAATCCTTTCAAGATTCGACTCTGAGTTGGATGTCAGCGTTTTGTGCTGAATGTACTGATCGATGATGTCGATCGCACCGGCTACGTCTAACGGCAAGATATGCAAACCTGGATCATCTGGCTGTCTTTTCATCCTTCCCCCTATAGGGTGATGCTTCCAGCATGGCGCGGTAGCAATTAGCAGGGGACATTTCCCGGCCCTTGTTCTCCCACTCAAACGATGAAGCGAAAGCCTGTTCGTACATCTTTGGCGTCGGCTCTTTAGGGACGATGGCAAGCCCTGCGGCGTCTAGGGCGTCTAGAAGTTCGCCCGTGGTGGCGTCGGTCCAGAAGGCAACGCCCGATGTGGCAAATCCGCGCGTCAGCATCCCAACCAGTTCTTCACGGTTTGCGGGCGTCATGGCTTCTCTCCGTGACAGGTGGGGCAGGGGTTCCCCTTTACTCGCAACCCTTCCGCGCTGAACTCCTGCAAGTAACCGTCTAGGCAATCAGGGTACTGGCACTTGAGGGCTGGCCCATCGCTTGCGGCAATCTCTATAGCGGCGGTGGGGAGCGAGTCTAGTAGTGCATCGCCCGCAGGCTTTGCTGTAGCGCCTCGGCCCCTACCACCTACAGGACCGGAGTCCTGATCCTTAAAAAAGGCAAAGCGGTCAATATCAGCAGGCGGTGGGAATGTTTCGCACGCCTTCCGATACCAACGCTGCGCCGCCTTGATGAACGTCGATAGCTTCACGCCCTTGCCGAACGTAACGCCGCCCGGCGCATCGTCACGGGCTGTTATGCGGACCTCGTAGGGTAGGACCGGCTCTGCCTGCTGCGCCTTATCGGTCATCGGCTTGCTCCTCGGTTCCGGGCTCGCCACGCATGTCGCTAGGTTCGTCGATAATCCGCTTCTTGCATTGGTCCAGAAGCCAGTTGATCGTCGCGCCGTGCGGAATGGACGAGTGAAAGTAATACTCGCCATTCTTGTCGTAGCCGACGATCACGAGCGCGGCTAAGTCGGCTTCGAGTGCGGCGTTTAGGATGCGCTCTGGCGGGAGGTTGATCGTCGTCAGCACGTCGAGCACAACCACGTTATCATCACTCATCCTTATTCTCCTGTGCCTGTAGGGCTGCGCGGCGTTCACGGCGATACCCCCAATCGGCGGCGTAGCCGACCAATGCAATTTCGATGCGGAAAAACACGCGCGGCCAACGAACGGCCAGCGAGTGCAGCGGCGTCCAGAACAGCAACGCCCAAAAGAGCCAACCTCTGGCTGTGAGGATCGCCTCACTCAGCATCACGGCCTCCCTCTATCGCCTTCAAGGCGGCGATGCAGATGGCGAGGGCGGGTGAGGTTGTCGCCACGATGGCGGCGCGGGCTTGCGTCCTGTAGCCCTTGCGCCGGGGTTCTGGCGTCGTTTCCCAAAACCCCGCACGATCAGGTTTGGACTCGCAAATCGCCCGCGCAACACTCTCTATCAGTTCGTCCGTCATCCGCCACCTCGTCAGTTGGTCTGTCATTCCTCACGCACCTTGCTCTGATGCGCCCGAGCCATCGCCAGCAGAGGCTTCTTCCACTGGCTCCAGAACAGCCGCGCGGAGCAGCCGTCCATCCGTGCTATCCGCTCGTTGTCAAAAGCGGCCCACTCATCGGTCGTGTGGACCTCGCAACCGATCATAATGTGGCAATCCGTGACCATGACAGGCCAGCAAAGACCTTCGACGAATAGCGGCGGGATGCTCGCCTTCTGGCCTTGCCCCAGGTCCGCACCGAGCAGGTCCGCACCGAGCAGGATCGCACCGCGCAGGCCCGCGCCGCGCAGGTTCGCACCGCGCAGGTTCGCACCGAGCAGGATCGCACCGCGCAGGTTCGCACCGCGCAGGTTCGCACCGCTCAGGTCCGCATCGCTCAGGTCCGCACCGAGCAGGTTCGCAAAGCTCAGGTCCGCACCGCTCAGGTCCGCACCGCGCAGGCTCGCACCGCGCAGGCTCGCACCGCTCAGGTCCGCACCGAGCAGGATCGCACCGCTCAGGATCGCACCGCGCTTCACGGCAACCTCAAGCGCAGCCCTCAACCAAAACATGCCCTCGGTGTCGTCGCTGATTTCGACCTCTAAGGCCGCTTTTCCTGTCCACGACAGAAACGGGATTTCTACTTTCATTCCTTCCCTCCTAGCCGGATGCCCCATTCGGTAGCGGCCCATGCTGAACCCCTTCTTTCAGGACCGCCACGACTGCGGCGCGGGCGACGTCCTCTTTCGTCGCGCCCCGCTTCGTGTGCTTTGGTCATCTGTTTAGTTCCTTTCTGAAGTGGAGAGAAAATTATCTATCCTATCGCTTTGAAAGTAAACCCCCAATGATACCAAGCACTTACTCTAACCTTCGGTATCGCTCGACGTAGATCTTACGGAAGCCAGACCTTATTTTGCCCTTCATCAGGTACCAGTCGCCCATGCGACCGTCCTCGAAAATCTGCTTTCCGATGCGATCGTAATTGAACCGGTCGATGGTGCAGATGATCTGCGAGGTGTCGTCCTCAAGCGTGAGGTTCAGCCAGAGATTTTGTTTATCACTGCCGAAGTCTCGGAGGTTCTTTTCTTTCAGCTTGCCGAAGAAGACGAATGTGCCAGGGTTGTCCCCATTAAGTTCTCCGATGTCTATTATTTTAGTTTTGATGTTGTGCTTGGCCGGGTCAGCCTTGATGTGGTCGAACCGCCTCGCGCACTCAAAGATGTCGCCGTAGGGCGTCTCACCAGAATTCAAAAGTGTTTCGTGGCGTGGCGTCAGGGGCTGCTTCAGTTCTCGTCGCCTGACAATTTCCGATGCCATCTTAGGGCCGATGCCCTTGACCCCGATCAGGCCACCGATCAACTCGCCGTCTTGCACAGACCAGTTCTCTAACGATTTGAATTTGTCGAATGGCTTGTAGGCCAGACCCTCCTTGATAACCTCGCGCAGCAACCGGACACCCTGCTCATCATCTTTGACATTACGAAGGCAAGCAGCAGCAAACTCCAGAGGAAACTTAGATTTAAGAACGCAACACCAATAACTGACAAGAGCATAACTAACAGCATGAGACCGATTGAATGCCCAGCTGCCCATCGTATTGATGTGATCCCAGATATTGGAAGCCTCGTCCTCGTCGATACCATTTTCGCTTGCCCCCTTTTTGAACTTCTCAAAGTAGGTGTCGAAGAAATCTTTTCCCAGCGACCGGCTCATCGCCTTGCGCAGCGAGGAGACATCCTCCCAACTCATCTTCCCAATGTCTCTGCCAATCGTCATCACCTGCTCTTGGTAGACGACGACGCCGTGCGTCACCTTTGTTATCTCTTCTGTGAGCGGGTGCAGGTACTCGACTGGCGCAGCTCCGGTGTGCCGCCGTATGAACTGGTTGGTGCCGCCAGAGTTCAGCGGGCCGGGGCGGCCCAGGGCGGTGATCGCCGTGATGTCCTCGAACTTGTGGACCTTCATCTGCCGGGTCACAGACTGGAGGGCGTGCCCCTCAAACTGGAATATCCCGGCGTACCGCTCCTCATTCAAAACTGCGAACGCAGCCTCGTCCTCAAGCTGATAGTTCAGCAGCTGATCCCGCGACCAGCCAACCTGCTCAAGGGCGTCCTGCAAGACAGAAAGCGTCCGCAGCCCCAGGGCATCGATCTTGAGGAGGTTCAGATCCTCGGCATCCTTCTTGTTGATTTGCGCTGCGCCGTTCGCAGCAGAGACCGAGCAGTAGCTGCTGACAGGCTCCTCGGTGACCAGAATGCCAGCGGCGTGGACCCCACTGTGCCTCGCGTGGTTCTCCAACTCAGCGGCCACCCTCATCTGCGGGAATTTTGCCAAGACCTTCTTTCCAACGTCGAGGTCGTTGAGTGTGTCGAGGATGCATAAATTTGACCGAGGGTCGCCGCCACTGCGCTCGATGATCGCACCCTTGAGGTCGTTGACGGCCCAGGCTGGCACTCCAAGCGACTTGGCGACCTCGGCGATCGTGCTCTTGGCTTTGTAGCGAGACACAGTCCCCAGGTGCGCGACCTTCTCCGCGCCATACTTCTCTCGCAAATACTCGAACACCATCTCGCGACGGTCGTCTTGGAAATCGATGTCGATGTCTGGGAGGTCCGCCCGGCTGATGTCGATAAACCGCTCAAACAGCAGGTTGTGCTTTATCGGGTCAACATCCGTTATGCCGGTCAGATAGCAGACCAGAGAGCCAGCGGACGAGCCACGGGCTGGCCCCACCATCATGTGCCTCTTGGCATAGGCGATCATGTCGGCGATGACGAAGAAGTAGTCCTCGAACTGCTTGCTCGCGATCGTGTCCAGCTCTCGCTTTAGACGGGCAGCATAGACCTCATCGTCAAGATCAAGGTTTCTGTATGGCGCACCATCTTCGCACAGTTGGCGCAGAGACTTGTCACTCTTAAACGATACCATCTTCGCGACAGGCAGGGCTGCGTTACACAGCTCTGCGATCTTGTAGGTGTTGTCGATCGCCTCTTGCGGACCCCAGGGCACGGCCTCTCTCCACTCCCACTCGTCCAGGATGTGCATCGGTGCGGTGCGGTCCTGCCGATCTCTGCCAACCAGAACCTCGTAAGCCTTCTTGTCGGTGACGCGAGGGTAGTGATTGTCGCTGGTGGCGACTGTCTTGAAGCCCTTCTTCTCTGCGAACTCAAGAGCCTTCCGCGTGCTCATCGGGTTCAGCTCGATGTAGAGGCTGTCTCTCTTGGCCAGCGGCAGCATCCCCCAGACAGGATGGGTGCCAGAGAATATTATGACGCTGTCAGAGATATCAAAAAGATCGGCGTAGCTCAGGCGCGGAGTGTAATAGAAATTCTCTTTGCTGCTGCTCGTCGTCACGAGGCCATAGATTTCTTTGAGACCCTCGTTGTCCCTGGCCAGAAAGCACATCGTGTTGGCTGGCTGCCTCGACCGATCGGTGGCGTCCTCGACGACCGGGATCTCGACACCCAAGATCGCCTTCTTGCCCGCAGCCTTGCAAGCCTTGCTGAAGGCAACATGACCCCAAGTGCCTGAGTCAGCGATGCCAATGGCATCACCACCGCATTGACTTATGACTGAAGCCAGAGGGCCATACGCCTTGCGGAAGCAATACTCTGTCCGGGTGCGCAGATTAAGCAAGGTGTCCCTCTTTCTTGTACCACTTCACAATTTCGATCAGAGCCTCGACGTCTGCGGTTGCGCGGTGCGCGCCCTTCATGTGTAAGCCAGCGACCTCCTCGTAAATGTCACCCAGCTTGCGCTTCTTGCCCCAGACGCTCTCTCCAACCTCGACTGTGCAGATGTGCTCATAAGGCCACGGGAACTTGGTCAGCTTGTCAAGACGCTCAAGCTCGAACCTCAAGAGCTTCCGGTCGAACGGCAAGTTGTGGGCGACGAGGGTCTTCTCGCCCAAGAAGAACTCACAGACCTGCTGGTAGTAGGCGACGAATGGCTTCTCGTCTTTCAGCTTGTCGTCTGTGATGCCGGTGATCTTGGTGATGATGGGTGGCAGCTCGTGGCCCGGATTGCAGAAGAACTCTAGCCTGTCGATCTCCTTGAGGTCTTCGTCGAGCTTGACCGCCCCGAACTCAATGATCTTCGGCTGCTGGTCTAGGTCTGATCCTTCGGCCTTGGGCAGTCCGGTGGTCTCAGTGTCGAATACTATCATTTGGAAACAACCTCCACGCCGTTCGCTGCAAAGCCAGCGACGTCAACCCAGCTGTCCTCGTGCTTCGGGTCGCAGCACAGCCTCGATAGCTTCTGAGCTACGTTGCACATGCACACCTGAGCCGCAGTCACCTCCACACCCAGGATCACGCTCCACAGGGCAGCTGTGCGGGTGTGGTTTTCGCTGGGCGCCCCGTACTTGCCCTCCCGGTCAGCCACAGCACCAGCCGCAGCCTCAAGGCATTCAGTCCTGTTCATGTGCACCTTTCAATTGAGATTGCGCGTGTTCCTTGCCTTCGGCAAACCCGTGTGCCCTCCCCGACTCATAGTTGACCTCTCCCTCTTCCTTGAATTCTGCGTCCAGATCTCGGGAGGCTTGCTCGACTGCCTCTTCGAGTTTTGACATGAGGGTCGCCCGGATGTCGAAGATGCGCGCGACCTTCTCGCCGTCGATCTCGATGTCGTTGCCGCTGATCCTAATGTCCATCGTGTCGCCCTCGAAACGCTCTTGGTCTACAGGGGTCTCGGCAACTTTATCGAACCTGTCGGGATAGGCACTCCAGGCCGTGATAGTCCTGTATTTTGTGAGCCTCGCCACCTTTGTCTCCGAGCCGCAGCGGGCGGTTATCATGTCGGTTTCCTCGTCATAACTCTGGCGAGTGTGTTCTTTCGGCATTTTTTCTCTCCCAATTTTCCAAATTGTGGCCGGAAACTAGTTTCCGGCCAAGGCTTTGGTTCCCGGCCAAGAACGGCAGGAAACTCCCAAAAAAACATGGCCGGAAACTAATTACGGGCCGCTCAACTAGTTTCCGGCTGACTTTTACGCAGAAGTCAGGTTTAGCGCCCAGTCAGGCGCGCCCAGTTTCCAGACGGCAAACCCCATCTTCTCGCCGAGATAGTATTTCCGGTAAGCAGCTGTGGTCGATGCGCACTTGTACTCGTCGGGCATGCACTGGGGTGGCGGGTAAAACTCGCCCGACTTCAGGTTCAGCGGCGACAAGCTGATTGGCAGCAGGATTTTGCTTGAGGCATGGCGCTTGCCGTAGCGTGCTGTGTATTCCTCCAGCAAGCCCTTGAACAGACCAACGAGCCAGTCGTAGTTCTCTCTGTTGGCTCGCGCCCAGACCGCGCTCGGGTGGTTTCTGTGGGTGGACTTGTAAAGCCCACGACGGTCTGAAAGCTCGTCGCCGTCCAGCTCGCGGTGAGCAGTAGACAGCAGTTGCGCCGTCTCCAGGACCATCTTCACGCAGTGCGTGTCGCAGTGCATTTTTGCGGCAGTCTTGGGGTCCGGGTGTAGGTAGAAAATGTTCATTCTGAATTCCTTTCTGATAACGATTGATGGTTACTTTTTATGGCCAGCTTCGAAAAGCCGTTTTATCCTCCCCCGGATGCCTTCCTCCTCTGAGGGACTGCCACTGGTGTCGATGTAGTAGTACAGCGCGTAGGCGATCTGCGATCTGCGGAGCTGATACTTTTCTATAAGCTGTGTCACCGTCATGGCCTTCTTGTCTTGCCTTATCGCTTCGACCTCTTTCGGGGTCCAAACTTTTTTTGGTCCTAGTGCCATTTTATAATCTCCCTTGAGCCGAGTGGAACTGCCGGAGAATTCTATCGCGGCGGTCCTTGTTGTGTCGCCACTCGGGGTCGTTCTCGTGTCCCCGTGGCGCATCCCAATTGCCAGCCACGATCCCGCAAAAATCTATGAAATCACTCTCGCAAGACAGGTGAGCATCTACTGCCTCCGTGAGCATCGTGTCACCAGACCCCGAGTACAAGACGGAGTACCGCTTGAAGTCTTCGGCTTGGCGCTCTGTCTTGTATTTAAAGTGATCCGCCAGGGCTTGGAAATAGCCCAGCTCGTAAGCCGCCTCGATTGGCGAGAAGCTGAGATCGACGATCGTGAAAATCACATTCGATTGCATCAGCCGCCAGTTGGCTGCGCGCTTTGATTCGGTCGTCCTGCCCTCGGGGGATAGGTGTGGCACGACCCCGCTCTTGCGAGGCGAGAAGTAATCGAAGCCGTACTTGTCGAATTCGTTCTCGACGGCCTTGAGTGTGGAAACCTGCGCATCGTTTTCAAATGGCGCGGCAAGATAAATTTTCAGCATCAGCTGCCCCTCGGTGCGCAGGTGATGTCGATGATCACTGGGGTCTTGTGGCCGTTGATCCGCAGTCTGCTGTAGATCATGACAGGCCGGAGGTTGACTGCATTGCAGTCCTCGATCGCGTTGATCACCTCGTGCCGACTCATGACCTCGATCTCTTCGTCCATCTTTAGAGTTATATTTTGAGACTTGTCTGCGCACCCAATAAGGCACACAGAAAGAATCGCTAAAGATAATAATTTCACTGGTTGGTTCCTTTCTTGGTGAGACTAGGAGTCAGTCGGGCCTTTGCTGCGAGGTCGTTGGCATTTTTGTCCGCCCACTCCCCTCCCCACTCCCATAGCCAGTCCCAGGCATCAACCCATTGGGCCGGTCGTCCGCTCTTGGGCGCGTTCTGCATTTCGATGTGGACAACATCCACTTCTGCGGGCGAGCCGGGGTCGTCGGGTTGAGGAGGCATTCCCTGCGATAGAACAACGTACTCGATGCGAACATCGATCTCGCCAAGGACTGACCCGTCCTTGTTAAACATCGAGCATGTGGTTTCGTGCGTGTGCTGTGCTTTGGTCATTGGTTAGCCCCAATGCGGGAGAGTATGGCCTCGATATGGATTGCCGCCAGTCTGCACGATGTCGCAGCGCCCGGACCCGTCGAGGGCAGTTCCGCAATCTCTCTGAAAGATGCAGCCGCGTCACGAAGTTCTTCCAGCATCGCGGGTGCCTTGCTGAGAAGTCGGGCATTGGCCGCTCCCTGGCCCTCGTCGTTGTGGACCTTGCATATGTTCGTGCCGTCGCTGGCGACGACCTCGTAGTTTGATCCCTGAGTCCAGGGTCCAGGGGTGTGCTGTGCTTTGGTCATTTCGGATCCCCAATCTGCTCGAGTAAATCATCGACCGCCGCCTGTCGCGTCTCGCCCGTCCCTACAGGGTCGGGGTCGTAGTCGTAGGTCTGGTCGTCGATCGCGAGCCACTCGCGCCAAGCGCTGCTCCAGTCTATGGCTAGGGTGACGACGCGCCCGCTGTCGAGGGTGATCCGGTCGCCCGTCTCAGGCTCGCGGTCAGGGTCTGGCGTGGTGCTGTCAGGCAGCCCTAGCGGGTCTGCGGACCACGCGCCTCGGAGGGCGCTCATACCGCACCGGCGTCCCAGGTGAGGGTGATAAAGCCTGCCGTTGGGTACTGCTCGATACACGCTGATTTGTGCTCATCCAGAAACTCAACAATACGCGACACCGCAAGGGCTGGGTTTTTCTCCATCCAGCCCACCGAGAGTTCAATCTCGCTACGGGTGACGTTCTCAAATCCGTGGGTCATCTGTTTAGTTCCTTTCTCACATCAGCAACCGCGCTGACAAGAGAATTATCAACTGTATTTTGGAAAAAGAAAGCACTTTCTTTTCCTTATAAAACAAAGGCTTACAGTGAATAGTGCCGGAGGCTCCTAGGCTGGACAACGAAAAGGTTCTCTCTAGCGCGGGTCGCCGCGACGTACCAGACGCGGTTCTCCTCGTCTGTGTGACTGTTTTCGTAACTCAATTTTCCGACATCTGTCAGCAGCACGACGTTGTCAGCTTCGCCGCCCTTCGACTGGTGGATTGTTGAGATCGAGATCCTCGGCTTGTCGTGAAACTTCTGATCGTTGCGCAGACACGATCGAAGATACTCTCTCTCCTCCGGCGCGATGCCACGCAAGACTTTCATCCAGTCGCCTGACCCGGTTGACAAAGTAAAGTCCTCCACCCCGTAGTCCTCTTGCTTTTTTAGAGTGACGGTGAACGGCAGGAACTGCTTCATGTTCTTTGCCTCGTACAGAGAGACTCTTTTACCCGAGCGCACACGCTCCCAAGTCATGATCGCTCTTGTCTCTTGTGTCTCGAGAGAGTGCTCGCCGTTGTAGCTGTAACTGAAACCTTGTTGGCGTGCGACCTTGCGAAATCTGTTGAGCATGTACTTTGACCGGGCGAGGCACATCCACGTTCCCCCTGAATTAAAATTTATCTGGCCCTCGTCGGCGATGTGCTCGACAGACCCAAGCTCTATCTTGGGAGACCATGGCTTGGTGTAGCGATGCTTGATGCGATCAAGAATTCCGAGTGCAACTTTGTGAACCGATCGTGGCACTCGATACGACTGTGGCAGCACGACGACGTCACCCTTCAAGCTCAAGAATTTATTTACGTCCGCGCCAGCCCAGCCGAAGATTGCCTGATCGTCGTCACCCGCGATGTAAACTTCAGACGCCTCAGACGCGGCCCTGATCGCCATTTTGTATTGCAATGACGATAGGTCTTGTGCCTCATCAAAGATGCAGACGTCGACGGGCAGTGCGCTGTCGTACCGCTCGAGCATGTCCGTGAAATCAAGCAGCCCGTTCTCGTGTTTGTATTTTCTTAACGATGCGTCGTACTGCTTCACTGCGTGAAGGGTCAGGTCATTTGTGTGGCTAAGATTGTGCTGCTCTTCCAAGCCACGCAGTGTCACTCTCGCCAGAGACTCTATCCGAGAGCACTTGTCCCCAAGTCCTGGGCCGGTGTGCATTCCAAGGTTCTCATCGTAGATGCCCTTGAACTCTACGCCGAGTGCCTTGCCGAGTTTGCGGTAGTCTGCGTTGCCCATCACCTCGTTTCTCTTTAGCGCAAGCTCCTTGAACGCCAGAGAGTGCAGCGTCCGAAAGTACGGGAACCGCTGCTCGTCAAAACCGAACTGCGCCATGGCTCTCTCTTTAGCCTCGTTCGCTGCCTTGCGAGTGAAGGCCAAGTAAGCAATCCGCTCGGGCAGCACGCCACGAGACAGCGCGCCCTCTACAATTCTAAGAAGGCTCGTCGTCTTGCCGGTGCCCGGCGGGCCTAGGATTATCTGGACATGTCTCATCTTTATTTCCTTTCTCAGGTTCAACCGGCTTGTGGCATGAAGTGCAACAGCCATCCTTTGCTCTCGTAGTCTGCCCACACCAGGGGCATTCAATCCATTCAGAATTCATCATCCACAAGGCTAGGAACTTCTAGCTCCTCATCATCGTAAAACTGCGGCGCTGGCATTGACCAGACCTTGACTGGTTTTGACTTGATGCGAAAGGTCTTTCGGTCGCCGCCCTGCACTCGTAGCCAGGACCAGACCTGATGCTGAGAATGATAGCGAAAGCGTCTGCCCTCAAGATATATGAACAGATCCTCGCTGCGGAAGTAAACTTTCTGGTCGTCAACATCATGCCATGGCTTGCCGTTCATGATCTCGTCGCGGTGCCTCGCCTGCACCTTGCCGGTCAGGAATGAGTCGAGCATCTTTTCAAATTGGCCCTGCTGCGATGCGTCATCAGGATCTGAGATCACCTCGACACCCGTCAGCAACTCGTTGATCTTTTGCTCCCACTTTTGGCCGGGCATTGTGCTGGGGCACTTGTTGAGCTTCTCGACACAGATCTTTTGTAGCTGTCGCTGATCGAGCAGCTGCTGGGTCGTGACCTCGATGCGCTCGCCGCCGATCTCAATGTACCAGCGGACAGACTGCCGGTTCTCGGTCTCGTACTTTGTTATTGAGTCGATCTGGATGGCCAGCCCACCATTGAAGCCGCCAATGCCAAACTCTCGCTTCACGCACTTTGACTTCTCGCAGTAGTTGCAGATCGGAGACTGCTTGCAGGTGTAGGCGTAGTCCTTCTTGCTGACAGACTTGACGAGTGTGTTGACCTCCCCGCTTGGCAGTGGCTTGTCGAGCTTCTCGTAGTTGAAGCGCATCAAGTCCTCTTGCCAGCCGTCTGGGTTCTTCTTGCGGTAGTAGACCCCGACATTGAACAGGGAGATGTTCCGGCCACCTTCTGCAAAGCCCATCGTCATGATGTGCTGGAGGCATGGCGGGCCATCCTCAAAGTCGCTGGTCAGCTCTGGCTGGAACTTCTCCAGTGCCTCGAAGTTTGTTCGCTTCCTCTCTGCGAGAGACAGGAAGCCCTCAAGGTCCAGCTTCTTGCCCTTGTGAATTGCATAGCGATCACTCTTGTCGCCGTCCCAGTAGCACAGGTTGATCCAGTTGCCGCGATCCATCTCGTTGGCTCGGCTTATTTGCTTTGGGAAGATCTCAGCGCCGCCATAGCCCAGGCCAGCCGCGAACTCGTTCAGCTTGGACACCATGTCGATGGCGGGGATCGCTGGCTTGCAAAATAAATAAAGATGCGCGCCGCCCGACTTACTTCGGCACAAGACCAGAGGTGTGTCGCGGATCTTCTTTTCAAGATCTTCGAGTGTGTCCTTCAGAACCAACTCGCCTCGGATGTCGATGTCGATGACCCCGAAGTTGCAGCTGTTGTCCTCCTTGAGCATGATGATGCCTAGGATGTATTCGCCACCACTCAGGTGATCTTTGAAATTATTCTCGTCTGGTGGCTCGCTAACTGTGACTGCCCGCCCAGCCATCTTGCCGTCCGACTCTCGGCGCTGGACGCGATATTGGCCATGGGCGAGCTTGTAGCCTTCAAACAGACCCATGAACCTCTGCGTTGTGTTCATTGGATTCCTTTATTAAAAGTGGGGAGAGGCTCCTGCCCCTCCCCGACACAACACTAAAAGGGAGCGTCTTTCTCATCGGAGACTTCCGGTGAAACCTTGACCTCGCCAGAGGAGACCTGCTCCTTGAACTCACGAGCAGAGAGATAGATGCCGGTGCCATTCGGCAGCTGTTCGATGATGCCGCCAGAGTTCGCATCAAACACCATCTCGATGTTCCAGCCGAACCACGACCCCTGATCATTCTCTTCAGGCACTGTCGTCAGCTTGTATGCATTCCAGAACATGGCAGGCGCAAACTTCTTGCCCTTGTCTGCCGGGTGGGGGATCTGCAGGCGATGCATCATCGAGTTCCAACGACGAGCCTTCTTCAGTTGGCTCTTGCTCATGGACAGCGCCGCAGGTGAGAAGCTGCCATCCTCCTCGATGACGTAGACGACATACTCCGCTGTGGGCACAATCTCATTGCCCTCTCTGGTGAGGTACTGGCCACGGTCGCCACGAGTGCAACCGTCGAGGCATGAGCTGTCTGCGCCGTGGTTCTGAACTAGGCCGCCACGGTCAGCCTTCCATTCGATGTGCGCGCGACGGTAGCTGATGGGCACCACTGTGATGCCTTTCTCTCCGTCGATCGCCTTGCCCGCGACACTGTCGAGGATGAACCCCGGCTCGGCACCCTCGACGTATCCGCCGTCGCGTTTGTTCACTTGTGGCGACATCTGTTGGAGGATCGAAAGTCGGGGGATCATCATGTCATCGGACGACATGTTCTCCATTCCGGCACCGCTGTCCTCCAGCAGAATGTTGACGTCAACTAATGCGCCGGACTCTTGTTTCTTTGCAACTTGATTTGACATTTTTATCTCCTGATTTTGGCTCTGCGACCCGTGTAGATTTTGAACAGGTCATGGGGAACTTCCTTGCCTTCAGACATCCGCTCCTTGATGAAGGAGTTGAGCGTCGAAGGGTGTACGCCTACTGATCGCTTGTAGTTGATGGCTCGTGAGCTGAGTTCGATAGCGAACTCATCACAGGCATCATCCTCGTTGCGACCAAACTGAACCTCAACATTGTTCTTGATCAGGTCACCAGCGCCGTTGCTGCGCAACCAATCAAAGCAATGCTGTTGGCGAACCTCCATGTTCACTCTGTCGTCACCCTTGGCACGATCAATTGCACCAGCGGATGGGACAGTCGCAGAGATAAAATCATCGACTTGAACCTTGGCTCCGTTGCTCAAGGTAAAGTCTTTGATATTCAGTTCTTGCATTAAGTCAGGCAAGTCCTGTTCAGCCAACTTTTGGAGATCCTGCTTCTGTTGCTTCAACAGTTCCTCGGTGCGATTGATCTCGTTTTGAAGATCTAACATTCGAGAAGCCATGTCAGCCATTGCACCAATTTCATTGTCGGACGATGGCGCTACGTCCTCAAGCAGATCGATTTTCACTTTCTACCTTTCTGATTTCAAGTGACACGGGCATGTACCAGCCCTTCCGCCGGTCACGCTCGCCCTCTTCCATGTTCCGCTCCCAACGTAGGACGCGGACGACTGGCGACTTCTCACTGGCAATGGCCACCACGACCATCACAGCAATCGGATCGCCACCTCCCGGCCAGAGGATGTAGTCCTCTTCCGAAAAGTCTCGCATGATGCGTCTTGCCTTTTGAATGCTCGGGCCGGGCACAAACTGTGGCTTGTCCTCTGGCTCGAACACAATCTCCAGAGCGCCGTAGCGAGACGCATCGCTTAGGTCTGGGGTCCAACCAAATTTGTTCTTGATCGGTCGATTGACGACGTAAACTTTTTGCATCGACTGTCCTTTCTAAAGCGGAAGAGGAGTATGCCCGAACCCGGAAAGGTATGTAAGGAAAAAATCCGAGGAAAAAAAATAAAATAAAAAAGACGATATTGGCGGTAACGCGGTAACAGTCGGTCGCAATCCCTTGCCTCGTAAGGCGTTGAGGGCGATACCGGAAAAAAAGTCTGGCGGTAATGTAACCCGGACGCTGGGTTTAGTCATTGATATCATTGACTTTTTTGGGGGCGGACCAGCAGGGGCATATTGAACAGCAAAGTTTTGAAAAAATAAAATCTCAGCCTAAACTAACCCAGCACTCCAGAACCTGAACCTCCAGAGTGTTAGCAGCTGATCAGCTGTGGCCCCGGCAGCAGCCTCCCGGCTCGTCGGGGTTTCTTTTTGCCTCGCAAAGGGGCATGGTTATTCCTCAGCCGACCCCTGAAAACCGGTCAAAACAATTGCAAAACCAAAACCAGACCCCGAAAAGAGGTCGCCCCCGAAAACATCCGGCGAAGGTTGACCATGGTGTCGTGGTCAAAAGGCCAGTGAAGCCGGGGCCACCGATCAATCCTGACGCCAAGTCTCGCCTTACAGATGAACCGGAGGGATGGGATGGCCGGTTCAAATCTGTCGAGCCACTCAAGACAAAACGCCCAGCCCGCAAAAATAATTACAAGTGGAACCACCCGGCCACGATCAATTGGATCATGGGTCAGGCTGACCCTGTGGGGTTCCTCGCAGCGGTTATGGCTGGCAAGGAGATCTTTCCTGTTTATGTAAAAGATGCGGATGGCTTGGCGTCGGCGGCTGGCAACATCTCCGCAGACCCAGAGCTGCGTGTCATGGCTGCCAAGACTTTGCTGGGCAAATGCATTCCAGATCTGAAGGCGGTCGAAATCAAAGCCCAAATTGAAGAGAGAAAGGTGCTGGATATCAGCAAACTGAATGACGATGATCTCAACGCAATTGAACGAGTACTTGAGCACGCTTTCGTTGACGCAAGTGAGAGCGGAGAAGATGAAGAGATCGTTGAAGGAGTTTACCAAGAGCTGCTGGCCGACGATTGAGCCAAACCGCCCCTTTCACGACAACTGGCACATTGATGCCATCTCCGAACATCTGCAGGCAGTTGTGGAAGGTGACATCCGCCGCCTGATAATCAACATTCCGCCTCGCCACATGAAGTCCCTTTCAGTTGCGGTTGCCCTGCCTGCGTGGACCTGGACCATCCAGCCAGAGAAACGATTTCTCTTTGCCTCTTACGCCTCGTCCCTGTCCATCCGGGACTCGGTCAAGTGTCGCCGCCTGATCTCTAGCCCCTGGTATCAAGAGCATTTCGGCGAGGGTTTTGTCCTGACTGGCGACCAAAACCAGAAGCAGCGGTTCGAGAATGACAAGACTGGCCAGCGGATCGCGACCTCAGTTGACGGCGCGTTGACTGGGGAAGGCGGCGACATAATTGTCATTGATGATCCGCACAACGTCCGAGAGGCAGAGTCCTCCACTGTTCGTGAAGGTTTGCTGGAGTGGTGGGACCAAGCCATGCAGTCTCGCCTCAATGACCCGAAGACCGGCGCATTCATCATCATCATGCAGCGGGTTCACGAGAATGATTTGACCGGACACATAATCGAAAACCACTTTGAGCAGTGGGATCACCTGTGCCTTCCGGCAAGGTACGAGGTTGGCCACCCGACATTGACGTTCTCTTCTCTGGGCTTCACAGACCCCAGGACGCAAGACGGTGAGCTGCTCTGGCCAGAGCGAATTGATGAGCGGACCCTTGGCAATCTTGAGAAGTCTTTAGGCTCTTACGCCGCAGCCGGGCAGCTTCAGCAGAGACCAATGCCCAGGGGTGGCGGGATTTTGAAGGCTGAGTGGTGGGTGCCCTGGGAAAAAGAAACTTTGCCAGACATCGAGTATGTCATTCAGTCCTGGGACACGGCATTCAGCACAAAAGAGAAGTCGTCTTACTCTGCTCGCACAACGTGGGGTGTCTTCCGTAAGGATGGCCAAGTCAACGCGATCGTACTCGACATGTGGTACGACCGGGTGTCCTACCCGGAGCTGCGCAGGATTGCCCAGGAGTCTTATTATGATTTTGAGCCGGACGCAGTCCTCATAGAAAAGAAGGCGTCGGGCCAGAGCCTGATCCAAGATCTGCGCATGGCTGGCATTCCTGTCCTTGAGTATTCCCCAGACAGAGACAAGGAGGCTCGTGCTCATGCCAGCAGTGCGATACTTGAGGACGGAAGAATATGGTTCCCCTCTGGAAAGAACTGGAGTAAAAACTTAATAGATATCTGTGCCGCATTCCCGGCTGGTGACAATGATGACATCGTTGACACATGCACACAGGCTTGGTTGCGGCTTCGCAAGGGTTGGTTCGTCACGCATTCGAAAGATTACGAAGATGATGACGAGGAACCAGTTACAAGGATGAGCTTGTATGGCTAGACAGCCACAGACCCTCGGCGACTTCCCATTAGTGGCTGACCGTGTGCCGTTTGCCGAGGGCACTCCTCCTGATGACTTGCAGATTGAACAATTAGAAAATGACGAAGTCTTGATTGGCGATCCCGATCTTGATCTTGTCCCCGAGATTGACACAGAGTTCGACTCTAATCTCGCTGAAGAACTTCCAGACACCCAGCTTTCGTCTTTAGCCACTCGGCTCGTCTCATACTACGAGTCCGATCGCTCGGCTCGTTCCCAGTGGGAGCAGCGTTACAAGGACGGCCTAAAGACCCTAGATCCTGAAGGTGGAATGCAGGAGGGGGATGACAGCCGCGCAACTCGTGGCCTGAGTGTCGTCGTTCACCCGCTCATCGCCGAGGCTGCCACGCAGTTCAATGCACGAGCGATCGCCGAGCTTTATCCCGCCGGTGGCCCGGTAAAAACTACGATCATCGGTCAGCCGGACGAAGAAACCCAAGACCAAGCTCGTCGTGTCCGTGAATTCATGAACTACCAGATCACACAGCAGATGCCCGAGTACTTCCCTGATCTGGACCAGATGCTGTTCCACCTGCCCTTGGTTGGCCAGACTTTTAAGAAAGTCTGGTGGGACGTAAACCTCGACAGGCAGTGCTCGCAGTTCGTGAAGGCAGAAGACTTTATTGTCGCGCCTGAGAGCAAGGATCTCCAGACATCGCCCCGGTACACTCAACTGATCCGAATGCCGAAGAATGAGTATGACCGTTACGTCGATGCCGGTTGGTATCTCCCAGTCCAATTCACAGGTGACGGCGGCGACCCGTCTGGCGATACGATCGGCGAGATTGAAGGCGTAAACACTCAGGGCGATGACGCAGAAGACGACATCGTTACGTTGCTTGAGATGCACGTCTACGAAGATGTCGAGGACGATGATGTCCTGCCTTACGTTGTCACGATCGACTACGACACCGACAAGGCCGTAAGTGTCCGCCGGAACTGGCGACAGGAAGACGAGAAGAAGCGGCGCCGTGACTGGTTTGTCAGCTACAAGTTCCTGCCCGGCCTGGGCTTCTACGGCTTCGGCCTCTACCACATCATCGGCGGTCTCGGAAAAGCTGCGACCGGATCTTTGCGCGCCCTCCTTGATTCGGCTGCATTCTCCAACATGCAGGGTGGCTTCAAGCTGAAGGGCCGGGTCAGCGGTGGCGAGATTGATGTCAGCCCTGGTGAGTTCGTTGACCTTGAGGCGACAGTCGATGATGTCAAGAAGGCAATCATGCCGTTGCCGTTTAAGGAGCCATCGGCGGTTCTTTTCCAGCTGCTCGGATATGTCGTTGACATTGGCCAGCGGTTCGCCAGCACAGCAGACTTGAATGTCGGCGACGTAAATCCCAATGCCCCTGTCGGCTCGACGATTGCCCTGATTGAGCAAGGCAGCAAGTCATTCTCTGCGATTCATAAGAGGCTTCACAATTCGCAAGGACAAGAGTTTAAGCTGCTTGCCCAGCTGAACGCAGACAACCTCCCAGAGAGTTTTGATTTTGCGATTGCAGGATCGAGCAACAAAGTTTACGCCGCTGACTTTGACGATCGCATCGATGTCGTCCCGGTCAGCGACCCCAACATCTTCTCCACTGCCCAGCGCATCGCCCAGGCGCAGGCCGTCCTTGAGATGGCGAGATCCGCCCCAGAGCTTCACGATATGTACCAAGCCTACAAGCGGATGTACGAGGCGATCCGCATCCAGAACATTGACGAGATTTTGAAGGAGCCAGCAGAGGCTCCTCGCATCGACCCGATCGACGAGAACATGAGTGTCCTCTACGGCAAGCCGATCAGAGCCTTCCCGGAGCAGGACCACGATTCGCACATCGCAGTCCACGTTCAGTTCCTGTCTGACCCGTCGTTGGGTGGCAATCCCGGAGCCGCAGCATTGCAGCCGATTCTTATTGCTCATGTTGCGGAGCACATCGCGCTTCTTTATCGCACGCGAATGCAGGCCAGCATCGGCGTTCCGTTGCCTGATTTGCCGGATGTTCGTGACGGCAACTTTAAGTTTGAGGACATCGACCCGAACCTTGACATGCTGATTAGCCAGCGCGCCGCACAGGTTGTCCAGCAAGCTCCTCAGATGCAAGCGATCCGTGCACTCCAGCCTCAGCAGCAAGGCCAGCAGCAAGGGCCACTTGAGTATGCCCAACAGCTCGCGCAACTTGAGGCACAGGCACTTGAAGCTAGGACAGCTGCTGACATTCAGGGCAAGCAACAGAAGGCGCAGTCCGACATTCAGATCAGCCAAGCCAAGGCCCAATCGGCGATGGGCATCAACGAAGCCAAGACCAACGCCGACCTCGAGGCCAAGGTTCGCAAGCTGGAGGCCGAGTTGGCTCTTGAGCGCGAGAAGGTCTTAATGAAGGCTCAAATTGAGGCGCAGTCAGATGGCTAACTTCCCGCCAGAGCTTTTGGCCATGGTCCCAGTCAACCCAACGGCATTCGGCCCGGTTGCGACCCAACAGCAGATGCCTCAGCAGCAGATGTCCCCTGATCAGATGATGCAATACGTCCAGCGCAGGGCGGATGAGATGCGAGCGAGGATGGGTGACGGTCAGCCTCTTGGCGCATTTGAGCGTTTTATGAACAGCATGCCGGGGCAAGTCTGATGGGGTTCTTATCTTCTTTCTTTTCGGGGAATCCAAATGTCACTGTCACCGGCGATGATGCCGCGATGGCAATTGCCACCGGGGCAGAAATCGGTCCTCAAAATGAATATGGGATTGCGGAGGTTCCTGGCACTAGTACCTGGGGATCAAGTCTTGGGGCGGCCCTTGGCAATTATACGACGGTGAGGGGTAACGACGGCAAAATAAATGTGCCGCTGACTGTTTTGGATAACGCCGCCAAGGTTGCCTTTCCGCCCTATGGGATTGTCAGGGGTGGCATGCGCGCAATAGACGCGATCTTTGGCCCCACCACAATGACAGCAGAAGAAGCTGCCGCAGAGCAAGAGAACTACACTGCGTTAGCCGAGGCCAGCCTAAGCCCGTCTATTCCACCGTACCTGTTGTCTCAGGGACAACAAGACCCGGCAGCGCAGCAAGCATTGTTTGGCCCCACTCACATATACGGCGCATTGCCCGGTCAGGCTCGCCGCCGTGGAGCCTACCAGTACATACAACCAACATTTGGACCTAGGAGTTAAGTGATGGCAAATTTCACGCCAGACGAGATGGCAGCGATCAACGAGATGGGAAGGGCAGGGATGCTGTCTCCCGAACGGGTGCAAGAATTGATAAAAGAGATGGCCCCGCAAATTCAGGAAATGCAAGGTCTTCCGGGCATCGGTTCGAGCTTGGCTCATCAGATGCTTAGAAAGGAGTCGGGAGCAGCAATCACTGAAGGTGAGTTGCGAGCTTTGGTTCCTAGCTTTCTCAGAGTGGAGACAGGCGCAGCACTCACCGAAGAGGAAATTCAAGCTGCCATGGAGGCTCTTATGCGCCCGATGGAGCCTTCTCTTGGCGCACTTCCTGGGGGTGAAGACATTCTTCCAGGGGAGACAGGCGCAGCTTTTTCTCCCCAAGAGCTGATGCAAATGCAAGGAGCTAAGTGATGGCCGAAGTCAACGTAGAAAACATGGAAGAGAATGACGCTCTCTTCATGGAGAAGATGGGCTTTGCCCGTGACACCGAAGGTCTTGAGTTGAGCGACGACCAGCTCGTGAACTTCCTGCTGCTGTGCCACCAGATGGAATACGGCATTCACGAGGAAGAGGCCGAGGAGGAAGGCGTCAAGGTCAAGGTCATCAAGATGCATGGCGGCGACATGAGCAGCATGATGGACGAAATCCTAGGCCATGGTGGGCCGAAGATGGACTACTGATGCCCGTCCGCAAGGTCAAGGGCGGCTATCGCTGGGGCAAGTCTGGCAAGGTTTACAAAACCAAGGCTGCCGCTGAGAGACAAGGCAAGGCAGTCTACGCTTCTGGTTACAAGGGGAAGGCATAATGGCAAAGCGCCCTGGACTGTACGCAAACATTCACGCAAAGAAAAAACGCATCGCCGCTGGCTCTGGCGAGAAAATGCGCAAGCCTGGCACAAAGGGTGCGCCGACCGCTGCCTCATTCAAATCAGCGGCTGGCAAGAAGAGAAAAGCATGAAGAAATCAGTAGACGCGCCCAAGGGCTTTCACTGGATGAAGTCTGGCAGCAGCGTGAAGCTCATGAAGAACCCCGGCCCCGGCTACAAGCCGCACAAGGGCGCAAGCAAGAAGGCGTCCTTCGAGGTCCAGAAAGTTCACAAAGGCTGAACTGAGATGGCCGAGTACAAGGGTCGCAAGGTAACGCTCAACAAGCCCCGCCGCATCGGCAAGGGTGAGGTGAGCCACGGCAAGAAGAAGTCTGTCGTCTATGTGATGGATGACGGCGATGTTAAGCGCGTGACCTTTGGCGACCCCAACATGAAGATCCGCAAGAGCGAGCCGGGACGCAAGAGCAACTTCCGCTCTCGGCACAACTGCGACACCCCCGGACCAAAAACAAAGGCACGCTACTGGTCGTGCAAGGCGTGGTGACTGATGGGCAAGTGGACCACAATTACTGAAGCTGCCATCGAAGTCTTGGCGAAAAAGAGCGGCGGTGCTCTGCCCGCCGCACAGCCTACTTCAGGTTCCGGCGATGCAATGGTTGACGTTTTAAGGCCGATAGATGAGAACTCCCTGCTCTGGCTGTCGCAACAGCCTGTGGGTCGCATGCCTCCGCGGCCTGTTGAGGAGTTGCGGCCGTACCGTCCAAGTCCATTTCAGCGCATTGGAAACTTTGCACAGGATGCGATGCAAGGCGCAGGGATGGACCGCTATGCCGCGCACACCCTGCGGGGCCAGCTGTTCGGGGCACAAGGCGACAAGGGGCGCGGCATCGGCGTTGCTGACTTTGTGCCGGGGCTTGATACATTGGCAGCGGCAGACGACTACAGGGCGAACCCAGGTCTTTTGACTGGCGCGGGCGTCGGCCTTTCGATGCTGCCCCTGGTCGGTGGATTTGCGGCTAAGGGCATCGGGCGTCTTGGCCGAGGGTTGTTGGACGATGTTCCGACGAGCATGTTTGATGTGGACCCGACGATGCCAGCGAAGCTAGTCAATCCTGAGATGCGGGTGTTTCAGGGCGGGCCTAATCTGTATGGCCCTGACGTACCTGGGACAAAGCCGGGGTTGGACTCGTCGAAGATTGGGACGGGCGAAGGGGCCCAGGTTTACGGTCATGGTCATTATTTGGCTGAGAATCCTGACGTTGGGCGGGGATACAAAACGTCCACATCATATGCCGACATCAAGCGGAAGTTCTTGAGTGAACTCCCACAGGATGCGGATTTTGACGAGGCCATTGATCTTGCAGAATCTGGTGCTTTTGGTGACAGCGGGAAGCGATTTATAGAGGCACTGGCCGCCGATGACTGGCTCGGGTTTGACTATCCATCGCAGGCTATATCAGCAGCGCTGGGCAAAAACATAGACAATTGGGACCCATCGGCTGCACTCACTAAAGCCAGAGAAAATCTCGGCCACCTCTACGAATACGATCTCCCCGACGAGACGATTGCGAAGATGCTCGATTGGGATGCGCCTTATGACAAGCAACCTGAGAATGTGAGGGCTGCTATCAGAAAGTTGTGGCTCGATAAGGGCGGCGACCCGAGCGTTGCGCGTCCCTGGGCTGCGCACTCTGAGGCTGACGGGGAATCCATTAGGGCAGCGATTGAGTCATCTTACGGCCCTGGCGGTTCCCAAGAGGCCCTCCGCGAAGCAGGCATCCCCGGCATCCGCTACCTAGACCAAGGCTCACGGTCAGGGGGCAAGGGCACAAGCAACTTCGTCCTGTTTGACGACGACGCTGCGAAGCTGCTTGCGCGCGATGATACGAGGTTTGACCTCCCCACCGACGAAGCCTCCCGCATGGCACGGGCGCAGGAGATGGGCCGCACGGCAGAGGGATATCACGGGACCGACGCTGATATTTCAGAGTTTGGCGGGCCGACATGGATTACGGACGATCCCGAGGTTGGTTCATATTACGCCCAACGCGCTAGGGCTAGAACAGCGATGAGCGACGCTGCCGATGATACAGGGCTTTACGACGAAGTGATGGACGTTGACGAGGTAAACCCCTTCGATGTTGCGGAAGCCGCTGACCCGACAGGCAAGAATGTCATGCCCCTAAAATATAACCAGGGGAAACAACTAGATATGACGAGTCTGGGTGATGCTCCTGCCCCGGAGGAATTGATAGACTTCCTGGTAGAACGGGGAATCGTCAAGCGCCCTGACAATATAGAAGATTGGCTGAATGAGTTGACGGTGGACCAACCGACGCTTTGG
>FLOH01001367.1_pt1 | contig 38526 bp, 28 predicted proteins | sample 756751 | NCBI WGS metagenome assembly FLOH01 (sample SAMEA4026879, study PRJEB14308) | marine metagenome | biome: coastal water; material: water | depth 74 m
CACCCTTCTGGACCAGTTGGTCATAGAGCGCCCGGGTGTTGGTGAGATTGCCGTTGTGCGCCACCGACATCGGACCGTCGCGGTCCGCCGACAGAAGCGGCTGGACGTTCAGGAGACGGTTGGGACCGGTGGTCGAGTACCGGTTGTGGCCAATAGCGTTCGTTCCCTTGAGATATCGAAACACCGCCTGGTCAGCGAAAACCTCGCTCACCAGCCCAAGCCCGCGATGGTAATACACATCGCTACCGTCGGAGGTTACGATACCGGCGGATTCCTGCCCCCGGTGCTGAAGAGCGTACAATCCGAGATAGGTCATTTCCGCGGCGTTCTGGTGGCCGTAAATGGCGAAAACACCGCATTCCTCCCGGGGATCGTCATCCCACAGGTCGTCGGCGTGGACACCACCACTCACCGATTTCATGTCACAATCGCTGGGGTCACTCATCTATGTTATTCCCTCGTATGCGTATATGGTTCGAGTATATCCAAGGTTTGTCGCGGCGTGTGACCTCCACGCGGTATGCACCCGGCACAGCGGTCCGCACAGTCAGATCCTTGCCGTTCGCCGAGGCCGTTCGCTTGCCGTTCCTCAGAAGTGTGATCATCCCCTTGAGCGGTGAACTCACCCGGAATGTGACCTCGTCACCAGAGGAGATATCGTCCCCCATCTGGAATGTCCCGCCAGCCGACTCGGCTGAAAAGCGGAATCCACCGGCATCGCCCCACCGGTGATTGGCGATGAAACAGCGCGCGGCTTTCAGGGTGTCGATCACGGTTTTTGCCGCAATATCACCGTCCTCACGATCAAGTTCGCCCTCCACAAGTATATGCGTTTTCACACCACGAAACAATACCTTGTACCGGAAGATATACAGCGTGACAGGCCCCAGCCGGTACGGGAACGCATGGGCGTCCAGCCCGCCGATACCGACGACGCTGCGTTCGCGGTTCAACGCGTCCCACCGTTCAAGTGTCTCCACCTCCGGCCCCTTCAACCCACGGAGCGGATGGAGGACGTGGAAGTACTTGTTGAAGTTGGTGAGCTTCTCCAGCCACTCGGATGAGTGGTTCCATATCTCGATACCGTCGTACCCCTCGGCATCCCACGCGGTCCAGGGATAGGGCGGAATGTCCGGGAACTGGGGACGCTTCTCGTCGGGATGGGCGATGAATCCGGTACCGCCCAACTCCCGGACGCGGCTGACATAGTCGGTTGCTTCCAGGTCGGCGGGCAGTGTCTTGGTGAGGCCATAGGCAAGATAGTGGTTGATGTTCTTCGGGTCGTTGATCTCGTATCCGATGACCGAGAGTACACTGCCGTACCACCGCTGCATGCCCCGCGAGAGAGGTTCGAGGGTCATGTGGTCCGCGAAAAGCAGGATGTCGATACCCGCGTGCGACGCTATCCTGGTAATCTCCGGGATCGGTCTGAGCCCATCAGAGAAATCCGAGTGGATATGTATCGCTGCGACGTATTCTTTGAGCATACAAAACCTCAATCAGACACAGAGGACCACGATGATCATCTATAAATTATACTACTGAGTTCAATAAAATATCCGTGCTACTCATTGTCCATCAGCGGTTCCTATTTCAATGCCTTCACCAGCATGAAATCTATCTCCATCCGTTCCTTGTCGGAGGCGGCGACCTTGACCCGAACGCGATCACCGAGAGTATACTTCCGACGGGTGCGTTTGCCCACGAGTGAGACGCCCGCGCGGTCGAGATCGTAGTAATCGTTGGCGAGGTTTGACACGTGTACAAGCCCCTCCACGAAGAATTTGTCGATCTCAACGAAGAATCCGATGGGCAGTATGCTCGAAATGGTGCCGTCGAAATCCTCTCCGAGACGCTCTTTCATGAACTCCGCGGCCTTCATTTTTACCGAATCCCGTTCGGCACCGTCGGCGTTGATCTCGCGTTCGGTGACATGATCGCCGAGATCCTCGTACCAGCTCATGTCGTGGTCGCCGGGCCATCCACCGTCGCTGTGGACGTGGACGTAGTTGTCGAGCTGGCGATGCACGATGAGGTCCGGGTAGCGACGAATGGGTGAGGTGAAGTGCCCGTAATTCTTGAGCGCCAGCCCGTAGTGACCGCGATTGTTCGGGGTGTATATCGCCCGTTTCATGGAGCGCAGCAGGAATATGTTGAGCGCACGTTCGCGGAGACTACCCTTGATTGACGCGAGAAATGCCTGGATATATGCATGATCGTCGAGAGCTTTTGATACCGAGAAGGTATGCCCGAGCGCCTCGGCGATCCCGGCGTATATCTTGAGCTTTTCGGCCTCGGGCGGCTCATGGACGCGGTAGAGGAACGGAGCATCATGGTCCGCCAGCGTCTTCGCCACCACCGTGTTGGCCAGGATCATTGCCTCCTCGACCATCATGTGGGCCTTCTTCTGCTCGTGTCGTACGATGTCCTTCGGATGGCCCTCGTCATCGAGGTACACGTGGGATTCCGGATTGTTGAAGTTCAGTGCGCCGCGTTTATTCCGCAGTTCAATGAACTTGTCGGTCAACGTCTCCAGCCCGTCGAGCAGTGCCGCGACCTCCGGCGTGATGGCGTCGCCACCATCGTCCTTCCGGCCCTCCAGATGTGCCTGCGCCTGCTCGTAGGTGAGCCGCATATTCGAGTGGATGACCGTGTCGGCGGTTTCGGTGGAAAGCACCTTCCCCTCGTCGTCGACAACCGCGAAGACACTCTTGGTGAGCCGATCCTCGTTGGGACGGAGACTGCACAGATCGTTGGAAATCCGTTCGGGCAGCATGGGTATCACGCGGTCAACAAGGTAGCAGCTCAGTGCGCGCGCCCTCGCCTCCTCGTCCAGCGCCGATCCCTCGGTGACATAGTGGGCGACATCAGCGATGTGCACACCAAGCACCATCGTGCCGTTGTCCCGCCGTTCGAGAGAGACAGCATCATCGAAATCGCGGGCATCCACCGGATCGATGGTGATCGTGACCAGGTCACGGATGTCACGTCTGGCTGCGATGGTTGTCGGATCGATGTCGTCGGAAAGGGCTGCCGCCTCGGCAAGCACCGCCTCCGGGAAGAGGATGGGAAGCTGGTAACGCCGTGCGATGGCGAGAACGTCCACACCAGGTGAATAGGGATCTCCGAGGACCTCCACGAGAGTGCAGACCGGCTGAGTGAATCCCTCCGTGCCCGACGCATTAACCCGCGCGACCACGAGATCGCCCTCCTCCGGTTTCAGTCCGGCGAAGTTGATGACGATCATGGTGCCACGGAAGCTCTTGTCCCGCGGTTCGAGGTACGCGGTCTTCTTCACGCGGCGAAACACGCCCACGACAGGCTGTGTGGAGCGTTCGAGAATGGCGGTGATCCTGGCTGTGGGGGACATACCCTCGCGGTGACGTTTGAGCATGCTGGCGCGCACGGTATCACCGGTGAGAGCGCCGTTGGCATTGCGCGGGAGGACCGGGATACGATCTCCGCTGCCGGTCCTGATGCGTCCTCCACCGTTCCGGGCGATGGTGAACGTACCGGTGAAGCCATCGTCCGACTCGGGCAGGGCAAATCGCCGTCCCTTCATGCGCTGAATCTCCCCTTTACTCTCCATGTCGTTGAGAAACGCCTTGAAATCCTCATAGCCCATGTCTTGCAGGTCGAGCTTCTTGTAAAGCTGACGCCGCCGGACGCGATTCTTTTTATCACTTTTCAGGGTTTCAAGAATGCGTGCCTTGAGTTTTTCGGTGTCCATGTGACCTTTCTGGTCAAAGATTCGAAGGGGGAGGAAACGCTGCGCCGCCCCTGATCAATTATTCTGACAGTACTCGTAGACGTTGCGGAATATTGCCATGCCGTCACTCTCGTCAGGAAGAGTCTCCCGTGTCCAGCGCGGATGATTCGTCCGGTCGAGTGAGCGTTCGGGATGGGGCATGAGCCCGAATATCGTTCCACGTTTGTTGCACACCCCGGCGATGTGACCGAGAGAACCGTTGGGGTCGGCCGGGTATGCGGGTTCGCTGCCGTCGGCGTTGGTGTAGCGCATAACGATCTGATTGTCGCGTTCAAGCTCGTCGAGGTCGGCGGCTGAGCGGACCACGAACTTTCCCTCGCCATTCGCCACCGGCAATTCGATCCGTGGCCGCAAGCCGCGGGTGAAGATGCACACGGATTCCGGTTCCACGTTCATGTGCACCCAGCGGGCCTCGAAGCGTGCGGAATCATTGACCGTGAGCGTTGCGCGGAGGTCGGCCGCATCGGTGTGGAACGGCAGGAGCCCGGTCTTGATGAGCACCTGGAAGCCGTTGCATACGCCGAGCATGGGCTTCCCGGCATCCTCGAACCTGAGAAGGGCATCGCCGAACCGTTCAGTCAGCTCCAGCGCCATGATCCTACCCGCAGCGACATCGTCGCCATAGGAGAATCCACCCGCAATGAAGAGGAACTGGAAGTCGTCGAGGGAAACCTCGCCCGAGCCGACACGGTTCACATGCACCCGCTCGGCATCGAACCCGGCGCGCTCGCAGGCGTGGGCGCTTTCGAGGTCGCAGTTCGTCCCGGCGGTGCGGAGGATAAGTGCTTTGGGTTTCGGCATGTATACTCCTTTATCATTCGAAATATATTTTATTAACCACTGATGAACACTGTCAGAGACCGCTTTATCGTTTGTTAGTTCCGTATCGAGTGTTGCACACGGTGTTGCACTACCGTGTGCTTTCTCTTGTGGGATCACCAGGTTTCGTAAACTCACCCCTCTGACTCCCCTCTCTTATCGAAAGAGGGGAGAACCGTTAGGCATCTTGCTTTATCTCCCCCTCTCTTCCTAAGAGAGGGGGCCGGGGGGTGAGTTCTCAGTGTCCTCTGCAGCTTATGATGTATGCTCCCCCATTGCATGGGGTCAGTGTCCATCGGTGTTCATCCGTGGTTCATATCTCATTCTTTTATCAGTGGTTGTCTACACATCTCTGAGCGGAGCCTGCCAGGCCTCCTTGAGACCGAAGATATCCTCGTCCACGTATGTTTTCCCGGCGGCGGTGACTGTCATCCGATCGGTACCGGTTGTCTCGCCGATTACCGCGTATGAGACATCGCCGAGAATGGCAAGCACGGCGTCCACATTCCCCGGTTCGACTTCGATGATGAACCGTGAATTAGACTCGCTGAAGAGCACATGGTCCGGCCGGAGATCGCCGCCCACGGGCACGGCATCCAGGTCGGCAGTGACACCGACCTCACCGGCGAAAGCCATCTCCGCCAGCGCCACACCGATCCCGCCTTCCGAGCAGTCATGGCAGGCACGGATAAGCCCGTTGTCCATGGCCTCGTGCAGGGCGAGCATGGTGCGTTTCGCCTCCGCGATATCGACAGTCGGCACGCTGTTTCCGATGAATCCCTGCAAATCCCAGTAGTGGGAGCCGCCGAGTTCGTCTCTTGTCTGGCCGACGACGATCAGGGTGTTGCCGGGTCGTTTCAGGTCCATGGTGACCGCTTTCGAGACATCTTTCATGACCGCGAACGCGCTCACAAGAAGCGTCGAAGGGATGCGGATGACCGTATCGCCGTGATGGAACTCGTTACGGAGACTGTCCTTGCCGGAGATGAACGGTGTGCCGAAACCCACCGAACCATCGTAGCAGCCCTGGGCCGCGCGGACAAGCTCGCCGAGACGGTCGGGAATGGTTGTGTTGCCCCAGGCGAAGTTGTCAAGGAGCGCCGTGGCCCGAATGTCGCCACCGACAGCGGTGATCTGTCTGAGCGCCTCGTCAATGACCGACAGTGCCATGGCGTGCGGGTCGATGACACCGAATTTCGGATTGATTCCGTTGGAGATGACAATGCCGGCGTCCGTACCGGGTTTCGGTCTGAGCACCGCGGCATCGGAAGGACCATCGTTCGCGGCACCGGTGAGGGGCTTGACCACACTGCCGCCCTGGACCTCGTGATCGTACTGCCGGACAATCCACTCCTTGGAGCAGACGTTCCATGCGCCGAGAATGTCCTTCAGCGGACCGCCGAGATTGTCTGGACAGGGTGCGTCCGGCTCCGGGAATTCCGGGCGGGTCCATGTCGCTTCGCGGACCAGTCGCGGCACACCCTCGTGGAGGAAGGTACAATCGAACTCGCCCAGGACCGTGCCATCGTACTTGAGCGTCAGGATACCATCGCCGGTGAACCGCCCGATGACAGTGGCCTCGACATCCTCGGAGGCGAACACCGCCAAAAGCTCGTCCACATGCTCCGGCGGTACAGCCATGACCATGCGTTCCTGCGCCTCCGACACCCATATTTCCCACGGTCTGAGACCGGCGTACTTGAGCGGGACGACATCGAGATCGACTTCCACGCCGGTCACGCTGCCCATCTCGCCCACAGCGCTTGACAGGCCGCCCGCACCGCAGTCGGTGATGGCGCGGTAAAGTTTCCGGTCGCGTGCGATGAGGAGGGTATCGGTGACCTTCTTTTCGGTGATTGCGTTGCCGATCTGCACGGCGTGGGAGGAGGTAGTCTCGCTCTCCTCGGTGACCTCCGTGGAGGACAGCGTGGCCCCGTGGATACCGTCGCGGCCCGTCCTGCCGCCTGCCATCACGACAATGTCACCGGGCTCGACAGAATTGAAGGAACACTCCTGCGGCATGATACCCACAGTGCCGCAGTAGACAATGGGGTTGCCGACATAACGGTCGTCGTAGCACACCGTGCCGTTGACAGTGGGGATGCCCATGCGGTTGCCGTAGTCGCGCACACCGGACACCACGCCCTTCATGATGCGACGGGGATGGAGCGCGCCGGGCGGGACCTCTTCCGGGGGCATGGTCGGCCGGGCGAAGCAGAATATATCGGTGTTGGCCACGGGTTTCGCGCCGGTGCCGGTGCCGAGAATATCGCGGATGACGCCGCCGATGCCGGTGCCTGCGCCGCCGTAAGGTTCGAGCGACGACGGGAAATTATGGGTCTCCACCTTGAAGCAGATATTGTCATCATCGTCGAACCGGAAGACACCGGCGTTGTCGACAAAGACACTCACGCACATGGGGTGGTTGATCTCGCTTGTAGCCTTGATGATGGTACTCTTGAGGAGGTTGTCGATCCGCTCACCGTTGAAATTGATGATGCCGCGGAAGGTCTTGTGGACGCAGTGCTCGCTCCATGTCTGGCCGAATGTCTCGAGTTCCACATCGGTGGGCTCGCGTCCGAGTGTCTCGTAATGTGCCTGGAGTGCGGCCATCTCATCGCGGGTCATCGACAGGAATCGGTCGCTGGAAAGCGCATCCAACGCCTCGCCATTGAGACCGCGGATCGGGACCTCAATGCGCTCAACACTCTCCACCGGAGCGGCATGGAGGAACGGCTCTTCGCCCGGCTCTGCGACATGCTGGATGATCTTGTTGAACAGGAGTTTGTCGGTGATGAGAGCGGTGTCGGCGTCGGAGATGTCACCGGTGATCTCGAACCGCTTCATGGTCTTCGACGCGACGACAGTGGTGATCCCCATATCGGAGATCGCCTTGGCAATCGATGCCTCCACGGGATCCATAACACCATGATTGTAGGCCACTTCGATGACATGACCCTCCACGGACGGAGTGTCGCCGATCACATACTCCTGCGTGACCGGGTCGGCGAGAAGCCCGACGATGATAGTCTTGATATCTGAATCCGGGATGTCCCCCTCGAAAAGATAGACATCGGCGACCCTGATGCGTTCGATGCCGGTGACGCCTAAATCGCGGGCATCATGGCGTACCCCTTCGCCGCGGCTGTCGGGGTACTGTTCCCTGGTACTGACGGTCACGCGTCTGACCATGCGGCCTCCCTGTGGTATATCGCTATATCTCTTGAATACATACGGTTATGTCTTTGCGGGGCAAGGCGTTGTTTCTGCTGATAATATAGTTTATGTCGAGCCGCAAGTCAAAAGATTTCGGATAATTGATCCCACATAGTGGGGGTGTGACGATTTAAATCAAAACCTGCTACAGAACGGCCAAAAGCCTTTTTGCGTTTTCTGTAATATCTGTGGCAAATTTATTTTTGGATTGTCGGCCGGTCCCTGACCGGTGATCCCACAGGAGCAGCCACGGTCGCGAAGCACCGTGGGCGGGATTCCTGTTGCATACCTTCAGACATCAATCGGTCCCTGACAGTGGAACACGTCCTCCACACCGACTCCGAACACACGGGCGATCCTGAACGCCAGGGCCAGCGATGGCGTGTATTTCCCGGCCTCGAGCGCGATGATGGTCTGCCGAGTCACCCCGGCTCGTCGCGCAAGCTCCTCCTGGGTCATCTCGCCGTGATCGAACCGGAGCCGCCGGATACTGTTGGTGATGGCATGGTCGCGGGTCATGTCACTCTCCACCACCAAACCGCTCGACACCATAGCGATAGAGCATAAGTATCGTCACCGATCGGATCATCCAAAACATAATCACCCAAAATATCATGCACGTCGTCAGGAGAGAAATGCCGACCTGTTCGATCCCGAGTGTCATGCACACACCCCATATGCCCATATTTCCGCCCACGAACAAAGGCCAGAATACCATGTTCACGATAAACACCGACCGTTGTTGAATCAACCGGTCCCGCTCGTCTTCCTCCATCCGGCCACCGGATTTCCACAACAATTGTTTGGCGATACTTCTCAGCGCGATTACACTGATCGCCGCAGTCGAAATATTGAGCTGTTTTACGAGCGAAAACTCCGGCCTCGCGTTCCGGATGAATAGAAACAGGGCGATAAACATCATCATCGTCAGTCCGAACAACATGAGATCGAACCACGCGAGTTTTTCATATCTGGTCATGTCAACTCCCCTCGCCGGACGAGTTCACACCCCGCCGGTACATGACCAGTGTCGTCAACGACTGCGTCACTCCCACCACTACCATCCCGAGGAACACGAGCATCGGAAGGAGATGGATGCTGATCTGTTCGGTCCCGCGTACCATGTTCACGCCCCACACACCCATGCAGCACCCCACGAACACAAGCCAGAACAGCAAGTGCGCGGCAAACACTGACCGTAGTTGAATGAACTGGTCGCGCTCGTCATCCACAACCGGCCCGTCTGTGCCCCGATACATGAATACGTTGAGTCCCCAAAATCCGCAGAAACCAACCGACGCATAGGAGAATTGTATCTGGCGGAACAGCGAAAACTCGGGCCTCGCGCTCCTGATAAAGAGGAAGAGCACCACGAATGCGACCACCGCGATCCCGAACACGGCGAGATTGAACCACGCGATCTTTTCCTGTCTCGACATATCATCCCTCCTCAACAATAATGAGGCATACATCCCATCAATGTCATCTTCATGAGACATAATGTAATATTTTCTTTACATTTTGTCAAGCAGCCATTACAATCACACGTCAGTCTCTCATGCTTCGAACGCCTGAATGCGCTTTTTCTGTTGTGGGCATCGCGGCATGGCTCTATCATTCCCTCCGTACACCGCACCTGAATAACTGACGACACCACCATAAATGGGTCCCTGACCTTAAAGGGATCTTTGATCCTGGGTCTCTGACCCACACGGGTCTCTGACCCCACCGGGGGAACCGCATGATACCGAATCGATATATCCGCTTCTGCTGCGCACTGCTGCTCGCACTGTCGGTGCCGCTGGCCGCCACCGCCGCGGTCATTGTCACCGACTCCGAGCTTGCCCGCGCACGCGCCGGCATGAATCAGGAACCCCTGCGCTCCTATGCCGCCCGTCTCGGTGAGAATCCTTCGGGGAATGCCGCGCCGATCCTGTACGCATTGACCGGCGATGAGCGCTTCGCCCGCACTGCCCGCGAGACTGCCGATGGCGACCTTGCCTTCCTGCGCGCATGGATGCCGAAGATGATCAACATCTGGATTCTCAGAAGTCCCGGACGTGTGGTGTCGGCGCTCCTGAACTACGACATGACACGTGACAGCGGCGTGTGGGACGATGCCGACGCCCGTGAGCTGCACGACTACCTCGGGCTTGTCATCGACCATTACATGGGCGAGGGCGACGATCACCTCTCGGCGGGCTCTTTTCCGTACCAGACCGATTTCATCCCGGCGGACATGGAGATATGGGTCATCGCCAACATGAATGTCCACCGGTTGCTTGCGGTGGCGCTCTACGGCCTCGTATTCCCGGATGATCGCCGTTCGGATGAATTGCTGGACTACACGGAAGCATACGTCGAACGCATCCTGTCGCTCGGGTCGCGGGAGGGCGGCGCGTGGGCGGAAAATCCACGGTACGCTGGCGGCGTGCTGCAGGAACTCTACCTCATCGCGGCGGGACTGAAGAACGCGGGACGGCGCGACTTTTTCACCGACGACCGGCTCATGCGGATGCTCCGATTCTTTGCCGAGAGCATCCCGCCGACCGGTATCGACCATCCGCACAAACCAACCATGCTCGCCGCCGCAGACTCGCACTGGTGGGAGAATCGCGGTGCCATCCTCGCCTGGGCCGCTCCGCGATTCGGGGCCGACTATCCCGACACACCCGGCAACCTGATGTGGGCCTGGCGCTCCCTCGGAGAGCCCCTTGCGCCGGAAAGTCTGCTCTTCGCCGATCCGGCAATCACCTCGAAGGAGCCCGACTACGGGAGTTACCTTCCCGGAATGGGATATGTCGTCTTCCGCGACCGTTTCGCCGAGCCGGACGAGTCCTTCCTGTTCGCGACATTCGGCCCCGAACTCGGCACCTCGAACAAGACCATGCACCATCAGCCCAACCACGGCGATTTCTCCATGATCTGGCGGGGATGGCCGCTCATGCTCACCCGCGGCGTGTCGTCATATGTCTGGAGCCGTCGCATGCGTGACCAGACACCCTGGAGCAACAGCGTGGTCACCTTCGATGGCGCGGGAGAATCCATCGTCATCCCGGAGGAGAAGTATGCCGGACTGCCCGTGCCGCCCGACACCCGGGGCCTCATCGAAAACTCGCCCGACCATTATGCCAACGGTATCACCGGATACGTTGCCGCAGGCACCTTCGACTACGCCGCCGGCACGGTGCGGAACTGGTCAATCGGCCTTCCCGCGCCTTACAACAGGAGGCATTTCCTGTACCTCAAGCCGGATGTCCTCGTGATGTGGGACAGGGTGCGTTCAACCTATCCGCTCCAGTGGAACCTGCATCTCCCCGCCGAGCAGGTGACACATTCCGGGAACCGCATCGATGTCCGCACTCCCGATGGTGTCGATCTGGCAATCGACTTCCTCCAGGACGAGCCCCTCGACTGCACCATCGGCTGGCCGCAGGAGAGCATCCGCGCCGACTGGCCGCTGGTGATGAGCTGTCCGTACGGCGAGGGCATGTTCGTCTTCAACGCGCTCGACATCGCCCGTCAGGTGCTGGATGGCGCTCACGAGGGTGCAGGACGCATCCTCCAAAACTGCCTCAACTATCCCAAACCGCCCGCGCGGGTGGGACTCGTGGCCACTGATGGTCAGATGCGTGCCGTGCTGGACCGCTTCGGGTATGACTACGAACTGCTCTCGTACGACGATCTCGGTGGCGATCTCTCACGGTTCGACCGCATCGTCATCGGCCACTTCGCCGTGCTCGTCCGCGACAGGGACATGATCGATCATCGCCAACATCTCTGGGACTATGTCGCAGCGGGAGGCGTGTGCTACTGGGGCTACCAGTACGCGTGGGGCTGGCTGCCGGGCGACACTTGGGGACCGGGATACTTCCCGCATCCGCTCATGGTCGGCGAGGGCACCAGCATCCTCTGGGGCGAGGGCGTGGAACTGCACCACCCGGTCGCGACCGCAGACGACGATCCCTTCTGGCGTGAACCGCACCGGATCGATGCCGCCGACTGGCTCGAATGGCAGGTCGGCAATCCGGATTCGGCGAAGGTCATGCCGGTGTATGCAGTGCTCCCCAACACCGACCGTGCCCGCAACATCCCGGTGTGGTATTCCGACGCCTGGCGGGTCCACGCCTCGGTGCGCAAATCATACAACATCACGCCGCCCGCGACCCGTCCGCGCTTCGGGCCGTACCGCTGGCTCAAGGTCCACCACGAAGCATCGGAGGATTTCGTGGCGGTGCTTCGCCCGCGGAAGGATGGCATTCCCGTGGATGAACCGGTACTGGCCGGTGACAAAACCGATTTCACCATCACACAGGGCACCGATACCTGGCGGATTCTGCTCGGCGACCACCCCGGGATCAACGCGGCCCTGACTGCGATGCGGTTTACGGGAAACGACCGGAGTACGGCAGTCGAGTTCCTGCTGGTGGATGCGGTTGCGGCCGATCTTCCGGGATATGCCCTGCGGTTCGGCACGCCGACAACGGTACACTATGATGCGGCATCCGGTTCGGGGACCATCGAATCGCTGACCGATGTCACGGTCACCCTGCCGGAGGCCTTGATCATCGAAGGCGATGTCCGGTCTCCCACGAGAACGACCGCCCGGAAATCGTTTGAACTGTCCGGCGACGCATACCGGATCGACCTGTCCGGCGACATGCTTACGCTGACCCGGACCGCGCATCTCGCGACTGTCGAGCTATTGAACACCGATGGTGAACCCATTCCCTGGGCGCATGTCTCACGAGACCTGCCCGGCGGACGGACGATCTTTGTCGGAGCCACCGATGAGCGCGGTACACTCACTGTCCGCTGGACCGGCGAGGACCAGCAGCGCATCGTGATCAGAGGCGAGGATTTCGCCGATCACGAAGAGGTGTTGAAACCGGGGCTCACGGTCATTGTCTTGAATCGGTAAGGGCACGTAATCGTATGTTCTGTCAAAATGTTGTGGACATGTGACATGGGGAATTATATATTCTGTGAAATTCTGTTATTTTTTTGATCCCTGTTCATTAACCGTATCACAGAATCACGGAAAGGATTGAACATGCGAAAGGTATTCGCTCTCATGCTGGTCCTGCTCGTCGCCATCGGCGCGGGCTGTCTCACGAGTGATGATGACAAAGACGATGATGCTGTAACAGGTGCCGGTGTCTCCGCGACAGACTACATGCCGATGACCATCGGAACTGTCTTAACCTTTGCAAGCACCACAGTCTCCGAGTGGTCCGGCACCACCACCCAGGACATCACCGTTTCCTTCCCCGGCACCAAGGCTCTGGACGGCAAGACCTACACGATCATGGTCGAGGACGACGGCGCATGGCCTGACACATCCTATGTCCGCGTGCTGGATGACATTCTTTACGGATATGAGGAGTTCTGGGAGGATGCAGCCAAGAGGGCGCTGAAATCCGACAAGCTCTCGGCTGCGCACAAGCAGGCAATCGCGGAAGCGGTCGACTCAACCCGGCGCGATGTGCCGCTCATCAATTTCGATGCCGCTTCATGGGCCATCTACTCCTACTCAAGCTCCAACGAGTACCACGACACCACCATGATCTGGACCGGAAAGTATCTCGGCACGGAAACAGTAACCGTGCCCGCCGGGACTTTCGAGAACTGTGTCAAGGTCCAGCTCACCATGAACAGCCACTACTCCACGTTCAACCCGTCGGAGGAGGACTGGGAGGAGACATGGATTGATATCACCACACTCTGGTTTGCGGAGGGTGTCGGGTATGTGAAGCTGATGGATGTCGAGCAGGTGTCGGATTTTGAGGACGGCACGATGGAAACCAATCAGACTGTCACGGATGCGTTGAAGTCATACACTGTTCCTCAATAGTGTGACGGCATCCCGATTCACCGGGAATCGATGACGAATCAATCAGACAAAATCCCCCTGGCTCTTCTTTGGAATCAGGGGGATTTGTTTATTACCGGGCTGTATTATCGATGCTGAATAAAATATTATACGACCGCTCTGGCCGTCACACGCAGGGGGTGTGTGTGATGTGAAGATTCTGCACTGGCAAGGGATATGACGCTGCTACATTCTACAATCACAAATCGGCCTCTGGCCGCTGGCCGTCAACGCCCACAGAGCTGTGATACATGGTCGCGCATCCGAGCCGGATCATAATGCCGGTCCGTCATGGTGTCCGTGCCGTGCAATCAGTTGTGATGGTTATCCGGGATGGTCAGCGACTGGCGCCGGAGCCAGTATTCTGTGGGATATCGCCCTCTATCGCACGAAAGTCAAATATGCCGAGCGCATCATCGTCGATCTGGAGCGCACCCGGAGGCAAGCCCTGTTTCGAACGTGAGGTGACGAACAAGAAGCGCTGATACCCGTGCTCGCGGAGCGCCGCAAGCAATGGGCTGATGCGGTCGGAGGTGGGTACCACAAATATGGCCCTGTCGAAGAATAGCGCCCACAAATCCTGTGAAGCCCACCATTCCGTGACGATAATCACATCGGCTTTGAAGGCCATCAGCTCATGGTTTCCACGCCAGGTATGCGCCTTCTTGGCAGCCAGCACACTTACTCCGTACGCCTGCCCCCCAAACGTCAGCACCGCAGCGAGAATCACCGGCATCCACATCGCATTCTTCCCGTTCTCATTGAGTGAGCCCCATTTCTCGATGGTGCGTGCGGCCCCGAGCGCCATGAGGGGGTACAGCACCAGCAGAAACCTGTTGCCCCAATGAATCCCATATGAGCCCATATCCGGTGCGGCAAGTACATAGAGAAACGCGTAGGACACCGACGTGATCCACACCAGCCGCAGTACGGAGGGCCGCCGGAGCGTGTCGCGTGACTCACGCAGCCGTACGAATCCGACCGCGAGAAGCGGCACCGTGGAGAACAGCCCGTTGGACTCAAGCATCCACTTGCCGGTTATGTCCGTAAAGGCATAGCCCCCGAGACTCACCGCCGAAAGCACGAATCCGCCCGCAGCGATAGCGGGCACCGCCCATGCAAACCGTCGTCTGTCCAGACCCGGCGACCAGAGGAACAATACCAGAAACGGCAGCGCCATCAGCACCGACCAGCTTTTTACCGGCACGAATGCCAGAAAGAGGTTGTATAGTACCAGCGGGCGGGCGGCGAAGTGTCCGACGATTCCGGAGGATGTCGCGACATGCCGTCCAATGTGGAATCCCAGAGGACTCCCGATTGACCACCACTGGAACACCGCAAGCGGTACGAGCGCGAGCCCAATGGCAGCGACTCCAATGCCGAGCGTACGCCCCCTGTGCCCCGGACCATAGAATGCCGCAGCGGCAACCAGCACCAGACTGTAAAGCGCGAGGACATCGCGGAAGTACACGCTCCCGGCAGCGAAAACACACCCGGCGACAAGATGCCTGGTGCCGCCGCCTCCGATGTACCGCAGGACACCATACAGCGCCCAGACAGCGAAAGCCGCCGCGATGGTATGCTCCCAGAAGGTCAGACTGTAGAACCACACCGGTGTCATGAGCCCGGCGATAATCACCGCAAGATGCCGTCCGTACACGCTCATACCCGAATGCTTTCCTATGCGGGATATTCCCACGAGCATGGCGATTCCCGCAAGCAGGGGAAGAACGCACAGCCCAGCATGTCCCGCTACCCGGTACGGTATCGACGACACCACTGCGAACACCGGTGAAAAGATGGAGTAAAGCCGCCCGTCACGCACCTGGGAAAACATTCCCGGAAGAGGATTGTACTCGAACGTGGGATCGACATCCTGTCCCTTCCAGGGTATGTCATAGCCCCGATAGCCGCTCTCGATGATCGAGTGCATCTGGATGAACTTGTTGGCGTTGTCCACGATCCAGAAACCGCGGTGCTCCATGAAACCCAGCACGGCTATATACACCAGCGCCACAAGGACGATGGACACCACTGTCGAGCGCGACGGGTGCATCGACTCTCCGAACTGTTTCATCCTGCGTCCCCTCTTCATCAATTTCCGTACCCTCTCACTCCCTGTATAATAGCAGAACAGCGGCCGTTCCGCCATCGGAAGTGTTCCCACACAGCCCAAAAAATGTCTCCCGGCAGGTGTGATCCGGCAAGTAATCCTTGAATACGCACCGCCCGTTGCCTATCGTTGGGTTACACGGATCGCACGCTCTCGTCGCAGACCACATATGAGTCACCGGAGGCCACAATGTCATCGAACCCCACACGCCGCTCGTTCTTCACATCCGTTGCAGCGGGCGGTGCCGCGTTTGCCGCAGGATCGGCTGCCAGCGCACGCGCACCCTTCCGCCGGAAATCCCGCTCATCGGTCGAGATGATCGAGGTCGGCATCCTAATGTCAGGCGGATACAACCACATCAACCGTATGTGGAATCTCTACCTGAACCCACCGACTGAGCCGACCGACCGGGGTGTCTGGCCGCGTACGCTGGGCATGGTCGCGACCATGTGCTGGGACCCGAATCCCGAATTCGCCCGCGAATGGGCGGACCGTCACGATGTCAAGACAGTCAACCACTACGCCAACATGGTGGGCAAGGTGGACGCCGTCATCATGGCCGACTACGAGGCAACCGGCTGGAATCCGCAGCTCACCAGGCCCTACATAGAGGCTGGGATCCCGATCCTCATCAACCGACCGTTCGCACTGTGCGTGAACGATGCTGTCGAGATGCTCGAATTGTCGAAGAAGCACAACACGCCGATCTTCGTGCCATCCCCGTTCGAATCGCGGGAGGAGGTTGTCCGCCAGAAGAACAACCTGCGGAAACTTCAGGACGAGGGCGCACACATCAAGAGCGCGTTCCAGAACACAGCCGCCACGGAGTATGCCGCCCACGGCTGTCATGGCATCTACAACATCCACGAGGTACTGGAACCGGACGTGCTGGAGGTTGGATTCAAGACCGACAACGAGTGGCGTGAGTTCGAGTCGGCCATGATGACCTGGCGCTGCGCACAGGAGAACGGCCCGGAGTATTTCGTCGCGGTACAGATGGGGCCGGCCTATCAATCCATGGGCTCGCAGATGATCATCACCAGCAGGGGACGGCTTTTCGAGCACTATGACCGCAGCGGAGGGGTCTACGAGCAGCTTCGGTGGCACAACTACCCATCGCTGTTCAATTTCGCCGCGATGGTCGAAACCCGCGAGATGCCCCAGACTCACGACCATATACTCGCCAAGACCAAGACCTTCCTCACCGGCTTCTACTCGAACCTCGAACATGACGGCGGAATGGTGCGGGTCGCGGACCTGCCCCCCGACTGGCGAGCCCCGGATTGGAATCCCGACCGCTTCACGGGCATCCGGTTCGACTGACACGTGAACCGCACACGGAGTACGATCATACCAACACGAGAGGATACCATGAATCGCGTCTGTATCGCCTGCTGCCTGTTCCTGCTCACCCTCATTCCCGGTGCCCGCGCCCTCGAACGCCCGGATGTCGAGTTCAAGATATTCCAGTTCCCGGAGGAGATGATGCCGCACATCGATGGCGATACCGTGGACTGGGACATTGTTGGCGAGGACTACACCTACCGCACTGACCAGCTCGACGGCTCCACCGGCGGCCATCCTGACGGGGTCGATCCCGCTGACCTCGACATCTCGGTGCGTGTCGGCTGGGTCAAAGGGCTGAACCGGTTGTACTTCCTTTATGAGGCGTACGACGACAACTGGGATTTCTCGTTTTATGACGACAAGAGGCGTTACCGGAACGACATCTTCGAGATTTCACTCGATGCAGATATATCCGGCGGCAACTTCATCAATAATGAGCAGATCGAGGACAGACTTGAGAACCTCCTGCGCTTCAGCGGGGTGCACGGCCAGAACTACCACATCTTCACGCCGCCCATCAACAACCAGTGGTGCATGGTGTGGGGCAACAATCCCTGGATCGGCTGGTTCCCCTGGTCCCACCATGCCTACGAGTATGACTTCAAGTCGGGTGAGAGCGGGAACCTCGTCCTCGAATTCTGGGTGACTCCGTTCGACTACGCACCGTTCGAAGGCCCGGATGGTGCCGCGGTGCACACGCTCACCGAGGACGAGATCATCGGCCTTTCCTGGGCGGTGCTCGATTTCGATGACGGCAAGAAGGACGGTCCCGGCAACTCCAACCTTGCGCACCAGCGGGGAGCAGTGGCAGACGCATCGCTGCTGTGCGGCTTCCGGCTCATGCCCATCGAGAAGCGACTCCAGCCGGAAATCGAGGCGCGATTCTCATTCAAGGTCATCGACATGGACCGTCGGCTGGTGTACTTCAAGGACGAGTCCGTGGGCGACATCACCCGGTGGAACTGGCGGTTCAGCGACGGCTCTGTCTCCACGGAACAGAACCCGATCCACCAGTATGACACACCGGGCGACCAGGGCAATGTCCTCCTTGAGGTCGAGGGACCGGCGGGTGTTTCACGGTTCTCGCGTCACTGGGAAGTCATCACGAAGTAGCGCCCACAGTATTCGGCAGACAGATTGCGACGATACCATATACGAATCGACGAAAGGAAGTATCATGGCAGATCATACGACACGGCGCTTCTTCCTTGCGGCAGCGGCTGCGGGAGCGGGAGCGGGAATGACAGTCGCGGGACAGGAGGCGCACGCCGCCGAACAGACCTTCCAGCGGAAGAGCCCGGCGGACGCGCGTCCCATCAGGGTGGGTGTACTCACCTGCGAGAACTACTCCCACATCTCGGCGAGCTGGGGCCTCTACATGAACCCGCCGCTCGAGGACTGGAAGGGCGGCTACTGGCCACGGACCACCGGACTGGTCATGACCCATGTCTGGGACCCCGATCCCGCAGCGGCCAGGACATTCGGCGAACGATTCGATGTCAAGCCGGTGAAGCGATACGACGATATGCTCGGCAAGGTCGATGCGGTCATCATGTCCGACCTGTGGGCAACCTCCATATTCCCGCAGATGAGCAGGCCGTACATGGAGGCGGGTGTGCCCATGATCATCAACCGTCCCTTCGCCTTCTCAATGCGTGAGGCGCGTGTGATGATCGACCGTGCGCGCGAGTACGGCTGCAACGTGTACTGCCCGTCACCGTACCAGTCACGGCCGGAGGTTGAGCGGCTCAGGTTCAACCTCGACGCGCAGCTTGCCGGGGGCGCAACCATCACCGGCGCATTCGCCACCCAGTCAACCTCGGAATACCATGCCCACGGTGTCCACGGCATTTACAGTCTGTACGCCATGCTCCAGCCCGATGTGCAGGCGGTCAGTCTGCAATGCCCGGACTGGAAACGGTTCAGCTCGGCTAACATGACCATGCGGTGCGCCCGCGAGGGTCAGAACGATTACTACGCCACCCTCCTCATGGGCAGCCAGCGGAGCACCGACGGCAGCGGCACACACGGTGTGCGTCAGGTCTTCACCAACAAGGGACGGCTCATGGAGCAACTGGACCGGTTCTCAGACGAGACCTACACCTGGCACCGTCACCACACATACTCCACCATCTTCGAGTTCGCAAGGATGATCGAGACCGGCGAGATGCCCGAGTCCTACGATCACATCCTCGCCAAGACACGCACCTACCTCGCTGGATTCTACTCCCATTGCGAGCGGGACGGCGACTGGGTCACGTGCGCTGATCTTCCCGAGGACTGGCGAGCGCCGGAAGTCCCCGAGGCGGACCGGGTGAAAGGGCTTCGGCTGGACTGATTCACCTATTTGGCTTGAACATCACACGCATTCACCTGAAGGATACAACATGAGTTTTGGCACTGTCATCCGGTCTGGCATTCCCGGCCGCATCCTGCTGCTCGCCGGATGCATCGCAGGCGTAATCATGGCATCGGGTACGCACACCGCAGCCGCGGCACCTGTTAAAGACGATAACGCCGCACCCTCGTTCTCAGCCGCTCAGCCTGTCTGGCCTGATGGCCGCGAAGAGGAAATGAACATGACCGTGGGATTCCGCGCGACCTTCGACAGTCCCGCAGGCGACCGCACAATCCTCCGCGTGACCGGTTCCTCGCTGTACCGTATCTACCTGAACGGGACATTCGTCGGGCATGGCCCCGCGCGCGGTCCGCGTGACTACTATCGTGTCGACGAGTGGGAACTCGACCGTTCGCTGCTTGGGGACGACAATGTCATCGCCATCGAGGTCGCAGGATACAACATCAACAGCTACTACCTCCTGGACCAGCTCTCGTTCCTCCAGGCGGAGATCGTATCCGACGGCATGGTGCTGGCGGCGACAGGCGACACGGGGAACCCGTTCCGGGCAGTGCTGCCGACCGACAGGAACCGCCGGGTTGAGCGCTACAGCTTCCAGCGCACCTTCATGGAAAGCTACCGGTTGGAGCCGGACTACGACGCGTGGCGGACAGCGCGACCGGGCGCGACCGATGCGGTGCAGTGCGCAGTCCAACCACCAAAACAGCTGCTCCCCAGGCGGGTTGCCTATCCCCGGTTCAGGGTGCGTCAGCCGGTCACGCACATCTCATCGGGCAGGATGAAGAATATTCCGCCGCCGGAAGAACCGTGGCGCGTCCTCCGTGCCCGCTCGATCGGACCGACAATGGAAGGATTCTACGATCACGAGATCGAGCAGATGCCCGCGGTCGATCTGCAGGAGTACACCACCGCGATCCGCACACCGGTTGATGCGCCGTACAGTCCCGCGCCCGCCTCAAAGGTCTCGGAGATGGGGTATGAAATCCACGATCTGGGCACGAACCTGACCGGATTCATCGGCGCGGAGGTCCACTGCGATGTGCCGACCCGCCTGCTCATCACCTTCGACGAGATTCTCAGCGACGATGATGTCGATTGCAGGCGTTACTGGTGCAACAATCTCGTCGAACTTGACTGCGCACCGGGCGAGTACGTCTTCGAAACCATCGAGCCATACACCATGCGGTACCTGAAGGTCATCGTCCTCGACGGGGAGTGCGAGATCGGCAACATCTCACTTCGCGAGTATACCACGCCGGATGTGTGGGAGGCTGGCTTCTCCGCCGCCGATCCCCGGCTGAACGATATCTTCGACGCGGCGCGGGAAACGTACCGCCAGAACGCTGTGGACATCTTCATGGACTGCCCCTCGCGCGAACGGTCCGGATGGCTCTGCGACAGCTTCTTCACCGCCCGTGTCGCCCCCGATCTCAGCGGACATGCGGACATCGAGAAGAACTTCCTCGAGAACTTCCTCCTGCCGGAATCCTTCCGGTACATGCCCGATGGGATGTTCCCACCCTGCTATCCGGCCGACCAGACCGAGGGCCGTTTCATACCGAATTGGGCGCTGTTCCTTGTTCTCGAACTTGAAGAGTATCTCGCACGGTCCGGCGATTCCGGGCTTGTCGATGCGTTCGAACCACGGATCATGAAGCTCCTCGATTACTTCGCGGGCTTCGAGAATGGTGACGGGCTTCTGGAGAACCTGGAGAGCTGGGTGTTCGTGGAATGGTCGGAGGCCCGGAACTACGTGCAGGACGTGAGTTATCCCTCGAATGCACTCTACGCCGGAGCGCTCGCGGCAGCCGGACGCCTCTACGGCAGGCCCGAACTGCTCGAAAAGGCCGACGCAGTGCGTACGGTCATCCGTGAACAGTCGTTCGATGGCACGTTTTTCGTCGATAACGCTGTGCGGGATGAAGGCCGTCTCGGAGTCACAACCAACAGGACCGAGGTCTGCCAGTACTACGCATTCTTCTTCGATGTCGCCGCACCCGAAACGCATGGACAGCTCTGGGACACACTGCTGACCGAGTTCGGACCCGACCGTGACGCCGACCGCGTGCACCCTGACATCTCCCGTGCAAACGCTTTCATCGGCAATTACCTCCGTCTGGAACTCCTCAGCCGCGCTGGCCGTTGCCATCAGGTGAAAGACGAGATCATCGGGTATTTCCATACCATGAGCAGACTCACCGGCACCCTCTGGGAGAATATGGCCTCCACCGGAAGCTTGAACCACGGATTCGCATCCCATGTCGCCCACTGCCTGTATCGGGACGTGCTCGGCTTGTACCGCGTTGATACTGTCGGGAAGAAGGTCACGCTGCGGTTCGGGGATATCGGGCTCGACTGGTGTGAGGGAAAGATGCCCACGCCCGATGGTCCGGTGTCACTCCGGTGGCGATGCGAGGGTGACGAACTCGCCTACGACGTGGACATTCCGGCGGGATACACGCTCACAATCGAGAACATGAGCGGCCTCGATCTTCGTGCGTTTTAGAGGAGACATTCTGAACCACGGATGAACACGGATGGACGCGGATAATAACAAAAGCAACTACAGATGACACAGAGCGGCAAGAGGAAAAGCGCCACTCACCCCCCGGCCCCCTCTCTCGCAAAGCGAAAGAGGGGGAGATTCTCGCCACAACAGACCATGCCAACGAACACGGCCAACATCATAAAACGGCCTCTGGCCGTTAGACCCAGCGGCCGATTCGCTCTCCCGCCTCGACCGCGTCGAGGATGCGTCCCACGGTGCCGCAGTCGCCGATGACGTGCACTTCTTCGGCGTGCATCCCGAGTTCCGCCACCGGGCCGGATTCCGCCTGCACCATGAGCGAGGTCCCCGATGATCCCGCTTGTCTGCCGGGCTCCCGCATTCCCACCGCATAGACCACGAGTTCGGCTTCGACGAGCGCCTTCTTGCCCGAGGGCTTCACGATTTCCACGCCTTCCGCGACCACAGCCGAAACCGGGGTGCCTGTCAACACCGTGACCTCTCGATCATCGATCAGGAGTTCCATGTGTGTGCGGGTGAGGACCGAGCTTTCCGGCAGCATCTCCGGGCGTTGTTCGATGACGGTCACCCGTGCACCATTGTCCGCGAGGTAGCAGGCGACTTCGCATCCGACCTCGCCGCCGCCGATGACCGCCACGCGTTCCGCCGAGTACTCGGACACATCGCGCAGCACGGTGATGGCATCGACAACATGTTGCCCGTTGATACCGGGTAATGCCGGTTTGACCGGTTCCGCACCGACCGCGATCACCAACACGTCCGGAGACTCCGTTTCGACGAGCGCCGAGGAGACCTCCGTGTTGAGCCGGACCATCGCACCACTCTCCGCCAGCGCTTCCTCCCAATGGTCCAGGAGGAACCGAAGCTCCTCCTTGAACGCCGGGGCGCTTCCGGGACGCACCATCCCGCCGATGGATGAACCGCGTTCGTAAAGCGTGACCTTGTGGTCGCGTTTCGCCGCGGTAATTGCCGCACGGATGCCCGCCGGACCGGCACCGACAATCATGATCCGCCGTTGGCGCGACGCTGTCGAAAGGGTTTGCTCCGCCTCCCGTGAGACGTAGGGATTCACACTGCATACCAGGGGACGGCTCTTCCAGAGCTGCTCGTAACAGACATTGCACCGGATGCAGGGGGCGATGTGTCGGCGCGCACCCTCACGTGCCTTGCGGGGCCAGTTCGGTTCGGCCACCACCGTTCGGCCCAGCGCCACCATGTCGCATGCGCCCTCCTCAATGAACCGTTCCGCCTCCTCGGGAACGGTGATCCCGCCAGCGCCCATGACAACGGCATCCGGGCAGGCGCGCTTGACCTTCTCCGCCAGAGGCATGAGCGTGTTACGCGGCACGTACATGTGCGGCACGGCTGAGTAGCGGCTCTTGACCAGGAGTGAGGTCGAGGTCGCGCTGACATGCAGGTACGCCGGATCGAGCGTCGCGAGGTACCGTGCCATCTCCACGCCGAGGTCCTCGTCGATGCCGCCGGGAAGCTCCTCGTAGGCGCTGAACTTGATGCCCGCCGGGAAACCGGGAAGCTCGCGCCCGATGCCACGGATCACCTCAGCGGGGAACCGCATGCGTTTCTCGAACGAACCGCCCCAGTCGTCGTTGCGCACATTCGTCGCCGGTGACATCATCTGTCCGATAAGGTACGTGTGGCCACCGTGGACCTCAACGCCATCGTACCCCGCCTCACGCGCATAGCCAGCGGCACGGATGAAGTCACGGACAAGCCCCTCGATCTGCTCGGCTGTGAGTTCCGGCGGACGAGATGGGTACGCGGGACTGTAGATGGAAGAGGGGGCCTCTTTACCGACCTTGCCACCATTGAGGGTGAGCTGGCAGAATATCTTCGTGTCGTAGCCGTGGATGCGGTCCACGAGCCGACGGTGCGATGGTATGAAGCGCTCGTGGAAGATGCCCACCTTGGGGATGCCCGCAAGCTCGCTCACGCGCACCGCGCCGGTGATGATGAGCCCGATGCCGCCTCTGGCACGCTCCTCGTAGTAGCGGATGGTCCTGAGCGGCCAGGTCTCGTCGGTGGACAGAAGCCCGTTGTTGATGGGCGCCATCGCCGTGCGGTTCGCCACCTCGATCGTACCGAGCGTGATGGGAGTGAACAGGTGGGGGTAATCCATGGGATGCTCCTCTATCAATGACTGGTTACATTGTCCTCGTTCGATTCAGTACCGATGTGTATGCACCCGATGGCCGTCAGCTGTCAGCCAGCCATTTCCGGCCCGCGGTCTTCATAAGCGTGAAGTACAATAATCCGCAGATGAGCTGGGCGCTTATCGGCGTGATGAGCACGTAGTACTTGCGGAACATCAGAGAGTAGAACACGCCGACAGCCCATACGATCACGGCAACCGGATTCCAACCCTTCCAGTACCAGTACCGTCCGCCGACCTTCTGGAGTTCGACGCCGTCGAGCTTGTTCCGGCCACGGCCGCGCAGGAAGAAGTAGTCGGCGATGATGATGCCGTTCGCAGGGCCAAGCGTGCTCGCCAGCAATCCGATGAACCCCATGAGTCCTTTGACGCTGTATATCCCGAGCACCGCCGAGAGCGCACCGACCGCCACCACGAACGCCGTGGAGGTCACGCGCGGGATGCCGTTGGGGAAGCGTTTGCCGCCAGCGGTGAGCGTTGTCAGTGCGATGCCTCCCCAGTAGGGATTCAGGCAGTTGGTGGACCATGCCGAGAGTACGACTATCAACAGTCCCAGAAGCCCGAGTCCGAGCTTGTCCACGATGCCCGCCGGATCCCACACACCCACGATGGCCGCGCCCATGAGCCCGACTACGAACATCACCAGCCCGGAGGTCCAGTGTGCGGCCATGAATCCGCCGAACGCGGTGGCGCGGCTTTTGGCATAGCGCGATGAATCCGCGGCGGCAAGCAGCATGGCAAGCATTGCGCCGGAAAGAATGGTCGCGGCCTCGAAGAATCCCACCGTCGAATCGCTACCGGCGGACTTTGCGATTTCCACCGCCACATCGTAGCGGGTCACCATCCGGTAGAGCATCCAGGGGATCAGGAGCAGGAGTAGCGGCGACACGAACTTCTGAAACCACATCACAACCTTGTAGCCGTAAATGGAGATGACACCCATCAGTACGGCGAGGACGATGTACTGGACCTTGATCGGCACACCCCAGTCGCCGTAAAGATTCTTGATGATGATGTCAACCGCGGAGGTGGTAATGCCGAGCTGAAGCCCGAACCAGCCGATGGTGGCGATAATCATGGGAATGGAGGGAATGTACCGGCCACGCACACCGAACGCCGCGCGCATGATCATGGTGCCCGGCAGCCCTTCGGATGCGCCCATTATCGCTCCGATTGCGACATAGGTCAGGAGCACCTGCGCCAGGAGCGTGGCCCCGATCGCGGTCCAGAATCCGGCACCCGAGATCACTCCGCCCTGCCAGAGCCGTCCCACCGAGATCGAGAATCCGGTCCACAGCATGAACAGCGCCCAGAATCCGGTGGTACGCTCGGAATCAGGCACACGGTCAACGCTGCGTTTCTCGACAAGCTCGGACATTGGCGCGCTCCTTCGTAATTGATCGTTGTCAGCAGGTGCGTGAGGGTATACATTACGGGCACGGGACACCACCGAGGATGTCGTGTCCAGCGCCATCAACTTTAACAATATCGGGTGCATGATACCACACACCCGCCGAAAACACAACACCCAACAGGAGCGAGCAATGCGCATCACGCCGTCCGTCCACATCGTGGGGAGCACCGCCTTCGGGCTCACCGAGGGCTACGACTGTCACATTTTTCTCATCCGGGGGCCGGAGGGAATCTTCCTTATCGACGCCGGCAACGGATACGATACCGAGGGGCTGCTCGCCCGCATCAATGAAGAGGGATTCAATCCCGAAGACATCTCGCACATACTCGTGACCCATCACCATACCGACCACGCACGAGGCGCAAACGCCCTCAGGGAAGCGCTCGGCTGCAAGGTATGGATCGGGGGAAATACCGGCAGGCACCTCCTTGAGGCGGGCACCGATGACGAACTCGGCGTACTCTACGCCAAGGAGCACGGCATGTACCCGCAGGATTACGAGTACATCCACTGCCCGGTGGACCGTGGAATCGAGGACGGCGACACGTTCACAATCGGCGGCGTGAACATCACCGCGATCAACGTCATCGGCCACTCTCTGGACTCCACATGCTTCCTGATGGAACTCGACGGCTGGAAATGCCTGTTCAGCGGTGATGTTGTGTACCACGGTGGTGTGATCGGGCTGCTTAACTTCCCCATGTCATCGCTTGCCGATTACCATGTCGGGCTGCCCAAGCTCGCGGGACTCGGGATCGATTCTCTCTTCCCCAGCCACGGCATGTTCACGCTGGCGCACGGGCAGGGCACCATCGATGCCGCACTCCATGAACTCGACAGCATCTTCGTGCCACATTCGGTCATGCAGACATTCGTCTCGCGACACTAATGGTCAGAGACCGCGATCAGAGATCGCGGCCAGGGGCCGTTTTATGGTCTGAAAATTGTGCAACAGGTCCACCGCATACAGTGCTTCGCGACCTTGAACTACATGTGTGGGATCACCGGATAAGTAACCTCACCCCCGTCCCCTCTCCATTTCCCTGCGCTCATGGAGAGGGGGGCCTGGGACAAACTCCTTGAACAACTCGAGCAGTGTGAAGTGTGGGGTGTGTGATGGGATACTTTCTGCCACATCAGGGCGTGCCAACGATACCGGCATCCCTCACAAAACGGCCTCTGGCCGCCTTGAGAAACCCCCGAGCGTGCCGCGCATTGACGGATAAGAATTTCGGCTGTTTGAGCGAAGCGAGTTCCGAAATTCCCGGCAGTGTGCGGCATATGCGAGGATCAGGATTTCTCCGGGAGTGTCTTTTCTTTGGTACTTTCTTTGGATGAGTAAAGAAAGTACATGCTGTCATTGGGATGCTTGTTACATGAAGAAAGTATAGCATAAACTCACCCCTCTGACTCCCCTCTCTTAATGAGAGATGGGAGAACCGAAACAATCTCCTGTACGTGCTCCCCCTCTCTTGGCAAGAGAGGGGGCCGGGGGGTGAGTTTATCAGCGTGTATCCGTGTTCATCCGTGGTATATAAGTACATCATCCAAGCATGACGTCGCGGACATACCCGGTGATAATTTCGAGGAAGGTCCGCGAACGTCTCCCGAGGTTGGGAAACACCCTGAGTGACAGCCCGCTGCCATCGACCAACAGAAACCGTTTGGAGACGATCCCATTGCCGGTGGAGAGCACCCGACAGCTTTCCAGCCGCGCGAGATCGAAGGTGTGGATCCCCTCCGGCGCATTCAGCAAAAGCCGTCGATCAGTGAGAATGAAATCGCACTTCTCGCGTGTGGCATCGTGATCGCCCGCCGGTGCGACTGTCGGCCCGGAAGAGAGCAGATTCCCTCGGGGCAGCGCCGCGAGGATCCGCTCGCCATCGTCGAGTATGATCCCACAACCGTCAAGGAACGCGATGTAGGAATCCTCGAGAACATCGAATGGTATCAGACGCTTCCTGGTCTCGTCCACCAGTGAGCCATGGACGACGGCGATGTCGGCGCCACAGACCGGACATTCATTGGTCAGCGGCTCGATAAGCGTGCGGCACTGGGGACATTTCAGAATAAGCGCCGAACCGCAGTCGGGGCAGAATTTCAAATCGGCATCAGCACGTTCCCCGCATGTTGGGCAGGCGACAAGATGCGATGCCAGGTGGCGCGGTGCCGGGGCCGGTCGCGGGGCTGGTCGCGGGATCGGCTGTACCGGAGTGGGCCGGTGTTGCGGCGGTTTCGGTGGTATCGGCGGTGGCTGCTCCGGCGGTGGTGGTTGCTCCGGCGGCGGAACGTCATCAACTGGACGGGCTGGCGGAGCGGTTTCCTTCGGCGGTGACGGTCGGCTGGGCGGTGATTGCGAACCGGTGTCCCGCGCTGGTTTCTCCATGCTCTTCACGCTCTTCATGCTCTTTCCGCGCTTGCGTGGTTCAGGAGGTGCTTCCCGAGGAGGCGGCGACTGTTCCGGCGGAGACGGTAGCGGCTTCTGCTCACGTTGCGGTTCCTGCATCCGCTGCGGTTCCTGCATCCGCTGCGGATCATGCTCCCGTTGCGGATCATGCTCCCGTTGCGGGTCCTGCTCCTGAGTCAGTTTCGGACCACTTGGAGGCGGTGAAGATTGCTGGGCGGTGATGTAGGCGTAATAGTGGAATCCGTCGCCGGATGTATCCATGTCCCGGCATGCGGTTGAAACCTCCACGAATCCGATACGCCGCACACCCTTTGCGAATCCCACAACAAGACAGAGGTCAGCCACAGAGCAGATCACTCGCGGGCAGCCCTCGGAGAACTTGTATATCCCCTCGCATGCATCATCGGTAAAGATGCCGGGATCGCCCCCGGCCTGAGTGATGCGGAATCTGACCAGTTCGCTGGTGTCCTTGTAGTCCAGATTGCGGAGGAAGAACCGCACGGGCAGCCGTTGCCAGAACTCCGGCATGTCGCGGAGTACACTGTCCAGGGGCTTCTGTCCGCTGAAAATGAAGGTAAGCAGGAACGCATCCGAGACGCAGAAGTTCAGGAGAATCCTGAGTTCTCCCAGGATGTCCTGACGGTCCCGGAGCATCTGGCCCTCATCGACAATGACCACGACCTTGATGTTCTCGTTGTAGAGAGTGAACAATTGATCGCGGAGATGGTTGAGGGCACGGAGTTTTTCCTGGGTGTGCAGCTCGGCGCCGAGTTGGTGGGCGATTTCGCCGATCATCTCAATGGGTGTCAACGTGGGATGGTCGATGAACACCACACGCACACGGCCACCGTAATAGTCGTTGAGGTCGTTTCTGAGACGGGCGAGGATCGAGGTCTTGCCGTTGCCGGCATTGTCGGAGACCAGCAGCGCGCCACCCTTCTGGGAGAAGATGGCGTATTTGAGACGCATCAGGCACTCGGAATGCTGGCTGGACAGATACAGCATCTCCGGGTCCGGCGTGAGCGCGAACGGCGGACGTGTCATGTTCCAGTATCCCAGATAATCGTCGGTCATGCGCCCTCCAGCGCCGATATCAGCGGTCGTCGACCAGCGTTACCACGGTATCCGCCACCGCCGCGGCGATCTCCCGCTTGGTCATGCATCGCGCCAGGACCTCGTTGTCCCGTCCGAGCAGTAATGCCTCATGACGGTCGGGTCCCACACGGTCAAGATCATTGGCAACCACCGCGGCAAGCCCATAGTGGTCACGTGACAACCCGGCCCGCCGGATCAGCTCAGGCTCGTCCACACCAGCTTCGAGCTTGAAGCCTATCACCGGCACATCGGGCATGCTCTCCCGAATGATCTCGGTCACCTTTGGTGTCCGCGCCAGGTTCAGCGACCATAACTCGTCGCCGGATGGTTTCTTTTCTGTCAGCCGCTCCGTGGGAGCGTAATCGAGCACCGCCATGGCATGCACCACCACGCCGATATCACCCGCATCCGCAGCATCATGCACCGCCGCGATGAGATCGTCAACAGTCTCGATCACGGTGGTGTGTACGAGCGCGGGCTCCGACGGTTCAGACTGTTCACTCCCCTCGCCACGGAGATGAAGCACACTCAGCCCCCGCGCGGCGCAGGCCTCCACTATCCGGGCGCCAAGGGCACCGGAAGATGTGTTGGCGATGTACCGGATACGGTCAATCCAGGCCCGTGTGGGGCCCGATGTCACCATGATACGCATGCGAACGTGCATTCTCCGTTTTCTGCGAGCGTGTCAGCTCACACTCCATAAGGTACCATGCGCCAGCCTGTCGGGCAACGGGGAATCACGGTCAGAGACCGTTTTGCGATGGCAGGCATAAAAAACCACTCACCCCCCTGTATCCCCCCTCTCTAACAAGTTAGAGAGGGGGACCGAAGGGTTGAGTGGCGCTTTCATCCGTGTTCATCCGTGGCAAAAACAAACCGATTTCAGGAGTTGAAAATTCAGTTGTTTTTTTACGCTGAACTTATATAAGGGGGATACAAGAGGCTAGAAGTAGTTCACTCAGAATGTGCGGCTTCGGCAAATTCTGCGAGTCGGTCACGATTGCCCGGATCCTCAAGATGGTTGCCGACAACGACGAACGATGCCCCGGCAGCGACCTTCGCAGCCACCGTCTCCGGGCTCCGTATCCCGCCACCGACCATCACCGGCAGGGAAATGCCCTCGGCGACAGCCCGGACCAGCGCGTCAGGCACAGGATCAGCCGCGCCGCTGCCCGCCTCAAGGTAGATGAGTTTCATGCCGAACATCTCCGCCGCAAGAGCATGCGCGAGAGCGATATCCGGCTTGTCAGCAGGAAGCGGCATGGTACCGGACATGAATTCCACGGATGTGCGGTGCCCGGATTCCACGAGCAGGTATGCGGTTGCAATGGTCTCGATTCCCTGCGACCGGATGAGCGGCGCACTCCGGACCTGCTCGCCGATGAGATATTCCGGATTCCGGCCGGAAAGGAGCGACAGGAACAGGAGGGCATCGGCGTGCGGTGTGACCTGTGTACGCGCTCCGGGAAAGATGATCACGGGGATATCGACCGCCTCACGCACAACCCGGACACTCTCCCCGAAACCATCGCCCATCATCAGACTCGTACCGATAAGAAGCGCGTCAACCCCGGCCTCTTCAGCCTGGCGGGCGCTCGTAACCAGCGATTCGCTCGACGCACGGTCGGGGTCAAGGAGCACGAGGAATCCCGCGCCGCGACCGGAATGTACGGCGAGAAGATGATCGTATACGCTTGTCGGTGACTGAAATGACATCAGCTCTCCCGTTCTGCGGTAACCGCCCGTGGTCAGGTCAGGAAACGTTCTACGATGCCCGGTGCAGCCGCGAGGGCATCATCCAGCTTGTCAACGTCTTTACCGCCGGCCATTGCGAGATGGGGTCTGCCTCCACCCGATCCGCCAACCAGCGCGGCGATCTCTTTAACCAGGTCGCCCGCCTTGAGGGACCGGTCTTTGATGAGGTCATCGGTGACTGTCACCACGATGCTCACCTTATCTTCGATTACGGTACCCAGGACGCCGACACCGCTGCCGAGTTTCTGCCGGACAGCATCCGCTGCCATCTTGAGTTCGTTGGCGTCGCCGACCTCCATGCGACCGTACAAAACCTTCACCCCGGCGACCTCGACCGTCTCAAGCGCGGCATCCGGACCGGCAGCCCCACCCTGTGTGCGGAGCCGCTTGATCTCTTTTTCGAGGTCCTTCACCTTCACGGCAAGCGCGGTAACACGGTCTCCGATCTCGCCAGGAATGACCGCAAGCCGCTGGGAAAGAGACGCTACCAGATCATGCTCATCCACGGCGAGTCCGTATGCGCGCATGCCGGTGACACCCTCGATACGCCTGATTCCCGCCGCCACGGAGGACTCGGATATGATACGGAACGGCCCGATACGACCGGTGGCGGGCACGTGGGTGCCGCCGCAGAGTTCCTTCGAGACATCACCGATCGTCACGAGTCGCACGGTCTCCCCGTACTTCTCGTCGAACAGACTCATTGCGCCGAGCTCTCGCGCATCCTCAAGTGTCGTCTGGACGATGTCCAGCGTATGGTCAGCCATGATCTCGCGGTTGACAATCCGCTCGACCTCGACTGTCTCTTCCGATGTCATGGCGGAGAAGTGGTTGAAGTCGAACCGGTACCGCTCGCTGTCCACCGCCGAGCCCGCCTGCCGGACATGGGGGCCGAGCACCTTGCGGAGTGCCGCCTGGAGCAGATGGGTCGCGGTATGATTGCGCTCGGTGTTGCGGCGCTGGGAAGCGTCCACGGTCAGCGTTGCCGTTGCAACGATGAGAGCGTCGGCATCGATACCGCCATCGGGCATATCGCACACATGCACGCGGCCGGTCTGGGGCTGGTCGTAGACATCGGTCACCGTGAGCGTTTTACCCGCAATCTCGATGGTGCCTGAATCACTCGCCTGTCCGCCTGAGAGCGCATAGAACGGCGTCTTGTCGAACACCAGTTCAAGCGATCCGTCTTCGCGGGTGCGGATGCGTTTCAATGCAGCCTCGGCGGTGTCGGACTCGTAGCCGACGAATGCGGTCTCAACCGGCGTGTCCGATGCAGGTCCCTGCCACGGGGTATCGTCGTCACGGGCGGCGGCGAAGCTGGATGCCCCGCGGGCACGCTCCCGCTGTTCGGCCATTGCAGTCTCGAATCCCGCCATGTCCACGGTCATACCCTGTTCCTCGGCCATGATGCGGGTGAGATCAACCGGGAAGCCGAAGGTGTCGTAGAGCTTGAAGGCATCTTCGCCGCCGATGACCTTGTCGCCGGCATCACGATGATCGGTTGCAACCTGCTCGAAGAGGTCCACGCCCTGGTCGAGGGTCTTGAGGAAGCGCTCCTCCTCGCTTTTGATGACCATGCCGATGTAGTCGGCGCGCTCGGTAAGCTCCGGGTAGGCATCGCCCATGCGTTCGACAAGATCGTCGACAAGCCGGTACACCATTGGCTCATGAACGTCTAGCTGGCGAAGGTACCTGCAGGCGCGGCGAAGAATGCGGCGCAGCACGTAGCCACGGCCTTCGTTGGAGGGCAACGCACCGTCGGCAATGGCGAACGAGAGCGTGCGCACATGGTCGGCGGCAACACGGAACGGCATGCCCGACTTCTCGTTGTAGTCCTTGCCGGTGAACTCCTCGACACGCCGGACGAGCGCACCAAGAACGTCGGTCTCAAAGATATTCTCTTTGCCCTGCCTGATCATGGCCACACGTTCGAGGCCCATGCCGGTGTCGATTGAGGGCCGTGGCAACGGCTTCATGATGCCGGACTCGTCCCGATTGTACTGCATGAACACCAGATTCCAGAGTTCGAGGATACGGGGGGCGTCCTGTGCGATGGCCTCGTACGGGTCGTCGGGGCCGTATGCAGGTCCGCGGTCCAGATGGATCTCGGTGCAGGGTCCGCAGGGACCGACCGGGCCCATGCTCCAGAAATTCTCGTCATCACCGTTCTCGATGTCGCCGAACCGGATGATGCGTTTCTCCGGGATGCCCACGACCTTACGCCAGATGTTGAACGCCTCCTCGTCGGTGGAGTAGATGCTCACGATCAGTTCGTCGGGCGAGAAGCCCAGCTCGGTGGTCATGAGTTCCCAGGCGTAGGTGATGGCGCCTTCCTTGAAATAGTCACCGAATGAGAAGTTGCCGAGCATCTCCAGGAACGTGCCGTGCCGTGGTGTCCTGCCCACCTCATCGAGGTCGTTGTGCTTACCGCCGGCGCGGATGCACTTCTGGCAGGTGGTGGCGCGATTATAGTCGCGCTGTTCCACTCCGAGGAAAACGTCCTTGAACTGGTTCATGCCCGCATTGGTGAACAGGAGCGTGGGATCGCCCCAGGGGACGACCGGGGCGCTTGCCGCGCGGGTGTGTCCCTTTGACTCAAAGTAGGTCAGAAATACTTCGCGGATCTCATTCGATGTCATGCAGAGGTCTCCTCGGCTGATTCGGCACCACCGGTTGCATCGGTACCACCGGTTGCATCGGTACCACCGGTTGCATCTGTACCACCACCGGTTGCATCTGTACCACCACCGGTTGCATCTGTACCAACTGTTTCACCGGGCGCCGGGATACCCAGTTCCTTCCTGACACGGGCAACGATGGCGTTCATGATGTCGGGATTCTCGCGGAGGAACATACGGGAGTTTTCCCGGCCCTGACCGAGCCGTTCTCCCTCATAGGAATACCATGCGCCGGATTTCTCGACGATATTGTGCTCCACACCCAGATCGATAGCGTCGCCCTGACGGGAAATGCCGGTACCGTCGAACATGATGTCGAACTCGGCGATGCGGAAAGGTGCGGCCATCTTGTTCTTGACCACCTTGACCTTGGCGCGCATGCCGATGATCGTGTCCCGTTCCTTCAGAGAGGCAACACGCCGGATATCGACTCTGACCGAGGCGTAGAACTTGAGGGCGTTGCCGCCGGAGGTGGTTTCCGGATTGCCGAACATGACGCCGATCTTCATGCGGATCTGGTTGATGAAAATGACACAGGTGCGGGAGCGTGCAATATGTCCGGTGAGCTTCCGGAGGGCCTGGCTCATGAGCCGCGCCTGGAGCCCCACGTGGGTGTCGCCCATCTCGCCCTCAAGCTCGGCACGCGGCACGAGCGCCGCCACGGAGTCGATGACGATGACATCCAGCGCCCCGGAACGGATGAGGGTATCAGCGATTTCGAGCGCATCCTCGCCACAGTCCGGCTGGCTGATGAGGAGATTGTCAACATCTACACCCATGGTGCGGGCGTACTCGGCGTCGAGCGCGTGCTCGGCATCAATGAACGCGGCATATCCACCCGTGGCCTGGGCCTGGGCCACCACGCTCAGCGCCAGCGTGGTCTTGCCTGAGGACTCGGGACCGAACATTTCCACCACCCGGCCACGTGGCATACCGCCGATGCCGAGGGCAGCGTCAAGACTCAGCGCGCCGGTGGGAATTGCATCGGTCTTGACCTTGACCGAATCATCACCGAGCATCATGATGGAACCACGACCGAACTGTTTCTCGATCTGGCCGATGGCCATTTTCACCGCGCGATCGCGGTCTACGGATTTCTTGGATGTGTCCACCCAGCCCCCCTCTGATATCAAAATGTGATTGCGTTTTCAGTCGTTGTCCGTGGCACGGTGCAGTCCCGGCAGATCATGATGATCGCCGATTCAGCCACCGAACCGCCGTTCATACAATGTCTCGTATATCGGTCCCTGCGGAGTGAGCACGCTCTTGACAAGCGAGATGCCACCCACATCGAATGTTACCGAGTCGAAATCCGGCACCCGATCCGGCAGTATCAGGTCCTTGTACTTCTTCACCCGCCCGACAGTGAGATGGGGCGAGAACGGCTTCTCGTCGCGGTCGAACCCTTCCAGCTCAAGGCAACCCTCAAGAAGCTGGTAGACCTCCAGCAGGTTTTCGCAGCCGCCGTCGGTACCGATCCACACAATGCGCGGACGTGCCCTTGCAGGGAAGAAGCCCACGCCCTCAAGGGTAAGCTCAAACGGTGCGATCTCAATTGCCGCCGCGTCCATGCAGCGCTCGACCACCTCCGCTTCGGCATCGGGTATCTCACCGAGAAACTTGACGGTGAAATGGAGATTCCGGGGCACGACCCACTTCATGACGTCCCCGAAGGATCCCTTGATCTCCTCAATATAGTCCCGAACCGCAGTCTGTACCACACCGGGTATATCAACCGCAACAAACGACCGCATCTATACGTTCCCGCTTCCCGTTCTGAACTGAATGATTCATCCGAGGCTCGGCGACCGAAGCGCGAGCCGGAGAACGTTGAGCACCGCCCGCGACATTCTCCCTTTATTTATATGCCGATCCTCGAAGAATTGCAACCGTTTTGTCCTGATCCCGCCTGAGTCCGCAATGCCCGCGAACATGAGCCCAAGGGGCTTGTCCGGGGCACCGCCGCCGGGCCCCGCGATGCCGGTCGTCGACAACCCGATGTCAGCACCGGCGATACGCCTGATTCCCTCCGCCATTGCAGCCGCGACCGCTTCCGATACCGCGCCGTGTTCCGCGATGAGTGCCGGGGCCACGCCGAGAATGTCCGTCTTCGCCTCGTTGGCGTACGCGGTCACGCCGAGATGGAAGTACGCCGAGGAGCCGGGAATATCCGTCAACAAGTCCGACACAAGGCCGCCGGTACAGGACTCGGCCACTCCCACGGTCAGCCCGCGTTCGATCAGCAGGCCCGCCACGACCTGCTCCATGCGCTCTCACGCTGTGGAGAACACGGCATCACCGAGCCGTTCCACAATCATGTCACGAAGCGCAGGGGCCGCAAGCGGTGCTTCCGAACCGGTACGGATACGGAGTTCGATGCCCGCAAGTCCGGGATAGTACGACACCACACGTTCCGCGCCCGGCAGATCACGGATCGTGTCGTAGATCTTCGATTCGCTCATGCTGGTGACCATAACCGAGGCCGTCTTCACCGCGACCGGTGTCCACGCCTCGCGAATCCGATACAGTACCGATGCATCGAACATGTCCCGCATCTCTTTCGGGACACCGGGCATGAGATATACCGTGCACGGCCCGCCGCCCGTGTCTTCATCAGTGAGTGCAAGGGCGGTTCCCGGCGCGGTACCGAACTCGTTTTTGATGACTTCGCCATCCACAGGGATACGCGCCTGCCGGATATTTGCCTCGCTCATCTCCCGCTTCCGGCGACGAAATAACGCCCGGGTGTGTCTCCCGACTGTCTCATCAATCCGAAGCTCGCGGTTGAACGCCCGTGCGAGGGCTTCGACGGTGACATCGTCGGAAGTCGGTCCCAGTCCGCCTGTCACAAGCACCACATCGGCATGCCGTGCCATGTTGCGAAACACCGCCGTGAGATCTTCGATATCGTCACCGGCGTTCACCACGCCACGGATATCGAATCCGGCATCAGCCAGACGGTCGCGGAGCCAGGGAGCGTTGGTGTCGCGGGTGCGGCCGGAGAGAATCTCGTCGCCGATGACAAGGATCTGGATCACGGGAGTCATGCGCGTTATCCGGTGACGTGCAGGATGAGACGGAGCAGCACGCCCGCGTACAGTCCGGCAAGCATGTCGTCGTTCATGACGCCCCACCCTCCTCCGCGACGCTCAAGCGCCCTGATCGGTGGCGGTTTCAGAATGTCGAATATCCGGAACAGCACGAATCCCGCCCATACGGTGATGGATGTCAGCGGTACGAACGCCAGCGTGAGGAACATCCCCGCGACCTCGTCGATCACCACACGGCCGGGATCGGGTCCCCAGACATGCTCCAGGACATCAGCGGCCCATACACCCGCCGCGTAGGTCACCGCCGCAAACAGCAGCATCACGCCGGACACCACCAACGGACTGGCGTCAAGCCACGCCGCCGGAGCCAGATAATACAGCGCCACCGGCCAGAGCGATCCCACTGTCCCCTGTGCCGCGCCGACATAGCCCGCACCGAGCGCGGTGCCGACCATCTTGGCAAGCGCGAGACGCACCGGGCCGATGCCCAGTTTATCGAGTTCGGCGCGTTCCGGCACATGTCCGGCAGTGATCCCGCGTTTCAGCATGGCAGCTCCCGCAACGATACTGGGCATCCCCGGTAGCGGTGAGGGCGCACGCTGAACTCACGGCCGCTCACGGTGGTCATGATCCCTTGATCGCGGTGCCCTTGTAGAGGTACTGGGCCCAGGAGTATATGGTAAACACAACCGCCACCAGGAGAAGGGCATCGAACACCAGCCGGTAGCCGGCGGGATCGGTGGGCATGACGGTCCAGTCCATGGCGACGAACAACTGCCGGGCGCCGTTGAAGACGATAGTGGTGATGACGACGGTAAGCTGGATGCCGGTCTTGAGCTTGGCGTTGCCGGAGGTTTTCATCTCGGTGCCCTTTGCGAGGGCGACAACCCGCATCATGGTGACCCAGACATCCCGTACGACGATAATACCCACGAGCCACGTGTTCACCAGCCCCAGGAGCCAGAACTGCACCAACGCACCCACCACGAGGAACTTGTCCGCGAGGGGATCCATGAAGCGCCCGAGCTTGGTGACCTCCTTCCGCTGCCTCGCCAGACGGCCATCGACGAGATCGGTCAGCGCGGCTATCACGAACACAGTCAGCGCCGCCGTGGTCGACCCCCACGTCCCCCGCGCAAACAGCCACAGGTATACCGGCACGAGCAGAATCCGGAAGAATGTCAGAAGGTTGGCGGGATTGAGCACGCTCACCCGTACGGCTGTCATGTGCGCTTCCTCATAAGGTTAGTTAAATCTCGACGCATCATCATTCTCCCGATTCACGGCACGGCGACCGTCGAAGGACCGGGCAAGAGTGACCGCATCGGCGAGTTCGATATCACTGCCCACCGGCAGCCCACGGGCGATGCGGGTGACAGTCACCCCGGCATCCTCAAGCATGTCAGCGATGTACGAAGCCGTGGCCTCACCCTCCACCGTGGGATTCGTGGCGATGATGACCTCGGATACACCCTCCCTGATACGGCCTGTCAATTCGGCGACATGAAGATCGTCCGGGCCGATGTTGTCCAGCGGTGAGAGCGCACCCCCGAGGACGTGGTACACGCCCCGGTACACTCCCGACTTCTCAATGGCGTTGACATCTGAGGGATTCTCGACAACACAGACAGAAGTCTGATCGCGGCGCGGATCGGCGCATATGGGGCAGGGATCCGTCTCGGTAAGGTTGAAGCATGACGAACAGGCACGGACACGCTCCTTGACCTCACGCACGGCGTCGGACAATGCCAACGCGTCATCGCGGCGCATTTTCATGATGTGAAACGCCAGCCGCTGGGCCGTCTTCTTCCCGATGCCCGGGAGATCGGCGAGCCGTTCGATCAGCGTGTTCATGGCTCCGGGTCCGGTCATTGATCACCCGAATCCCGGAAGACCGAGGGAACCAAGACCGCCGGGAACGAGCCGTCCCATTTC
>FLOH01001368.1_pt1 | contig 38521 bp, 35 predicted proteins | sample 756751 | NCBI WGS metagenome assembly FLOH01 (sample SAMEA4026879, study PRJEB14308) | marine metagenome | biome: coastal water; material: water | depth 74 m
ACCTCGATGTCGGCTCGTCACATCCTGGGGCTGGAGAAGGTCCCAAGGGTTGGGCTGTTCGCCCATTAAAGTGGCACGCGAGCTGGGTTCAGAACGTCGTGAGACAGTTCGGTCTCTATCTGTAGCGGGCGTTAGAAATTTGCGTGGATCTGACACTAGTACGAGAGGACCGTGTTGGACTGACCTCTGGTGTACCAGTTGTTCCGCCAGGAGCATTGCTGGGTAGCTACGTCGGGAAGGGATAAGCGCTGAAAGCATATAAGCGCGAAACCCACCACAAGATGAGATTTCTTTAAAGGGTCGTGGGAGATCACCACGTTGATAGGCTATAGGTGTAAAGGCAGTAATGTCATAGCCAAGTAGTACTAATAACCCATAGGCTTTTATGTAAACTTTTTTACCTTTTTTTGATTTATAAGATATCGTTTTTTCAGTATGTCAACACATAAGCAGCGAAGGCTGCAGTTGTAAGTACATAGTCACAGTTGACAGTAAGAAATTACTAAAAACTAAAAAACTAAAGACTCACAACTAAAAACTTAAGGTGATTATAGCGATAGGGCTCACCTCTTCCCATACCGAACAGAGAAGTTAAGCCTATCAGCGCAGATGGTACTGCCATTAGGTGGGAGAGTATGTCATCGCCTTTCTTTTGAAAAACCTTCAACTTAATTGTTGAAGGTTTTTTTTTGGAACAAATATTTTTAAATCATATATTTACAATCTAAATTTGGTAGTGTCCATTTTTGTGTGTCTGCCTCATCTCAACGAATAAGATTTGAAGCGTTTAATTTTGGTAAAAATTAAACTATTTCATTTAGTTTCTTATCAAATTTAAAATTATAAATAGGATATCCAAAATATCCATCTTCTTTATCCATAGCAACTTTGGATAATAATGTTAAAGCTGCCTCAAAATTTGGCATTGAATTTCTAATCTTAAAAGTTCTTCTAAACTCTTTATTTAACCGCTCTATCCAGTTTGTTGTGTAAATCATTCTTCTGATTTTTGGGTGATAATTAATGTATGTAAAATAAAGTTCATTCATTGGGTTAAAGGATAAATTCCCAATGTGTTTATAGTTTTTCCTCCACTTTTGAGCAAAACAATCTAATCTATCAAAAGCGTTGTTTACAGTATCATCCATTAAATCTAAATTAAATACTTCTGTTAAATCTGATGCAACTTCTTCTTTATGTTTTGAAGATACTTTGTTTAAGATATTTCTTTTTAAATGAACTACACATTTTTGATGTGCTGCATTTTTGAATACTAACGGAACTACGGTATCTAAAGCTGTTAAATTATCTGAGATTATAATGCCTATTTTTTCAACGCCTCGCTGTTTTATAGATACTAAAACATCTCTCCAACCTGAAGCTGATTCAGATGGAATATTAATAATTCCTAACACTTCTCTGGTATAATCCTCTTTAACACCCAGTAAAATATAGAACGCCTCTGAACTAACTGTTCCTCTTCGAATTTTAAGATGAATTGCATCTATATATACAGCTAAATAACAGGAATCTAATGGTCGTTCTCTCCACTGTTGCATTTGGTCATAAAAGGAAACCGTTATGTTAGATATTGCACTCTTGGAGTAATATTTACCATAAATCTTACCCATCAGACTTCCTATCTGAGAAGTAGTTAACCCATTGCCATAAAGTTCAAATGATAAATCTTCTAATTGCTGTTTTTGGTCTCGTATTAAGGCTAAAACCATTGGCCGAAACATTCCTAGTCGATCTCTTGGAATACGTAATTCAATTTGTTTGCCCATACCTACAGCAAAGGCTTTACGATAGCCATTACCTTTGTTAGATTCACAATTTTCTAAATAATTTTTACGCTCACTGTGCATTAAACTATTTAAAGTCATTTCTAAAACTGTGGTCAGACCACTTTCTTGTTCTAATAGTTTGTTTAGACTACTCTGTAATTGTACTTTTGTTAATTCAATCATCTCTCTTGTTTATTAAAGTTTTTAGCTAACTTCAAATTTATGAGTTGAGATGATTCTTTTTAGAATTACAGACACACTTTTTTGGACGGTATCAATTTAGGAGACTAAGTCATTAAAAATGCTCTGTAAAAAAAGCACTATGTCTAAATTACCTAAAGAACATAAATTTATTGATCTTTCAGACTATGGAAGACCCATGGCAAGAATTATTGCAAATTCTCTCAAAAAAACTGCATTCACTCCAATTCACATTACCATTTGGTTTATTATTTCAGGATTAATTGCCATTATCTGCATGCTTTATAGCTATTATTGGGCTGCCGCTTTTTTTCTGATTTTCAAATCTATTTTAGATGCCGCAGATGGTGAATTAGCGCGAATAAAAAACACACCTTCCTATACCGGACGCTATTTTGACTCAATTGCAGACATCCTATTAAATTTATTAATTTTTATAACTTTAAGTTACATTACAAATTCTACTATCATAGCTGCAAGTATTGCTTTTATAGGAATTCAATTACAGGGAACTTTATATAATTATTACTATGTTATTTTGAGAAATAAATTCAATGGTGATACTACAAGTCGTGTTTTTGAAGATGTAACACCTATTGCTATGAAAGGAGAAAAGCAAAAAAATGTAAACATCCTTTTTAAACTTTATAAAATACTTTATGGAGGCTTTGACAAAGCAATTTACTTATTAGATAAAAAGGCAATAGAAAGTAGCAAGTTTCCTAATTGGTTAATGACCGCCATTTCCACTTTTGGCCTTGGGTTTCAATTATTAATTATTGCTGTAATGTTAATTTTAGGATGGAAAGAATTTATAATCCCTTTTTTTATTGGCTATTCCGCAATGATAATTGTCTTTATAGGTATTAGAAAAGTCTTATAACTAATTATGTACTTATTTTTAAAATAAACTTTTAGGTTTCGCTTCATATCCTTCATCAACCAATAGGAATTTATTTTTAGAAGCTTCAACCGCCAATACATCGCATCGTTCATTTTGTGGATGATCGTTATGTCCCTTAATCCAATTAAATTTTGTGTTTTTAGGATTATAGATTTTTAAAAACCGCTTCCATAAATCGGGATTTTTTATGCCTTTAAATTGTTTTTTTTGCCAGCCAATTAACCATTTTTTTTTAACGGAATCTACTACATATTTAGAATCAGAAAAAATTTCAATTTCTACATCCCCTGATTTCATATTTTCCAAAGCAACAATTACAGCGAGTAATTCCATTCTGTTATTGGTTGTTTTCTTATACCCTTCAGAAAACTCTTTTTTGTAAGGTTTTCCAACCCATTCCATAACAATTCCATAACCTCCTGGCCCTGGGTTACCACTACAAGCACCGTCTGTATAAATATGAACTCGACTCTTTTTATCCATTTTCTAATATCACTTTTTCAATAACTTTAGGGAAATTCTCTTGCTCTAAAGTATGAATTTTAGCTGCAACATCTTCTGCAGAATCACAAACTAATATTTCAAATCTTTTTTGAAAAATAATAGCACCCTCATCATAATTTTCATTCACATAATGAATTGTGATACCTGATTCTTTTTCTTTATTTTGAACAACAGCATTATGCACATGCATCCCATACATCCCCTTTCCCCCATATTTTGGTAATAAGGCTGGATGAATATTAATGATTTTATTTGGGAATGCTTCAATAATGCTTGTTGGTATTCTCCATAAAAATCCAGCCAAAATAATATAATCTGCGGTTAAATTTAAATTATTTAGTAGCTCTTCAGAATTATAAAAAGCATTTCTATTGAAGACATCGCTATTTATTCCCAAGCATTTTGCTCTATCTAATACTTTTGCGTCATTTTTATTAGAAAGCACTTGAACAACAGAAATTAAATTACTGTTTTTAAAATACTTAATAATATTTTCGGCATTTGTACCAGAACCCGAAGCTAGTATTACAATTCGTTTCATTATTAATATCAGTTATTCAACAAATAAAATGAATAATTAACAACTTTTACTGCTTAAATAAAAAAAATTTATTTAATTTTAAAAATCAAAAAATATCTTTTATGAAGTAAAAGATTTTCATTTCAATAAAGTTTTATATTTTTGCGCAGTAATTAAATTTAAAACAAAAAAATTATGTCAGACATTGCATCAAGAGTAAAAGCCATTATCGTAGATAAATTAGGCGTTGACGAGAATGAAGTAACAATAGAAGCTAGCTTTACTAATGATTTAGGAGCTGATTCACTTGACACTGTAGAATTAATCATGGAATTCGAAAAAGAATTTGATATTCAAATACCAGATGATCAAGCAGAAAACATTGGCACTGTTGGTCAAGCAATTAGCTATATAGAAGACGCCAAAAAGTAATCTATAAATGGAGATTAAACGAGTTGTTGTAACTGGACTTGGTGCATTAACACCAATAGGTAATAATATAGAACAATATTGGAATGGCCTTGTTAACGGTGTTAGCGGGGCTGCTCCAATAACATATTTTGATGCTACTAAGTTCAAAACTCGTTTTGCTTGTGAATTAAAAAACTTTAATGTCACTGATTTTATTGACAGAAAAGAGGCTCGTAAAATGGATAGATTCACTCAGTATGCTATGGTAGCAACTGATGAAGCTATTCTTGATTCACAAATAGATTTAGAAAAAATTAATAAAGATAGAGTTGGTGTTATTTGGGGAGCAGGAATTGGTGGTTTAGAAACTTTTCAAAATGAAGTTTTAGACTTTGCTGCTGGTGATGGAACTCCAAGATTTAACCCTTTCTTTATTCCAAAAATGATTGCTGATATTGCACCTGGCCAAATTTCTATTAAATATGGATTTAGAGGGCCAAACTTTGCAACAGTATCAGCCTGTGCATCCTCTTCAAACGCAATTATTGATGCTTTAAATTACATTCGCTTAGGATATGCAGATGTAATGGTGGCTGGTGGCTCTGAAGCTACAGTAACAATTGCTGGAATTGGTGGTTTTAATGCTTTACAAGCACTTTCTACAAGAAATGATGATCCTGCAACTGCATCAAGACCTTTTGATAAAGATAGAGATGGTTTCGTGTCAGGAGAAGGAGCAGGTACACTTATTTTAGAAGAATATGAGCATGCAAAAGCAAGAGGTGCAAAAATTTATGCAGAAGTAGCTGGTGGAGGGTTATCCGCTGATGCTTATCACATTACAGCACCACATCCTGAAGGATTAGGCGCAATAAACGTAATGAGAAACTGTTTAAAAGATGCTGGTTTAAAACCAGAAGATGTAGACGCTATAAATATGCACGGTACCTCAACACCTTTAGGTGATGTTGCTGAATCCAAAGCAATTTTAGAAGTCTTTGGCGAACATGCTTATACCCTAAACATAAACTCAACTAAATCAATGACGGGTCATTTATTAGGTGCTGCCGGAGCTGTTGAAGCTATTGCCTCAATATTAGCTATAAAACACGGAATGGTACCTCCTACTATAAATCATTTTACTGATGATGATCAAATTGATAGTAAATTGAATTTTACCTTTAACAAAGCTCAAAAACGGGATGTAAAAGTTGCAATGAGCAATACCTTTGGATTTGGAGGCCACAATGCTTGTGTGCTTCTTAAGAAACTTGATTAACAAAACAATATTGAATGAAATTCATTCGTAAATTCTTGAACCCTCGCTCAAAAAAAGACGAGGTTTTTTATGTTTCATTAAAAAAGCTTTTAGGCTTCAAGCCTAAACATATACAATTTTATAAAAAAGCTTTTATTCATCGATCAATTAAAGAAGTTGATAAAACAACTGGGTTTCAAGTTAATTACGAGCGATTAGAGTTTCTTGGCGATGCCATGTTAAGTGCTGTGATTGCATCACATTTATTTCAAGAAGTGCCATCAGGAGATGAGGGTTATTTAACAAAAATGCGTTCTAAAATTGTAAGTAGAGAGCACCTTAATGAACTTGGTAGGGATTTTAATTTATTACTTTTTGTTAAAAGTAATGTTGCAAGGTCTAAATTTGGAGATGATATTCACGGAAATATATTTGAAGCTTTAATTGGGGCTATTTATTTAGATAGGGGCTATAAGTATTGTGAAAAATTTATTTATAAAAGAGTTGTTAATCCATATGTTGACGTTCCAAAATTAGAAGGGAAAATTACAAGTTATAAAAGTTTATTTATTGAATGGTGTCAAAAACAAAAAAAAGGTTTTTTTTATGAGATTTATGAAGATACTGGCAATGACCCCGTGAAACATTTTAGTGTTAAACTTCTTTTAGATGGTAAAATTATTTCCAAAGGAAGAGCAACTTCAAAGAAAAAAGCTGAAGAAATAGCTTCCAAAAGAGCTTATTTTGCTTTTCAAAAAGAAATTACTAACTTATAAAATATGAATGCGAATACGATTTCGCGATATTATTAGTTACTCTACTTAAACAATAGTATTTTTGATAAATCAATATTCATTCTTTATATGCAACTATTTACGTTAGATTTAGAAGATGATTATTTATTAATAGGTATTCATACAACCCAAGAAAATTATAGGTTAGCATACCTGTTAAATACTCATTTAAAAACTAAATTAATTAGATTTAAACATCATTTAGATTTTAAAAATTCTGACGCTGAATTCCCATTATTTGAATATAAAGATGAAAACAATTTTATAAATTATTATTTAATAAACAACAAGTATTCACAACTTGTAAACAGCCAAAAAAAAGAAGGATTATTTGAAGAAAATTATTACAGTACAATTTCATATTTAATACCAGAAAAAAAGAAAGTTGATTTCTTTTTAAAAATTGAAGGTTGTAACCAAAAGAGTTTAGCTAAAACTTTAGTTGAAAAATTAAATAACATAAATCAAATAATTACCTCATACATAATTGACCCTAACTCATTAAAATCTAAAGATCACCTAATTTTTTAACCATGACAAAAAATAGAAAACGTACTAAAATTGTTGCAACACTTGGCCCCGCTTGTAACAGCAAAGAAATTCTAGAAGAAATGATGGAATCTGGTGTTAACGTGTTTAGAGTTAATTTCTCTCATGCCGAGTATGAAGATGTGGCAGAAAAAATTAAAATTATTAGAGAAATTAATAAACGTCGCGATTTTCATGTTGCAATATTAGCCGATTTACAAGGCCCAAAATTACGTGTTGGCGTTATGGGAGAGAAAGTGAAATTAGAGGTTGAAGATGTCTTTACTTTTACTACCGTAAAATGTGAAGGGACCAACGAGAAAGCTTACATGACTTATCAAAACTTCCCGAAAGATGTTAAAGCTGGGGAACATATTTTAGTGGATGATGGCAAGTTATTATTTGAAGTTATTGCTACTGATGGTAATACCGAAGTGACCACTAAAGTTTTACGTGGAGGTAAATTAAAATCAAAAAAAGGTGTTAATCTACCAAATACAAATATATCATTACCTGCTTTAACTGAAAAAGATGTTGAAGATGCTTTGTTTGCTATTAAAATGGAAGTTGACTGGATTGCTTTATCTTTTGTAAGAACTCCAGATGATCTAATCCAATTAAATGAATTAATTAAAGCAAATTCGCCTTATAAAATTCCAGTAATTGCCAAAATTGAAAAACCTGAGGCTGTTGCAAATATTGATAAATTAACCGCTCATTGTGATGCCTTAATGGTAGCTCGTGGTGATTTAGGTGTTGAGGTTCCTATGGAGCAAGTACCACTTATTCAAAAAAGATTGGTTTTAAAAGCCAAGAAGGCTCATATTCCAGTTATTATTGCAACACAAATGATGGAAACAATGATTGAAAATCAAGTGCCAACAAGAGCTGAAGTAAATGATGTTGCAAATTCAATTATGGATGGTGCTGACGCAGTAATGCTTTCAGGAGAAACATCAGTTGGTGAATTTCCAATTGAAGTTATTAAACAAATGCGTAGAATTATTGAAAGTGTTGAAAATTCACCTTTAATTTCAATACCTGACGAATATGTTCAATGTGTGAATGATCGTTTTATTTCAAAAACAATTTGTCACCAAGCTGCTTTAATGGCTAATACTATAAATGCAGAGGTAATAACTACTTTAACGGATTCTGGATATACTGCATTTCACATTTCATCTTGGAGACCAACATCAAATATTTTGGTGTTTTCTTCAAACAGAAGAATTTTAGCAATGCTAAATTTACTTTGGGGTGTAAAAGGTGTTTTTTATAACAAGTTTGTAAGTACAGACCAAACTATTGAAGATATTAATAATTTAGCAAACCAAAGAGGCTATTTAAAAGAGGGAGATTATGCTATTAACGTTACTTCAATGCCCGTTAAAGAAAGAGGTATGGCTAATACAATTAGAATTACTGAATACAAAAAAATTAATTAATTTTTAATATAGCATATAAAGCAAAAGAAGCTAACCAATGGGCTCCGGCATATTCGCCTGAGTCCATTTTTTTGTAGCTATAATCAAAATGTTTATTCGCTAAATTCTGCATTTTATCATTTTTTAATGCAATTCCTATTTCATATAAACACCAAGCTCTACTAAAATTTAAGCCATCTAAATGTACTAATTTACCATCAGACCGATCTGTTACTTCTGCAACTTCCAAATAATCCTCTGGATGTTCTCTAAAATTAGGCAAAAAAGCATCTAACCAAATTATATATTCATCTTTTGGAAGTACTTTTAGCATAAGTGAAGCTTCTTGTAAACAAGGAGATAAAAAATCGAATCCGCCAGGTTCCCAAGTAATTGGACAACCCTTGTCATTCATATAATACTCTTTCGCCTTTTCAATAATTACTTTTTCTAATTCAGGTGCATATTTTTTAGCATAATCTAACGCAAATGACATTCCGAAAGCGGTATTTGGATGTTCTCCAACTCGTATTGGATACTTTAATTTTGGTAAAAATTCTATGTATTTTTCTTCAATTAATTTAACCAATGGTTTTAAATTTTCATACATTTCATTTGCGTCAGCCGTATCCCAATCTTGTAATGTTTCTGCAACTTTTAATAACCAAGCCCACCCGTAAGTTCTCTCAAAAGATTTATTATGAACATCCTCAAAATACAACACTTCTTTTAAAATATTTTCTTTGGTAATACTTTTTTGAAGTTTTTGTAAAATAACTTCCCTTTGTTCAAAATTTGGAAATTCTTTTACAATATTAAGCAACGTCCAATGACCATGAACCGATGAATGCCAGTCGAAACAACCATAAAAAGTTGGGTGCAATTCTGAAGGCTCTTTTAAATAACTAGCATCTCCCAAAACTTGCCCTAATTTATTTGGATATTCCTGATCTATACAATCAAAAGCAAAATGGTATAAATAAGAAGCACCTTTTTCATTTAGTTCTGGCTTTAAATAAATAGTTTCATCAACAATTTCAATTGGTTTGTTTATTTTTCTACAAGAAAAAACAATAACCAAGATTACGATAATTAATAGTGATTTTTTCATCTATTTAAATTTTTATAGTTGTTTTTATTACCGTTGCATCATTCAAAACAAATGGCATTGGCATCATTATTTCTGAACGTGGTATGATGTTAAATTGTGGATTTGTAAATAAATCAAATTTCGCTTCTATCACATCAATATCAATTTTTTGCTTTTTGTCTACCACAAATTCTATGTCAATAATTTCATTTTCTTTAGTTCTGTAATAGCTCATAATTGTGCCTTTATCTATTGAAAACACATATACACTAGCTGATTTATGTGAAACCGCTTCTTCATTCACTTTAAAAGACTTAAAGTGAATTGGAATTTTAGTTAACAACTCAATTTTATTAGCATTTCTAAGCGACATAATGCTCAAACATACTTTTCTGTCATTATTAATAGTGGTATCAGAGACAATCGTAATTATTGGTTTTTCAAAATTCCTAATTGCTGTTTTTGTATGTAATTGAATACTCGTATTATATTTACTTGCTGTTGTGTTATTATCATAATTTCCTTTTGAAGGGTTTTCGCCTAAAAATTGCTTTGTGAATTCATCTACTTTTGAATTGTAACTTGTCCAATATGCTTCATTTTTATCAGAATCTAAAACATATAAAATACTATTAGGCTCTTTTCTGTCAATACTATATGATGAAAAAATAGTTGCAGAGATAAAAGCCATGGCGCTTATTAGTAAAAATAGATTTGCTAAATTCTTAGTACTTTTATATTGTTGAAAAACGGGCACTAAAAACCCGAATAATAACACGGTAAAAATAGCACTCGCCGGTAACATTTTTAATCCTAAACCAACTGGTAACATTTTTAATAAAGGCGAAAAAATTAACAAAATTGGAAGTGATAATACGGTGAAAAACAACATAGTTTTCGCATTCGTATCAAAGAATATTAATACTGAAAGTGTCGCCAATAAAACAATTGCAGGAATGATAAAAAATGCTGAGCCTTGTAAATAAAAAGCTACTCCACCATTAATTAACAACCAGAAAAATAAAGGTGCAACTAATAAATCCTGACTGGTTCTTTTTTTAAAAAATCCTTTATAAAACCAAAAGCAAACAGCTATTGATAATGCAATAAAAGCTGCTATATAATAATAACCATTATAGGTAAATCCGTGTAAAATATCTTGGTATTGAGGATGAATTTTTAACAATAATTGCCAACCAAAAAACGCAATTAAAGTTGCAAATACTAACGAAAGTATAAATGGCACAAATCCTTTTAAAATCCCTTGAATTGTTAACTTATTTTTTGAAATTCCTATAACAAGTAGCATCAAAAATAAAACTGCACATATTATAAACATTGGAATTACCCAGGAAAACGGATAAAAAACAAATCCGAAATAAGGAAAATTAAAATATACATAATCCTCTTGTGATTTTAAATCTTCTAAAGTATTGTTGGAAAAATAATCTAATGTTGCTATTAAATATGAAGCTTGATGATTTAGAGTGTTTAAATCTAATCTTTCATAGGAATCTTGCACAGTATGATAATCAAAATGATCACCAATAAAAGCAAAATTAAAACCATCAATATTGCCTTCTTCTCTAAAAACAGTTAAATCTGTATCATTTGGAAGCATTTTATAAATGCTGTACATTAATGAATTTCCAACTGGATACGGAGTTTTTGCATTACTAAAAGCTTCAATTAATTTTTTATTCCCACCATTAGTTTCTAATAATATATAGCTTGGGCCACCACTTCCGCGAGCCTCAAAATTTAAAACCAACCCTACATCTTTTGCCCAAGGGTGGTGATTTACAAATGCGTTAGCGCCTAATAACCCTAATTCTTCAGCATCTGAGATACAAATAATAATATCGTTTTTTGGTTGTTGATTTTTAGCTAAAAAAGCTCTAATTCCTTCTAAAATAACAACTACTCCACTTCCTGCATCACTGGCTCCTAAAGCTGAGTGAGGGTTTGAATCGTAATGAGAAAGCAGTAATAATGCTTTTCCTTTTTCGCTCCCTTTAATTTTAGCTAAAATATTTTTGGTGTTTGTAGCTGCTCTCCATTTACTGTTTACAGCAACTTGTTCTTGAATATCAACTTGTAGGCCTAGTTCTTTTAACTGAGAAACAATATAATTTCGGACCAATTTATGTTCAAAAGTACCAGTAAAATGAGACTTTTTTGTAATTTCTTTTAAATGAACTAATGCTCTTTCGGTTGAGAATTCAGCTATTTTAATATCTTCTTTAATTTTTTCCGAAGGCATTAGAGAATAAAAACTATAATAAACGGTAATTACAATAACTAGCAGTGAAATAACTTGTTGGTATTTTTTTGAAATCATCTTATAAAAATTGAATTGCTTAAAACTAATTTATTTTTTAGTTTATTTAAAATTAAATGATACTTATTAAACAATATCTTAATATAAACTTCATATACTTATCATAAAAAAGTAACTTTTGATGTGTTTTAATTCATTACCTTTAAAAAATATTTTTATATAAACATGAATATGGATAGAAGGAAATTTTTTAGAAACGGATCGTTATTTGCACTTGGAACTTCATTATTGAACCCATTTGATCTTAGCGCTACAACTGTAGATTTTAATACTTTTAAAAACAATAAAAAGGCCAAAAACATTATTTTTGTTGTTAGTGATGGAATGAGCACTGGAACTTTAAATATGACAGATTTACATCTTTCAAGAAAAACAGGTGTTGGAAGCAATTGGATTCAATTATATAAAGAAAATAAAATAACACGTGCTTTAATGGATATGGCATCTGCTAGTTCTATTGTTACTGATTCTGCTGCGGCAAGTTCTTCTTGGGGTGGTGGTTTTAGAATTAATAATGGAGATTTAAACATTGGTCCAAACGGTGAACATCATGTACCAATTTGGCAAAAATTTAAAAAAGCAGGTAAAATGGCTGGTTGTGTTACAACTGTTCCAATTACCCACGCTACTCCTGCGGGTTTTTGTGTGAATAGTAAATCTAGAGATTCCCAAGAAGAAATAGCAGAACAATATTTAGAGCTAGGTTTTGATATTATGATGGGCGGAGGAGATAAATATTTTTCTTCAGATTACCGTAAAGATAAGGTTGATATGTATCAAAGATATACCGATAATGGATATCAAGTAGTAAAAACAAGAAGTGAAATGTTAACTGCAGAGAATAACCAACCAATTCTTGGTGTTTTTCACAACGACGGTTTACCATACACAAAAGATAGAGATAGTAATAAAGAACTTACAGAGAAAATTCCAACATTAGGTGAAATGACACAAAAAGCTATTGACAGAATGAAAGATCATCCTGAAGGTTTTGTGTTACAAGTTGAAGCAGGGAAAGTTGATTGGGCAGCTCATGGAAATGACATTGCGGGTTTAATTTATGATCAAATTTCACATGATGAAGCTGTGAAAGTAGCTATTGATTTTGCTGAAAAAGATAATGATACTTTAGTAATTATTACCACAGATCACGGAAATGCAAATCCTGGAATTATTTATGGTGGAAAAGTAAATGATAATTTTGATACTGTTCAAAATTATAAACATACTAATGAATGGATTTTAAACAGTTTTGGTAAAGAAACAACTGTATACCAAATAAAAGAACGCATAGAATATGCTAATAATTTTGCAGTAACCGATGAAGAAGCTAAACAAATTTTAAGTTACTATAACACTCTAGAGTCAGAGGATGGGTTGTATAATGCCAGGCACCTACCTTTTGAAGTGTTGGCTGAAATTCAAAAACAACACAATTCAATAGGTTGGATTAGTATGCAACACTCTGCAGATTATGTAGAATTAGCAATGTTTGGACCCGGTAGCAATTTGTTAAAACCATTTATAAAAAATACCGAATTACACTACCTAATGCTTGAAGCTGCTGAAGTAGAAAATAAATTTTAAATTATTCCTTTTTAATCAATAAATAAGTATCGTTTTCCAAGGCTAAATAACCTTGGTCGTAAATATAATAATAGGTATTTCCTGTTTTTGTAGTATAAATTGATGTAAAAAAATTAAAATCAAAATTCCCATCTAGCAATTTAGTTCTGGTAACTTTTGTTTTACCAGTTTCATTTAAGCTTGCTAATAAATGGTGATTTTTACGAAGCCGGTTATTAATATTTCGAATTAAATTTTTACTCTCTTTGTTTACTTGATTATTGAAAGTATTTCTACAATAATCTGAACAAAACTTTTTGTCAACTCGTCCTTGAAAAGGCTCACCACATTCTAAGCAATTTTTTTTCATAGCAATTTTTATTCTTTTTCAATTATTTTTTAATTTCATATTCTACACTACCCCAGTTTTCACCAGATTTAATTCTATACAATTGCATTTCAGAAATACCAAATTGTTTAGCAATCATTTTCATACGAGTTCTTCTATTTGGATCGTTTATTTTACGCTTAATCATCCTAACTCTTCCTTCTGTTAATTTTGAATAAGTTCTTCCACCTAATTTTTTTTTATGAGCAGGATTTTTTTTATTGTGCTCATTAAGTTCAGCTCTATTGGTCCATTTTAAATTTGAAGCTACATTATTTATTTTGTCATAATCTAAATGTATTACAAATTTTTGATCTTCACGTTTTTCAACAAATAAAAAAGCAACCGCTCTATGTGCATAGCTAGATGATGTTATTTGTTTACCCTTTTTCTTTATCCAAAACGATACATACCCACAAACAAAAGCTGATTTAGAAATTTTCCATTCGTCTTAAAATACTTTTTTTCGCTTTACTCTTCCGTAATTCGATATCAAATATTCATCTTCCTCACTCCATATTTCAAGCCTATATGGCTTCCATATTTCGTTTTTAAAATCAATAGTCATATACTGGCTTTTTAATAAGAGGTGCTACAAATATACTAAAAAATATCTATTTACAAACGACTACAAACGTTTACATACGAAAGTAATTATATAACAACCGAATACTATTAAATAAGCAACCAATATTTGCACTGTTGAATTGAACGAATGAGATTCAACTTAAATAAATACCTTATCTTATGAGTACGTTAAGAAACAAAGTACAGTTAATTGGAAACTTAGGAAGCGCTCCGGAAATTATCACTTTAGAGTCAGGAAAAAAATTGGCAAAATTTTCTTTAGCAACTAATGAAAGTTATAAAAACGCTCAAGGCGAGAAAGTAACTGAAACGCAATGGCATAATTTAGTAGCCTGGAATAATACTGCAGAAATAGTAGAAAAATATTTAGAAAAAGGAAAAGAAATTGCTATTGAGGGTAAGTTAACTTCAAGAAGTTACGACGATAAAGATGGTAATAAAAGATATGTAACTGAAATTATAGTTAATGAGCTTTTATTACTAGGCACTAAATAATGTGGGAGATTGCTTTGGAAAAGAGAAAAGAGGCTTCAATTTGAAGCCTCTTTTCTCTTTTATAATATAATAATCTACTTAAAAGCAGACAATCCTGTAATATCCATTCCTGTAATTAATAAGTGAATATCATGGGTTCCTTCATAAGTAATTACACTTTCTAAATTCATCATATGCCTCATGATAGAATATTCACCAGTAATTCCCATAGCGCCTAAAACTTGACGTGCTTCTCTAGCAATATTTATGGCCATATCAACATTATTACGTTTTGCCATTGAAATTTGTGCTGTGGTAGCTTTTCCTTCGTTTCTAAGTGTTCCTAAACGCCAAGTAAGTAATTGTGCTTTGGTAATTTCGGTAATCATTTCAGCTAATTTCTTTTGCTGCAATTGAAAAGCTCCAATAGGTTTTCCAAATTGCATACGTTCTTTTGAATAACGCAAAGCGGTATCGTAACAGTCCATTGCGGCACCTATTGCCCCCCAGGCAATTCCATAACGAGCAGAATCTAAGCAGCCAAGTGGCGCTCCTAAACCATCTTTATTTGGTAAAATATTTTCTTTAGGAATTTTTACATTATCAAAAATTAATTCACCGGTTGCAGAGGCTCTTAAAGACCATTTATTGTGTGTTTCTGGAGTTGTAAACCCTTCCATTCCGCGTTCAACAATTAACCCTTTTATACGTCCTTCTTCATTTTTTGCCCAAACAACAGCAATATCAGCAAAAGGAGCATTTGAAATCCACATTTTTGCGCCATTTAGCAAAAAGTGATCGCCCATATCTTTAATATTGGTTACCATTCCACTTGGATTTGAACCGTGATCTGGTTCCGTTAATCCAAAACAACCTAAAAATTCACCGCTTGCTAATTTTGGTAAGTATTTTTTACGTTGTTCTTCATTTCCGTATTTCCAAATTGGATACATAACTAAAGAAGATTGTACTGATGCCGTTGATCTCACACCTGAATCTCCTCTTTCAATTTCTTGCATTATTAATCCATAAGAAATTTGGTCTAATCCTGCACCACCATATTCAACGGGAATATAAGGCCCAAAAGCACCAATTTCTGCCAATCCAGCAATTATTGAAGTTGGAAATTTTGCTTGTTGCGCAGCTTCTTCAATAATAGGTGAAACTTCACGTTTAACCCATTCGCGTGCGGCATCGCGTACCAATAAATGCTCTTCAGTTAACAATTCATCCAATTGATAATAATCCGGAGCTTGAAATAAATCTTGTGACATTGTTTAAATAATTTTATTGGAATCAAATTTACGAATTAAAGTCTTTACCCATTTGATTTTTTAAAATCTTTTATTCAGTACATTTGTGTTTAAACTAAGTGCTTTAAGTAAAAAGGACATAGCGTTCAAAAAAATAGAAATTTTAATAGTTGAAATTATAAACAATTTTCACATTTAAAATTTTGATACTCTTTAAAAATATGAGATTTACCTTAGGAATAGATGATAAATTAAAAAGCAAAAAAATAATTGAACAACTATTTGCTGAAGGCAGCCGTGTAAAATCGTTTCCTCTTCAATTAATTTATTTAAAAAAGGAGCATTGTTCAAAATCGCCCATAAAAGTTGGGTTTACAGTACCAAAACGTTCTGTTAAATTAGCTGTAAACAGAAATAGAATTAAAAGAATGATGCGTGAAGTTTATAGAATAAACAAACAATTGTTTTCTGAGAACTTAAATGAACAATATATCTTTATACTTATTTATATGGCTAAAGAAGAAACAAAACACGAAGAATTAGAACTTTCTATTAAAAAAGTTTGTGACAAATTTTTACTTAAAATAACCGAAGATGAGCAAAATTAAAAAACTAGTTATAGGAATTTTTGCAAGTATTGTTCTAGTGATTTCTGTAGGTTTTCAATCAGATTTCTTTGAAATTGCGAAACAAATTGATATTTACACTACGTTGTTTAAGGAATTGAACATGTATTATATAGACGAGATAAATCCCGCAAAACTTACTAATAATGCAGTAAATCATATGCTTCAAAATTTAGATCCTTATACGCGCTATTATGATGAACAAGGTGTTGAAGATGCACGAATTGAGCAAACAGGAGAATATGGAGGAATTGGAGCTACTACATATAATAAAAATAACAGCTTAATTATTCGGGAAATATTAAAAGGTTCTCCTGCGGAAAAAGAAGGAATGAAACCCGGCGATAAAATTTTAAAAATAAACGATATTATTGTAAAAGAGTATGATGAAAAAGGTGCTTCGGCTTTATTAAATGGTTTGCCAAATACAGTAATTAAACTTCATGTTGAGCGTCAGAATAAACAAATAGCTATTGAATTAACACGTAAAAAAGTTGTAGAAAACCCAGTGCCATATTACACGATGCTTGATGCTGAGGTTGGTTATATAGCATTCACAAAATTTAACGAAAAAGCTGCTTTTGAAGTGAAAAAAGCATTTTTAGAGTTGAAGGAAGAGGGAATGAAAAAATTAATAATTGATGTAAGAAGCAATCCAGGAGGTTTGTTAATAGAAGCCGTTAAAATCAGTAATTTTTTTATTCCAAAAGATAAAATTGTAGTGACAACAAAAGCAAAAATTGAAAAATGGAGTGAAACATTTAAAACCAAAGACGAACCTTTAGATTTAGAAATGCCAGTTTCAATATTAGTAAATAACCGTTCAGCATCAGCTTCTGAAATTTTAGCAGGATCTTTACAAGATTATGACAGAGCCGTTATTATTGGGGAACGTTCTTTTGGAAAAGGATTGGTTCAGCGTTACCGGGAACTTTCCTATGGTACTCAAATGAAAATCACTATTTCTAAATATTATACGCCAAGCGGTAGATGTATTCAGGAGTTAGATTATACAAATAGAGATGATAAAGGAACTATTTCAAAATTTTCTGATGCAGGCAGAGAAACCTATAAAACAGAAATTGGAAGAACCGTTTATGGTGGTGGTGGAATTTTACCAGATATTGAAGTTGAAAAACCAACAACAACTGAAACAACTAAAACCTTACTAAATTCTGATGCCTTTTTTAATTATGTTACCAATTATTTTTATAAAAACACAACTATAGAGGAACCATCAAAATTTAATTTAAATGATACTGATTATAGTTCACTTAAAAATTACGTGATTAAAAATAATGAAGATTTTGAAACAAAATCGGAAGTTGAATTTAAGAAAGCTAAACAAAAAGCAATTTTAGAAAATTTATATGGAAGTTTAAACAATATATTCAAAGAGCTTTTAGATAAAATACAGTCGGAAAAGCAAAAAGAATTAGATAAAAATAAGGAAGAAATATTGCATACATTAACTGAAGAAATTGTAAAACGTTATTATTATGATGAAGGTGTTTATATGCAAAAAGCGAAATTTGACAGCACCATTATAAAAGCAATGTCAATTTTAAATAACACAGAAGATTACAGTTCAATATTAAAAAAATAACAATTCAAGAATTCCACAACTTAACATATTTCAAAATAAACAGATAAGTTGTATCTTTGTTTCCCAAAAATAGAGTATGTCACACACAAAAATAAAACATAGAACACGCGCTCAGGAATCGTCAAAAGCTATAGAGCGCTTATACATTTCAATGCGCCATTTATTCACGAGAGGGTTTTATAAACCAATGGGGATCTCTGGAGATGCTTTACGGGAAGCATTATTAGTGCTTCGGCCAGAAATATACGGATCAATAGCAGAAGAAAAATTAGAGTTAAATGGTTTAATTTACGTGATTGAACGTTTACCCGCTGGAATTGAAGAGTGTAGATATGTTAATTTAACTGCTGATGAAGGATATTCAAATTCACATTTTAAATCAATTATCCCACCAAAACGAAGAAGAAATTGTTTTAGAATAGACAAAGATCAAATGAATATTGAAGTAACTCGTGGGCGTTCAGAAATCTACGATATTTTAACACACTTAACATTTTTATTTATTGAATCACATAAAATTGCCAATAGAGTTTTAGTAGATGATGAGGGGGAAACCATAAGGGAATGGAAAAAACTAGAAGATACTGTATTGCATAACAGAAAGTTAACAAGAGATGATAGAGATATTATGTTGGCGCATATGGCAAGTGTTTTAGGGAGAACTTTTGAAGAAATACAAAGGGTTCACGCAGAATTAGGTGAAGAAAAAAATCCAGATAGATTTTTTCAAATTATTTATTGGTTGGGACACTTAGCAATTTGTGAAAAAGTTGACACTTTAAAAAGAGCGATTACTTTTAGTCCGGTATTACGTGAGCGAATTGGTCATCATATTTATGGAGAAATTTGGGCAACCAATATTAAAGACGTGTTAAATAAACAAGAATTATTAGACCGCCCAATTCATATTATTAGTGCAAATATGCATAGCGTAATGAATTCTATATATGCTCCAATTGTATTACCTCAACAAATTAAAGATAATGATACCATTTCACTATTTGAGTTGTTAAGTAATGATGATAATGAAGATTTACGTAAGCAAGTAATGGAATATGCTGCTAAAAATGGATTAACCTATATTAAAGATACTTCAGGAACCAATATAAATGTTCAAATTATTGATACTGAAAAAATTGATATTAGTAAAACTCGGTATTCAATTGAAAATAGTTTGAAAAATGATGAAAAGCCTGTATTAATTGTAATGGATTACGCTTTTGGGGAACAAGCCTATGAAACTATGGATGAACTTTTAAAACCTTACGTTTGTAATAAAAACAAAAAGCATCATCTTAATGTTGAATCCATTTCAATAATGGGAAAAGCGGGTATTTTAGAAGGGGGAAAAGGTGATATAATGATTCCATCATCACATATATTTGAGGGAACTGCCGATAATTATCCATTTAAAAATCAATTGAAGAAGAGAATGTTTGATGGTTGTGGTGTAGATGTTTACACAGGAGCTATGGTGACCGTTTTAGGAACGTCACTTCAAAACAAAGATATTTTAAGCTTTTTTCATGATTCTACCTGGAAAGTAACAGGGTTAGAAATGGAAGGGGCACATTATCAAAAAGCGATACAAGCAGCTGCAAAAATCAGAGGAAATATTTCAAATAAAGTGAAGGTTCGTTACGCATATTATGCGTCTGATAATCCTTTAGAGACAGGAAGTACATTAGCTTCAGGTGGTTTAGGAACTACGGGGGTTTTACCAACATATGTAATAACAGAAAAAATTTTAGAACAAATTTTTTAAGGATTTTAAAGTAAATCTTTTTGTGTAAATAAAGAAGAGAAATAGGAAGACAAAAAACGTATGAATGTACTAATTTTAGGATCAGGAGGAAGAGAACATGCATTTGCTTGGAAAATAGCACAAAGCAATTTATTAACTCAGTTGTTTATTGCTCCAGGGAATGCAGGAACAATGCAATTTGGAACCAATTTAGCTATAAACCCAATTGATTTTGAAGCTATAAAGCAAACAGTTTTACAACATAATATTGCACTAGTTGTTGTTGGTCCTGAAGACCCTTTAGTAAAAGGCGTTCATGATTTCTTTTTAAATGATGCTGAATTAAAAAATGTGGCTGTAATTGGACCACAAAAGTATGCTGCTCAATTAGAAGGGAGTAAGGAGTTTGCTAAAGAATTTATGGTTCGTCATAACATTCCAACGGCTGCTTATAAAAGTTTTACCAATGAAAATTTAGCAGCAGGTTATCAATTTTTAGAAACTTTAAATCCGCCATATGTTTTAAAAGCAGATGGATTAGCAGCAGGTAAGGGTGTCTTAATTTTAAACGATTTACAAGAAGCTAAAGATGAGCTAAATGAAATGTTGACAAACAAAAAATTTGGAGTTGCAAGCAGTAAAGTAGTGATTGAAGAATTTTTAGATGGAATTGAATTGAGTTGTTTTGTTTTGACCGATGGTAATAGTTATGTAAACCTGCCAAACGCAAAAGATTATAAACGAATTGGAGAAGGAGACGCAGGTTTAAATACGGGAGGAATGGGTGCTGTTTCGCCAGTTCCTTTTGCGAATGAGGAGTTTATGAGAAAGATTGAAAAAAGGGTGATTAAACCAACAGTAGACGGGCTTAAAAAAGACAACATTCCATATAAAGGATTTATTTTCTTTGGTATTATAAAAGTTGGTGATGACCCAAAAGTAATTGAATACAATTGCCGAATGGGAGATCCAGAAACTGAAGTTGTAATTCCACGAATTAAAAGTGATTTTTTAGAGCTGTTAATTGCAACCGGTAAAAACAAATTAAATACCAAAACTATAGAATTTAAAACAAAAAGTGCTTGCACTGTAATGCTTGTTTCAGGTGGTTATCCTGAAGAATACGAAAAAGGGAAAGTTATTAGTGGCCTTGAAACCGTTGAAAACTCAATTCCGTTTCACGCAGGAACAACACTAAGAAATAATGAAATTGTTACGAATGGAGGTAGAGTTTTAGCCGTTACTTCTTACGGAAGTGATTATAAACAAGCATTAAAACAATCCTATCAAAGTATTGAAAAAATAAGTTTCAACAATATGAACTTCAGAAAAGATATTGGGTTTGATTTGTAAAAAAAGTTCTTTTATCGCCGTTAAATTATATAGATAACAAAAAGGAAAGAGAAAAATTTCGCCCAGATGCACTTATTGAAGAAGCGAACTCTCTATAATTTATATCAAAAATATTATCAATTGTAGCGTATACAGTTATTCTATTATTTATTCTGCAATTGGTATTTAAATTAATAGTATTCCAACTTGGTGTTCCATAATAAGAATTTAAAAAATTATTAATAGGTGTTTGTTCTAAATTATCTTCCCCTGTAGTACTATAATTATTTAATTTTTTTGCAGCAGCATATTTCAAATTTAAATTAACTTTAAAAAAATCCTTCTCAAAGCCTATTTCAAACGAGCCAAATAATGGGGGAATAGAAGGTAAGGGTTCTTTTGTGTCAAGTGTTTTACCTTTAGTATATGTTATAGAGCCTTTAGTAAACCAATTGGTTACAAAACTACCTCGAAGCCCAAAAGTTCCACCGGCTATAAATGCATTTTTTTTATTAACGTTAGCCATGACATTTCCCACATCGCCATCATACAAAATAGTAGACGAGTTACCAATGTTAAAATTGTCTCTTGCAATATAATTTGTTAAAAGTGTATAATAAACATTTAAACTTGTTTGAAAGGTTTTATTCTTAAAATATTTCAAAATGCTTGTTTCAAAGTTGTACACATATTCTGGTTTTAAATATATGTTTGGAACCGTTACATTGCCTGATTTTTCTCTAATTTTACCAACATCATCAGTATTTGGAGATCTGAAACCCGACGAAATTACACTGTTTAACTGCCAATTTATAGAGGGTTTATATGCAACTCCAAACGTAGCTGTTAAAGCAGAATTATCTAAGGAAATATCCATATCTGGCAAGGTTATAAATGTATTATCAATCCATTTTGCTGTTAAATGTGTTTTTGTAAATCGAACACCTGTATTTAAAGTTGCCTTTTTGCTAATATCTTGTCTGTAATTTAAATAGGAAGCGACATTTGTATAAGAGCTTCCTCCGTCAGGATACCTTGATTGAACTACAAAATCATCCGCAAACCCTATTATTGAATTTCCGTTAATTACTAAATTTTTTCCATAAGCCTCAGAATTAACTTTGTTATGACTAGCTTCAAAACCATAGGATAAAATTCTGTTAGTTCCTTTTGTTAGGGAAACAAAAAAGTCTCCATTTAAACTAAATATATCCAAATTTTCAATACGGTACGATCTGTCAAGGCTTGATAGTTTTCTTTGTATTCTAGATTCTTCAATACTTTGAAATGCTGCTGTTATATCACCGTTTTGAAGCCATTTTAAATCCGGATTTATCTTAAACTGTGACGAAATCAATAAGCGCTTTTGTGGCCCATAATACGATTCAGCATATTTTAATTTATTCCCAGAATATTCGGTTAAATCACTGTAATTATTAATATTTGAAGATGTTGAATATTGAAAGTTTAATGTTAAACCCGTTTGATCAGAAAGTGGTATTGCAATTTTTTGCAAGACATCTGTTTGAGTGTAATTGGTATTTTTTTGAATAAATACTTTTTTATTTATTACTGAATTTGGATTATAAAAACTATTGGTATTGTTAGAATACTCAAAAACCTTTCCCCAATCTTCATAACCATGATTACGGGTTTTACCCATTTTTAATTCCCCAAATTTACTTTGTGAAATACTTGTATAAGATGCCCAGTTTTTTTGTCTGAATTCTACATTCCCTTCAGTTGTAATCTCATTGTTAGATGAGCTAAAACGTGAATATATAGCAGAATTTATTTCGTTTTTTTTACTAATTTTAGGCGTTTTTGTGTAATAATGAATAACACCTCCTAAAGCATCGGACCCATAAATAACAGATGAAGGGCCAAAAATAACTTCTACTCTTTCAATAATATTTGGTGAAACGGTAATGGCGTTTTGTAAATGTCCAGTTCTATATATTGCATTGTTCATTCTAACACCATCAACAACTAATAAAACTTTGTTGGCTTCCATACCTCTTAATACCGGACTTCCACCTCCCGACTGCGTTTTTTGAACTCTAACACCTGGTAAATTAGCTAGCAAATCCGCAGATGTTTGAGGGGACATTTTTTTTATTTCATCTCTGGAAGTAACTACTATTTGCTCAGCTATTCTACTTCTGTTTTCCTCCCCTTTTGAGGCTGATAAAACTATTTCATCTAATTGTTCAGCGCTTTTACTTAAATACACAACAAAATCAATTACTTTAAGCTCTCTTTTCAAAATTTCATACTCATAATAACCTATATGATTGAATGAAATAATGTCTGAATCTTTAAATGAAGTTAAATCTGAAATCCCTTTTTTGTTTGTATAAACTACGGTGTTATTTGAATCATTGTAAATTATTACATTTTCAATAGGAAAATTAGATTCAAGCTCTAAAACTTTTACTTGCTGAGCTTTTATTGAAAATGTTATAATAAAGATAATGATTACTGATAAAAACCTCATAATTAACTAAATACAGACTTTAAAACTTCTAGTGATTTTGGTTTTTTGAAGCCTCCCAAATGTAATTCAAAATATTGAATTAAAATAGACAATACTGTATGCCTATTTGAGCTACTAAAATCAACGGTATGTAATACATCAAAATTTATGCCTAATAGCTTTTTAAATTGCACTAAATTATCTCCAGAAACGGTATTAGGTTTAAAACGATTGGTAAAAGTACCTTCTAACAAATCAAAATATAGTGCATTGATATCATTTGTTTCAGGATAAAAACCTAAAAACTTTGTTAAATTTAATAAAAACAATAAATGAAAGTTAGAAATTTTATCATGGGTATCTAACCACAAAAAAGAAGTTTCTAAATATTGATAAAGTGCACTGTTCTGTTCTTCTTCACGGATGGAATAATATATTATTTCAGCTAAAAATAAAGCAATAGTTTGTTTTTTAATATCTATATAAATTGAATTGTAAAATCTTGAAACTTCCAAATCCATTATCGAATTTAAATTTCCTTTATTGTTATGGTTTGCCGATAAATTAAGCTGCATCAAAGGCTGAAAATATGCTGCCTTAATTTTGGCTTTTTTGGCTTTTAAAATGCCCCTTAATATATATGATTTTATACCGTAATTTTGAGTATAACATGTAGTTATTAAACTTGTATCGCCATATTTAATGGTGTATATTACTATTGCCTTGGTCTTTTCTATCATTTTAATTGATTATCTCAATTTTAGTTACTCGAAGCTCTAAATTATCAATAGCTATCATAAGGATAATATAAATATCAGAAGCGGCCTTGTTTATTTCAAAATTAGTTTTGTCCCAAACCTCTTTCTTTTCGAATAATTATTTTCCTCTTTTGTAAAAAAAACAATTGAAATTTAGGTAAAAAAAAACCTTGAATATTGTATTTGAAATACAATATTCAAGGAATAAATAAATCAACCCCAAAGACTTATTTAATGTTTTATGCATAATGCCAAAACCCCTCTTGACAATAATACATATCAAATATACCATGGATAATAATTACTTTTTTTTAAAATAAACAAATGGTTAAAATAAATATATAAACAGTCTGTTTTTGTGCGTGAATGGTTTTTTGGTTTACAACCATAACTATTAAAAATTATAATAGATAAAGGCATCTAACTTAAATTTAACTAATTATTTGTAATTCTGATTTTATAAATTAAGTGGAAAGCTAATTGTAACTTGTGTTCCTGTTTTATAACCGGAAGAAATATCTTTTGTTTCTATATTTACGCTCTTGTTTTGATATAACATTCTAATTCTGTTTTCAGTTGCTACCGCCCCTAAAAATTTACGCCTTTCGGATATATGTGTTATTTTCTTTGTTTGATTAATGCCAATACCATTATCTAAAACTATGCATAAAACATTTCCTTTGTCTTCTTTTATCGTTAATTCAATAAATTTATCGCCTTCTATTTTCATTATTCCGTGCCAAATTGAATTTTCTATAAAGGGTTGCAAAAATAACGGAGGTACTTTTATACTCTCTAAATCCAATTTCTCGTCAATATTTGTAATATAATTAAAACCACCTGTAACTCGCATTTGCTCTAGTTTAACATATAGCCCTAAAATACTGAGCTCTTCTGAAAGGGTTGATGTTGGGCTTGATGAACTATTTAATATAACACGAATTAATTTTGAAAACTTTGTTATATAATCTGAAGCCTTTTCTATTTCATTTTTTAATACAAAATTATTAATAGAGTTTAAAGAATTAAATAAAAAGTGAGGATTCATTTGGCTTTGAAGTGCCGTCATTTTAAGCTCCTCCATTTCTTTTAATTTTACAGCCAATCTAACTTCTGCATTTTTACTTTTCTGTTCTATCTTTTTAATTATAGACCCAATAATTATTGAAAAAATAATACTTTGAAATATTGCTCCTAAATAGATGAAAAATATAGATTGAACTCCTCTTTTTTCAAAAAACTCCTCACCAATAAAAATCTCAGAAAAACTTATAAACGCCATCAAAGCATAAAATAATGAGCCAACAACAAAATAAATTGCCGAACTCTCCTTAATTGTTGTGATTATTTTATAATATGAAACGATCGCAAAAATTCCTATGAAAGGTGCAATTACTGTAAATGCTTTAACCTGAAAATCGTACCCTAAAAAAAGTTGAATTAAAATAAAAACAACTGCTAATAGTAATAAAACTTTTATCCCTAATTGAAAAAACCTGTCCCATTGTAATAAAAAGGTTCTTGTATCTATTAAATCTCTAGCAAAAGCTATAAAGGCAGCGTATGCAAAAAATTGAATTGAAAAATTCAAATAAAGATAAATTTCTTTAAACGTTTCAGAAATAATTGGCTGTAATATGTATATAGTTAATGCTAATAAATACAAACTATAATATAAATATAGTTTGCTTTTATTTTGAAAAAAAATTAAAAAATGGTATAAGAATAGAACGAAAAGGCCTCCTCGTATCCATGAAAATATTTCTGAATAAAAATCTAAAAGCATCCTTTAGTCTAAATATAATTTTTTAAATAATTCAGCTTTTCTGTTTCTACTAATGCTAGCTGTTAAACCATTCGTCATAATTAGTTCTCCTCCCAATCCTTTTAGATATTCTTTAATATGATTTAAATTAATTAAATATGAATTATGAACTCTAAAAAACTCAGGAAACTGAAATTTTTTCTCTACCTCTTTCAATGTTTTTGAAACTAAAATTTGTTGCTCAGATTTTAAGAAGATTGTGGTATAACTCTTATCTGATTTTAACATAACAACATCATCTTTATCTAATAAATATACTTTACCATCAGCAGAAATATTAATTTTATCTTTGTTGTTATCATCTAAATTATTCAACAATATTTGTAATTTATTTTCAAGTAAATCTCCTTTTTTAGCTTTCTTAATTTTTTCCATTGCCGCCAATAACTCATCTTTATCAACTGGTTTTAATAAATAATCTATAGCAGAAACTTTTATTGCTTTTAATGCAAACTCGTCATGTGCAGTAGTAAATATTAGATTAAATCCTCTGTAATCCACCTTTTCAACCATCGTGAAACCATCCATCTCAGGCATTTGAATATCTAAAAATACCACATCTGGTTTCTGTTTATTAATAATTTCTATCGCTTTTATTGGAGAATTACATGTAGTAACTTTTATATTATCAATGTAATTGTTTAATTTCCATTCAAGAGCTTCTAAAGCATCTTTCTCGTCGTCAACAAGTAAAATTCGTAGCATTATTAATATATGGGCGTTAAATTAATTTTCCTAATATTCATTGCAATATACAACTTTTGAATAAATCTTCATCAAAGTTAGTATTGAATTTTGATATCTATTTAAATCTCATTTCTAAGCTCATTTTTTACTTTAATTTTTCACCCTCTTCTTTCAAATAAGTTTCTGTTTTTTTTGACTGTTTTGAATTAAACTAATAAATACTTTATTTAAATATCAAAACACTGAAAAATATTAATTTTTTCTACTTTTTAATAGGTAAAACGTAAAAAAATACGGCTATAAAATGCGAAAAACTACCTAAAAGCACAAAAATATGAAAAATAGCATGATTAAATTTTAACTTTTTAATACTATATAAAATAGCCCCAACAGTATAAAAAATTCCACCCGCTAATAACCACATTAAACCTTCAAAAGGCAAATTATAAACTAGTGGTTTTATAGCGAAAATCACAACCCAGCCCATAAGAACATATGCAAAAGTTGATATTTTATCATATTTTCCTGTAAAAAAAAGTTTTAAAATAATTCCGGCAATTTCCAAACCCCAAGAAACACCAAAAATCGTCCAACCAACCCAACCTTTTAAAACTACTAAAGTAAAAGGTGTATAAGTACCTGCAATTAAAACGTAAATAGCTGAATGATCAAAAATATTTAATCGATGTCTTAACTTCGGACTTTGAACGTAATGATAAAATGTTGATGCAGAGTATAATATAATTAAACTTGCACCGTAAATAGCAAAGCTTACAATGTGCAAAGCGCTCCCATAAATACTAGAATAAACTACCAATAAAACCAAAGCTATAATGCTTAAAACCAATCCAACTGCATGTGAAATCACATTGAATTTTTCTTCTTTTGGCTCGTAATAGGTGATCTCTTTTTTATCCATTTTAGTTGAACGAAAAAAATGATAGTTAAGTATTTATTTGTTGAAGTTTTAAATCCGCACGTAATTCATTGTAAATAATATCAAAAGTTTGTTTTTTTAGAGAATCATTGTCTTTTAGGGTAAGCCCTTCTGTTTTAATAAAATGATGAATTTTCACACGTAATTTACCAGGGCTTCCGCTAAAAAAAGTATACGAAAATCGTTTTTTACAATCGTACATAGTAATTGGTACAATTGGTATTTGATGTTCAATTGCCAATCTAAAAGCTCCATTTTTAAATTCGCTTAAAATCATACTTTCATCACTTGGAACCAAACCTTCAGGAAAAATACAAATATCCAATCCAGTGCTCATCCTTCTTCTAGCTTCGTCAAAAACAGCTTTTCTACTTTTTGCATCACCTCTGTCAACTAAAATACAAGTCCGTTTGTAAAAATAACCAAAAATTGGAATTTTAGTGAGTTCTTTTTTACCAACAAAAACAAACGGATTTTTAGTAACTGAAAGCATTACCATAATATCAATCATTGATGTATGGTTTGGACAAAACATAAAACTTTTCTCTTTTTCCAACACTTGATCTTCTTCTAAAACAATTTTAAAACCCATCACAAAAATTAAGGTTTTAGCCCAGGCTCTGGCAATTTTAAAAAATGCTGGATATAGTTTTTCTGAAGAAGTAACTACTATTAATACTGGAAAAATAGGAACCATAGTTAGTAATAACCAGCTTAAAAACCAAACTCTCCAAAAAATATAAAAAGGATATCTGAAAAAAATCATGTCTTGCTCTTTTATTTTTGAGAAATAAGATCTCCTGTTTGATATCCATCATCCTTTCATAATTCAAAACTAGAAATACTCATTTCGTAAGTCCCAAAAATAGTAATTTTAAATCTATTCTTATTTTCTTTTTGAAATATGTATTTTTGCTTCAAAATTTATAATAAATGTCAAGAATTTTAACAGGCGTTCAAAGTACAGGAACACCACACTTAGGTAACTTATTAGGAGCAGTTATTCCTGCAATAAAAATGGCAAACGATCCAAAAAATGAATCATTTTTGTTTATTGCAGATATGCACTCACTTACACAAATTAAAGATGGTAAAACCTTACGTGAAAACACGTATAGCACTGCTGCAACTTGGCTTGCTTTTGGGTTGGATGTGAACAAAACTGTTTTTTATCGTCAGAGTGATATTCCTCAAGTAACAGAACTTTCTTGGTATTTAAGTTGTTTTTATCCTTACCAAAGATTAACATTAGCGCATAGTTTTAAAGACAAGGCTGATAGATTAGAAGATGTAAATGCTGGTTTATTTTCATATCCTATGTTAATGGCTGCTGATATTTTATTGTATGATGCTGAAATTGTTCCTGTTGGAAAAGATCAATTACAACATTTGGAAATGACGCGTGATGTCGCCAACAGATTTAACCATCAAATGGGTGAAACTTTGGTTCCTCCTGAGGCAAAAATACAAGAAGGAACCATGTATGTTCCTGGAACTGATGGTGGAAAGATGAGTAAATCTAGCGGAAATATTATCAATTTATTTTTACCAGATAAACAACTGCGTAAACAAATAATGAAGATTAAAACAGATTCTACACCTTTAGAAGAACCTAAAAATACCGAGACTTGTAATTTATTTTCTTTGTATAAATTAGTAGCTTCTGATCAACAAATTACCGAAATTAGAGCTAATTATGAAGGTGGAAACTATGGTTATGGAACTGCAAAAGAAGCTTTTTTTGAATTAATAATTGAAAAATATTCTATTGAAAGAGAGCGTTACAATTACTTTATGAGCAATTTAGAAGAAGTTGATAAAGCGCTTTCTGTTGGAGCTGAAAAAGCACGAAAAGTTGCTACTGATGTTTTAAAAAGAGTTAGATTGAGGTTGGGGTATTAAAAAAGAGATTAAAGAATAGAGAGAAGAGACTAAAAGACTTATGAAAATCAAAAACCGTTATTCTGAATTCATTTCAAATTAACGGTTTTTTTATATAAAAAATTAAATGTTACGGAGCTGGATTTGGTTGTAATTCTTGAATAACATCAATGATTTGAAGTGTTTCTTTTGAAAGTTCCACATGAATACTACTTATATTTTCTTTCAGCTGTTCCATTGTAGTTGCTCCAATAATATTTGAAGTTACAAATGGTTGTTGGGTTACAAAAGCTAATGATAATTGTGCTAAACTTATATTCAATTTTTTAGCCAAATCTGAATATTTTTGAGTTAAAAATAGCGATTGATCACTGTTATATCTTGAAAATACCGGAAACAACGTTAAGCGAGAATTTTCGGGTGTTTTTCCGTCTAAATATTTCCCCGATAACATTCCAAATGCCATTGGAGAATAGGCTAATAACCCAACCTTTTCACGCATAGAAATTTCAGCTAATCCTGTTTCATAAATTCTGTTTAATAAAGAATATGGATTTTGAATTGTTTTACAACGTGATAATTGGTTGTTTGTGCTTTCTGTTAAATGTTTCATTAAGCCCCAAGAGGTTTCGTTAGAAACACCATAATGACGAATCTTACCCTCTTTCACCAACGAATCTAATTTTTCAATAACTTCTTTAATGTTGTCGTTCCATTTTTCATCAAAATTGTGCTGATAATTCCTTTTTCCGAAATAGTTAGCGTTTCTATCTGGCCAATGCAATTGATAAAGATCAACATAATCGGTTTTTAAACGCTTTAAACTTTTTTCAAGAGCGTCATCAATTGCTTCATTTGAAAAACCCATGTTTTCTCTAATATAGCTGAGGCCCGGATTTGGACCTGCAATTTTTGTGGCTACAACTAAATCTTCTCTTTTTTGATCTTTCAACCAACTTCCTATAAATCGTTCTGTACTTCCTTGTGTTTCTTTTCGTCCTGGAACTGAATACATTTCAGCAGTATCAATAAAATTTATTCCGTTTTCTACCGCATAATTTAATTGTTCATGAGCTTCAATTTCAGTGTTTTGCTGACCAAAAGTCATAGTTCCTAAACAAATTTTACTCACTTTTATATCAGTATTCTGTATGGTAGTATAGTTCATTATTTAATGTTAATTTGTTGAATCGTTTATTTTTCTATTTGTCTAAATTTTTACCTTTCAAAGGTATAAAAATAATCGACCTCTAAGAGTTAATATTAAACAATCAAATTAATTTAAACCTTTTTTAGGTCTATTTTGAGATATTTTCATGAGTTAAATGATTTAATACTTTTTCTTTAATAATATGAAAATCAAATGTTTGTTTACTAATGTTGATTCCTATAACTTTACGCAGGACAAATAATTTAATATACTTTGAATTTATCAATCCTATATTCAAGTTCAAAACCTATAAAAGATGCCAACATATAAATTTCCTTTTAAATCGAAATTACCACAAATTCAAACCTCCATATTCACTGTAATGAGTGGGTTGGCAAATGAACAAAACGCTCTTAATTTATCTCAAGGTTTTCCTAATTTTAACAGTGATCCAAAGCTAATAGAGTTAGTGAACAAAGCCATGATGAACGGCAATAATCAATACGCGCCAATGCCAGGAATTTTTAGTCTAAGAAATATGATTGCTCAAAAAATGGAAAGTCTATATGGTATTTCTTACAGTCCTGATTCAGAAATAACAATTACAGCAGGAGCAACTCAAGCAATTTTTACAGTTATTGCGGCAACAATTTTAAAAGATGATGAGGTTATTATTTTTAAGCCAGCATATGATTGTTACGAACCAACCATCGAACTATTTGGAGGGAAAACTATTGCAGTTCAATTAGATCCGGAAGATTTTAAAATTAATTGGGAATTAGTTAAAGGATTGATTACTGACAAAACAAAAATGATTATTATTAATACACCACATAATCCCTCAGGGAGAGTATTGCCTAAAAATGATATGTTGCAATTAGAAGATTTGCTAAAAAACACGAATATACTATTGTTAAGTGATGAGGCGTATGAGCATATTATTTTTGATGGGGAAAAACATCAATCAGCTGCGTTATTTCCAGCATTAGCTGAACGAACTTTTATAACAGCTTCTTTCGGAAAAACTTTTCACAATACAGGTTGGAAAGTGGGATACTGTATAGCTCCAGCTGAATTAACTAAAGAGTTTAGGAAAGTGCATCAGTTTAATGTGTTTAGTGTAAATCACCCAAAACAAGTGGCTTTGGCAGAATATTTAAAAACGCCTTCAAATTATTTGGGATTGGGTAATTTTTATCAAGAAAAAAGAGATTTGTTTCTAAGTTTAATAAAAGATTCAAAATTTGAATTCACACCCTCAAAAGGTACTTATTTTCAACTCCTTAACTTTAAAAATATAACAAAAGAAAGCGATTACGATTTTGCTATAAGATTAACAAAAGAAGAAAAAATTGCATCAATACCAATTTCTGTATTTAATAGTAGTAATTTAGACACGAAAGTGCTGCGCTTTTGTTTTGCTAAAACTGATGAAACTTTAAAAAAAGCGGCTAAAATCTTATGCAACATTTAAAAATAGTTCTTTTACAAGTCGATTTAGTTTGGCATAATGCAGAACTAAATAGAAATCAATTTTCAAAAAAAATAAATTCAATAAAGGAACAAGTTGATATCATTGTATTACCAGAAATGTTTACTACTGGTTTTAGTATGCAACCTCAAAAAGTTTTTGAAAGTATGCAGGGTGAAACTATAAAATGGATGCAGAAAATAGCTTTAGAAAATAATACGGCTATTGCTGGAAGTATCATTATTTTAGAAGATAATAAATACTATAACCGATTCATATTCGTACATCCTTCAGGTGAAATTAACAAATACGATAAACGCCATTTATTTGTATTGATAGGTGAAGATAAAGTGTATACTTCTGGAAAAGAAAAGTTAATAGTTACATATAAAGGATGGAGAATTTGTCCGCTTATTTGTTACGATTTACGTTTCCCAATTTGGTCAAGAAATGTGGAAGATTATGATGTATTATTATATGTTGCAAACTGGCCAAAACCAAGAATTGCGGCTTGGGATGCTTTACTAAAAGCACGTTCAATTGAAAATTTATGCTACACTATTGGTGTAAATAGAGTAGGTATTGATGGTAATAATTTGGAATATAGCGGTCATTCCGTAGCTTATGATAGTTTGGGTAAAAAACTAACACATATTAAAACAAACTTAGAAGATAAAGCGGTTATCACTTTAAGCAAAAAGCATATTAATGAAGTTAGAAACAAACTCAATTTTTTAAATGATAAAGATGCTTTTGAAATAAAATAAAAGCTATTGAAATTACGTCTCCCTGAACTTGTTTCAGGGTCTCAGCATACATGTTTTTTTATGAGATGCTGAAACAAGTTCAGCATGACGTTTAACTTTTATTTTTAGAATACAATTATAGTATTGGGTTCAACCATTTAAATTCGAACTTAGTATTTGGAACAACAATACGTTCAGTGATACGATACATGCGTTCAGGTAGTCTCATTAAATAATCTCTTGCTTTTTCAGCTTCCGAAGTTAAGCCTGTAATTTTATCAATTTCCCAAATAGTATTTAGTCTTTTAATAATATCAACATAATCAAAACCTGTGTATACACCTGCTCGCTGAGCTACTACTGAAAATTGATCAAAAAGACTTCCTTTTGTTTCGCTAGAATGTCTTAAATGCATCGCGGGCATTACAATTTTATTTTTCATCATATACTGAAAAGCTAACATCATTTCACTTGGATCGTACTTGAAAATCTGTTTTACAAATTCGGTATAAGCTAAGTGGTGACGCATTTCATCTCCTGCAATAATTTTAGACATTTTAGCAAGTAATTTATGCCCATTTTTACGAGCAATTTTAGCTACATTATTATGTGAAACATATGTTGCTAATTCTTGAAAACTAGTATAAACAAAGTTTTTATAGGGATCGCGCCCTGTACCAATATCCATTCCGTCAGCAATTAAATGTTGTGTAGTAATTTCAACTTCGCGCATATTAACTCTGCCTGATAAATATAAATATTTGTTTAAAACATCGCCGTGCCTGTTTTCCTCACTAGTCCAAGCGCGTATCCATTTTGCCCAACCATTATCTTCGTGTTCATTTCTTGGTTTTGAAATACCATCAATATCCAATAACCAAGATTCATAGGTTGGTAAAGCTTCTTCTGTAATAGTATCACCAACTAAAACAGTCCAAAAATCAGCATCTAAATCTTTAGATAATTCTTGAATTTCTTTAACTTCTTCAATAAAATTATCGCTTTGAGAATTTGGCAAAAAATCTGTTGGTTGCCAAATTTTTTCTGGTGCTATTAAAAACTTTTCTACAAAAGTATCTATACTTTTTTCTAGGGTTAGCATTACTTCTAACCTGATATTGTTTGCCGACATGTTATTAATTTAGTAGTAGGTTGCTAAATTACGGAATTTTTAATTGTTGTTTCTACTTTTTGAAATAAGTCTTCAAAATTCAATGACTTTGCTTCAATTGCTTCATGAATTTCAAAAGTGATTTTTACACCTATTTCTAACGGAAACATTCCATTTCTGTTCAGCTTCCAACAATTATTGATAGTTACTGGAATAACATAAGCTGAAGGAGCAAATTTTGTCAACATTTTTAACCCATTTCCCGAAAATCGCTTAGGAATTCCGTCTTTACTTCTAGTTCCTTCGGGGAAAATAACAGCTGCATAGTTGTTTTCTTCAATATATTTCCCAAACTCTTTTAAAGCAGTTAAAGATTGTCTAGAGTCTTTTCTGTCAATAAGAACAGAGCCTCCGTGTCTTAAATTATATGAAACACTAGGAATTCCTTTCCCTAATTCAATTTTAGAAACAAATTTTGGATGATGCATCTTTAAAAAACATGAAAGTGGACAAATATCGTTCATGCTTTGATGGTTAGAAACAATAATTAAAGGTGCATTTTTTGGAATAGGATATTTGCTTATAAATTTAATTCGAGTACCCAAAATATAAAGGAGATAAGTAAGAGTACAATTCATAAAATCTACAGCAATTTTATGCCCTTTGTATTTTGCAATATTAAAACCTAACCATTGTAAGCCATGAAAAAACAGTAAAAGAATACCATAAAAAATGTAGTATATTGAAGATAATATATATGATAAAACTGTTTTCATGTTATAAAAAAATCCTAAGCTAAAAAAGCTTAGGACTATGTTATTATTTAATTATTAAACCACAAACTCCAAGGGATCATTCCAAGAATTAGTAGTAATGCAATTCCATAAAAAATAGTGATGGTTTTAAATTTTGAAGCATCAGTGGTTTTCTTTTTGTGTTTTGAAAACCCAATGGTAATTAATGCAATAGCAACAATTATCATTACTGGATGCTCTATTAAAGCTTTTCTTAATTCCTTATTTTGCATAACCTCACCCATTCCCATGTCTCGCATACTCATATAAAAAGTAGAAGTATAAAAAGCAATAAACCCAATTATTAATTGAATATGGGAAGCAATTAATGCAAATAATGAGATGCGTAAATCTTTGGCTTTAAATTCTTTTTTAGAACTTAAGCCAATGATTGCATTTACAACCGCAAAAATTAGAATTAATAATACAATGTAAGCCCAATAAGAATGAATCATTTTTGTCATAATAGTTAGTTTTAAGTAGATAGCAAATGTAATAAAATAAAGCGTTATCAACACGAGTTAGATGTAAGGATCTCAATTCTTTGAAGATTATCAACATCGGTTCTATATTTTATAGTTGCATTGCCAAAAAAAATCGATAATTTTGCAACTTATTAGTTTCGAATTATGAATGAGGAAAAAAAGGCACTAAATTTTTTAGAGCAAATTGTTGAAGGAGATCTAGCAAACGGTTTACCAAAAAAGAAACTACGTTTTCGATTTCCCCCTGAGCCAAATGGATATTTACACATTGGCCATGCAGCCTCTATTTGTTTAAATTTCGGTTTAGGGTTGCGTTACAATGCACCCGTAAATTTGCGTTTTGATGATACAAATCCTGCTAAAGAAGAACAAGAATATGTTGATTCCATAAAATATGACGTGCAATGGTTAGGCTTTAAATGGGATAAAGAATTGTATTCTTCAGATTATTTTCAACAATTATATGATTGGACATTAGAATTGATAAAAGAAGGAAAGGCATATGTAGATAACCAAACTTCCGAAGAAATGGCAAAGCAAAAAGGTACGCCAACTGAAGTAGGAGCTAATAGTCCAAACCGCGATAGATCTATTGAAGAAAACCTAGATTTATTTTTAAAAATGAAAAATGGTGAGTTTGAAGAAGGCTCTCATGTGCTGCGTGCAAAAATTGATATGAAGCATGTAAATATGCATATGCGTGACCCAATTATGTATCGTATTTTAAAAAGAAAACATCATAGAACTTGGAATAATTGGTGTATTTACCCAATGTATGATTGGACGCATGGTGAATCTGATTATTTGGAACAAATTTCACACTCAATTTGCACCTTAGAATTCAAAAGTCATAGAGATTTATACGATTGGTATGTAGGCCAAGTTTATGATTCCTCTAAATTACGCCCAAAACAACGTGAATTCGCTCGTAGAAATTTAAGTTATACTGTAATGAGTAAACGTAAATTACTACAATTGGTTGAAGAAAATATTGTTACTGGCTGGGATGATCCTAGAATGCCAACAATTTCTGGTTTAAGAAGAAGGGGTTATACCGCTGAATCTATTAAAATATTCAGCGAAACTGCAGGGATTTCAAAGCGTGATAACGTAACAGATGTTGCCTTGCTGGAACATTGCATAAAAGACGATTTAAACAAAACTGCACCAAGAGTTATGGCTGTTTTAGATCCTTTAAAAGTGATAATTACCAATTATCCTGAAGAAAAAGAAGATTTTTTAGATGCCAGTTATAACGATTATGAAGAAGGTTTTGGTAGCAGAGCTGTACCTTTTTCTCGTGAAATATATATTGAAAAAGAAGACTTTAGAGAGGATGCTAACAAAAAATTCTTTCGTTTAAAATTCGGAAATGAAGTTCGTTTAAAGAATGCCTACATTATAAAAGCTGAAAGCTGTACAAAAGATGAAAATGGTGAGGTTACTGAAATTTATTGTACTTATGATGACGATTCTTTAAGCGGAAGTGGAACAGAAGCAAGCCAACGAAAAGTTAAAGGAACATTACATTGGGTTTCAATTAAACATGCTATAAAAGCTGAAGTTAGAGTGTACGACCGTTTATTTACGAATGAAGCGCCTGACGGACATAAAGACAAAGATTTTAAAGAGTTTTTAAATCCTGAATCTTTAACTATTATTGATGCTTTTGTAGAGCCAAGTTTAAAAGAAGCTAAAATCTTAGACAGATTCCAATTTCAACGTTTGGGCTATTTTTGTGTTGACAAAGACACTACCTCAACTAATTTGGTATTTAACAGAACTGTTCCTCTACGTGATAGCTGGACTAAAATGGGAGAATAATATTAAACCTTTATATTCTTAAACAGTCTTATAATTAAACTTTAGTTATGAGACTTTTTTTTGTAGCATTAATCACTCTGCTGTTTTTATTTTCAGTTACTTCTTGTGTAACATCTGCAAAAGCAACACCTACAAAAATTGTAGTTGTGAAAAATTTACCTAGAACACATAAAGTCGTGTCTGTAAAAGGAAAAAATTACTATAAATGGAATGAAAAACATTACAGAAAAACCAATAGTGGTTATATGGTTGTTCGTCTTTAATTTATTTCCAAGGTTTTTAAAACAGCTTCCAATTCAAACATATAATCACGTTTATTAATAGATGGTGCATAAGTTAATCCTTCAACAACAACAAGACGATTATGTATGGTATCAACAACTGTATAACTTAAAAAAGGGCCTGCCATATAAACACCTTTAACTTCCCATTTTCCACGCATTTCAAATGCTTTTTTTTCATTTAATGTTACTTCAAAAACATGAGGAGTATATGCTTCTTCTGTAATCATATAAGATCCTTCAATTTGTCCTGGAATATATTTTTCTCCCATTGCATTTCTAATTGCTACAAGGTTATTTCCATTTGTATCATCTTCAGATATAATTGGAACTGTGTAAGAAATTAGCTCCATACTGTTTCCCCCAAATAAGTGGTAACGGTACCAAACAAAGTCACCATTATCTTCAACTTTAGTGTAATCACGTGGAATTTTTAATGAATAACCTTGTTTATTGAAAGTTTCAATAGTTGAAGGCTCCCAGTATTTCTTAAGAATTTTTTTTCTAATTGCTCTTAAATCAGAGTTTTTAAATTCGGAAACAATTTTTTCACTGTTTTTTCTAATCTCATTGATAAGTTCCTCATTGTTTTTACCTGTAATGGTTATTATTTTTTGAGGACCAGCATAAACATCTGTTTCTACCACAAACGAATTTTTATCAGCAACACCTACTTTTAAAATACTTCTGCTAGCTTTAAACATACTTCCAAAGTTTTCTAACGGAACTTGAGAAACTTCAAACTGAGCTTCAGGT
>FLOH01001369.1_pt1 | contig 38519 bp, 45 predicted proteins | sample 756751 | NCBI WGS metagenome assembly FLOH01 (sample SAMEA4026879, study PRJEB14308) | marine metagenome | biome: coastal water; material: water | depth 74 m
CTCATCAAGAGCAAGGCACTTGATTTCGCGGTCCGAAAGAATGCTCATAATTTCAGTTAAGCGTGTTCAGCTTAGCTGACTCAGTAGAGAAGACGGCCTTTGTCACCGTAAATATCAATAAAATTTTGGGTCGCATCCGTACTGTTCTTCTTGGGCTGGAGGTAAATCACAAAAGAAGTACATGTGTTCCTGGACTTGATCTCGTCACTTGCCAGGAAGTGCTGCAAGAGAATGGGTCTTGTCCTCAGGATGCAGATGGGGTGGTCAAAAATGTCTTGGCAATACTGAAACATATCGGGGCAATTAGAAAAGTAAATGCCCTGGTCAATCTCACCAGATGTCCACTTCCTTTTTAATGTCTGCCACCAGAGTGCATGACCAGATATCAAGGTAGGCGAAAGACCTCTAGTAGATTTCCACCTATATGCTTTCACATTCCAGAAATAAGTTTTGTTCGGTGGAAATAGATAAACACTTCCATGCCAATCTTGGTCATTCAACCCATCGTCAGTGATTGTGTAAAAGTTTTTTGCATTGACATAAGTATTGGCCATCTTGGAACTGGCCGGATCAAGGTCAATGCCACCCATGGCTAGGTGCGCTGAGTCAACCAGGTCGCGATTACTGATCCACTCGTAAGCCTCAACTTGCCTGTTACCAGTAAAAGAAGGCATTACTTACCGACTCCCTTGTTATAGTCTATTTCCAAATAGCGAATACCCTCTTTGTCATTAATCATGTAACCAGCCTTTTCCGCTGGATCAATCTTTTGTGCAGCCACCAGGATACGACGTAAACTCTCTGCAAGGTCGCCATTGTTATCCCGCTCTTCCGCCTCTTGTGCAGAGTGTAGTTCCTCTAGCGTCAAGAAGAACACAGTGCGTTCAGAGTCTGGTTGGAAGCACAAGACTCCGGGTCCTTCTGCATCACAGAATTGAGCATACATCTTTCCCATATCAGCAAGGATCAGACGCATGGTGGTATCCAGCATCTTGGCCTCGTTCTCGTCCATTGATGGACTAAGGGTTTGGCTGATTAACTTCTCTCTTCGGTTCATTGTGTAACAATCCTTGACGTTGTAGAACTTCTCGCATCTTTGCTAAGGGCTGGTACAAAACTACCAACTTGCCAAGGACGCCTCGTCGCTTAACTAGCTTACCGTTTTCGTCCCGTAGTTTGTCAAATTCTCCGGCACGAATCAGATATTCGGCCACACAACGCAACCTCCTCTTCAAGGGCAGATCAGCTCCTGGGAACTTACCACAGATAGTGTCTGGTTCCATCTCAATGAAAGCAAGACGCAATCTATTTGCCAGTGTCATCGAAGAATGCGGATCTTCATCTTCATATTCTTTTAAGTTTTCCAAGTATCGACGCAAGGATTTGGTATCGAACGACCCACTAGGTGGCAAGAACATCTCAACTTGAAGTCGGATCGACTCCGGGAGAGTGTCATTGCAGTTATCAAGGGTTACTTCACTGATTGAGAAATTGGAAAAACGATTTCTTGTCATGGATTTTCTTCTGTCTCTTCATCTTCCATGTCAATGCGAGGCTTGGTTGGATCTGGTACATAAGCAATTTTCTGACTGCGGTGATCCTGGTACAACTCCATACCCTTATCAAAGGAACGCAACGTTGGCTTGTCTCCTTTGGCATAGGAAAGAATCAAGTGGTTCCAAGGGATCCTGATGATTTGTTTCTTTTTCAGTGGGTTGATTACGACGTAGTGAATACCTTGCGTCCAACCTTTGTCAGGCTCGTGGCGTCCAGCAAGAATCCAATTACGAATCGTTTGATCTGTAACGCCCAGGCGGCGGGCGCACTCCTCAGTTGAAATGTACTCATCTGCAAAGAACTCAGGACTTACCTGGTCTGTCTCATCATTCTTGTAACGAGAGTGCCACATGCTTGATAGGACATGCTTAATGCCCCTCAATTCAAAAGCAATGTCTTCCAAACTTTTCTTAAAGGTCTGAGTCATAATGCAATTCCTTTCATTAAATGCTACAGTTTTATTAAGCGTTTTGCATGCCTCATGGAAGAACAAATTCCTTCTAGTAACTTTCCGCCAGATCAACAGGGCTTGGGCGGACAGATCACCCCTGAGCAACTAGAGCAACTCAAGGCACGTGCCAGGGAGGCCGCAATCATGCAGACGTATCAGCAGCAACAACCCCAGGTCACTCCCCCTGCAGGACCACCAGCGCAAGTTGTGTATGTCAAGAGGCCACTGACCGTTGCAGAGATCCTCCTGCTTCTCCTGGTATCGTGTGGAATTGTATTTGGTGTGCAACTGGGTTTCAACTTTGCCGTGAACACCTTGTCACGCATCGAGATCAAAATGAAATAAGACTAAGTGAAGGACGCCTATAATTCATTTAAGGGTGTCTGTATCAGTTAAGTGTCCAATAGAAGGATTTCTGAATTTCCCCCGATTAACGGGCTGGATATTGTTGAGCAGGATTTGCTTACCCTTGTTCACGTCTTTGAAGTAGACCCTGTTTTACGTAACAAAAGGGTTACGTTTACAGAATTTAAAAACTATTTAGATCAATATTATCCCAATGGATCCGGCGGCACCTTTAGTGGTAACGTCATTATCAACGGAAACTTAACCGTTTCAGGCACCAGTAACTTCACAAGTATTACCGGGCTTAATCTCGCAACGTTCAGCGGTGTTGTAGTACAAAATAATTTAACTACCACTGGTACTATCAGTGGAATCACGCTTACCGGAACAAGTGTCAATGCTACGACTGCAACGGCAATTACCGGTATAATCACTACCCTTACTGGTACAACCGCAAATTACACAACAGGAAACTTCCAAACTGTAAATGCTGGTACCCATGCTGTCAGTGGGAATGCAACGGTCACGGGTACGTTAGGCGTAAGTGGAGCCGTAACTTTTGCAGGGAACACAACTATTTCAGGTACGCTAAGCGGAACTACGGTCACAGGCACTACCGCCCAATTCACCACGGGTACGTTTACTTCCCTCACCGGAACTACCATTACAGGTACCACGGTTACCTCAACGACTGGTAGCTTTACCTCCCTTACCGGCACCACGGTAACAGGAGTTTCTGGTCAGTTTGTGAACCTGAGTGGAACAACTGTAACAGGAACTACCGCAAACTTTACCTCGGGTAATTTTCAAACTTTAAGCGGAGATACGATTACTGGAAACAGTGTCCAAGCCGTATCGGGCGCTTTTGATAACTTGGCTTTTGCAAGTGCAACAATTACCGGTGACCTAACAGTCTCTGGTACTATTTTTGGCAAGTCTTCAGGAATTTTTAGCTCAGGTTTAACAGTTACTGGAACCATAAGTGGCCAAACCATTACAGGAACAACTGCGCAATTTACAACTGGCACGTTCTCCTCGATTACAGGGGCCACACTTGCGATAACAACTCCGTCTGGTGTAACTCCCGCTATAGTATGCTCAGGTGTTGTGTCCGGTGGTACTTCTGGATTTCTGATTCAGGGCCCGTTGATTATCTTACCTTAATTCTTTAAGTTAGAATAAGAAAAAAGCTGTAAACACATGGCATACGGTACCGTAAAAGTTGATAATATTACTTTTGATAACGGTGGTTCTGATCAGAACGTAACGGTATCTGGCCTCTATCGTGCTACGACTAGTGGTGTTACCGTAACAGGTACAATCTCTGGCGCTGTTTTAGTTGGCACAACAACAGTCTCTGGAGCTACTGTTACTGGAAATGTTGTCCAGGGAACTACCGTGCAAGGTGTCAGTGGGACATTTACGTCTCTTACTGGTACAACCACGACAGGCACAACTGCAAACTTTGCCTCAGGTGTATTCACCACTCGTGTATCTGGAACAATAATTACAGGTGACACCGGACAATTTACTAGTGGTACTTTTGTTTCTTTAACTGGAACAACAATTACAGGAACCACTATCAACGCAGTAACCGTTTCTTCTACTACAGGAACTTTTACAAGTTTAACTGGCACCACGATTACAGGTACCACAATTAACGGGGTTACGGTTGCGGCTACCACCGGGTCATTTACTTCTCTTACGGGAACCACAACCTCTGGCACCACTGCAAACTTTGTATCTGGTGTATTCACAACCCAGGTTTCTGGTACAACTGTCACAGGAACAACTTCTAATTTCACTAGCGGTAACTTCGCCACGCTAAGTGGTGCTACTGCTACCTTTACATCTGGCATCATTGCCTCAGGTACTGCCGCGGCGCCATCACTAGCGATACTAGCGGATCTAGCTACAGGTCTGTTCTCACCCGGTGCAAATCAACTAGCGGTAGCAACTAATGGGACGGAGCGGCTCAGAGTCACATCAACCGGCCAAATGCGTCTGGCTGGTGCTGGCATCACCTTCAACGGTGACACGGCAGCAGCGAATGAGCTGGATGATTATGAGGAAGGGACGTGGACGCCAACTATATCCGCTGGGGTCACAACTCCAAGTTACACAATCAACACCGGTATATATGTTAAAATTGGAGTTTTGGTTTATGTAAATTTATATTTTCAATTTAACTCTGTACAAACTCTAAACGGGTCACAGCTTGTAATTTCAGGTTTACCGTTTACTGCTACTAGTCCATCTGGCGGCAACGCTGGAGGCCCGGCAATTACCAACGCCAATGCAGCTTTCAATTCGTCAGCAACACAACCTTTGCCCATCTTGCTACCTTCTACAACAACACTAATATTTTTCAAAGTAAACGGCTCAAACTTTCTTGGAACGGACATTGCTACGGGTAACTTCGCCCTTACCATTGCTGGGTGTTATTACTCAGCCTAAGCAAAGGAAGCACTATTTACACACCAAGCCCGCAACGGCTCAAAACTACGACCCTAAACCCGTTACGTCTGGAGGACGTTCCTAATGGCTCTCACTAAAGAAACCGTTGTTGACAAGATTGAAGTGCTGGAAAGCAACGCCATCCAAGTGCGTTCTGCTATCCGAGTGCTTGAGGATGGCGAAGTGCTGTCTTCTTCCTATCACCGCCATGTGCTCCATCCTGGTGATGACCTGACTAATGAAGATCCGAAGGTGGTGGCGATTGCTAATGCTGCGTGGGCTTGAGTAGTCCCCTTCTATTCTGACCCTGGCTCGGTGTAACAAACCATTTTGTTGACCTTTCCTTTGGTTCTGCCCGTGCTACTGGTGATGCAAATCTTATTGCATTTGCTGCCAATATGATTGGGAGTCTGCTGGATACCCTAGAATTCAGCCCAGAAGAGGAAGCTAAAGTAGAAGACTCTATCGAGGAATAAGTTGATAGACTGGATTCGAAGTTGTGTTAACGACCCAGAATCATGTCAATAAAACTTACAGATGCCGCCCAGTACTTCAACAGAGAACCACATCAGCTTGCTGCCTGGAACTGGTTAGAAAGCAAGGTTTCAACGGAAGTATTGGGCGAATTTGCCGACAAATACCGCACTAAAACCCCTGCAAAACCCACATTCGCTAATACGTGGGACGGTGTGCAAGCAGCAGGTCGGCACTTTGGAGCTAAATTTCCAGAGGTAGTAGCCGCTCAGTGGGCACTAGAAAGCTCCTGGGGTAAGGACACTTCTGGTATCCATAACTATTTTGGTCTGAAAGGAAGTGGTTCCAGTGTGGGAACCAAAGAGTTTATCAACGGACAGTGGGCCATCATCACGGCAGAATTTATTAACTTCCCTGATCTAGCAACGTGTGTTAAATATCTTATCGACCATTGGTATAAAGACTTTGAAGTGTACAAAGGTGTCAACAGGGCAGCCAACAGGAATGAATGTGCTCGCCTCCTAGTAAGTGAAGGATATGCAACTGATCCGGACTACGCAACAAAACTTATTCAACTGATGGACAGACAACTTGCCACTCCTGGTAATGCAGTCCCCACAGTCAAAGAAAAAATACTGACTGTCCCATACTTCTATCAACTAGACAACCAGTCCAAACAAGGGAACCGTGAGTGTTTCTCCTCTTCTTCTGCAATGGTTGCTGCTTTTTATGGCAAAGTAAAAACAGATGACGAATACAACAAGATTAGAAGTAAATTCGGTGACACTACAGATAGTTCTGCCCAGCTAAAAACACTTCAATCCCTGGGGCTTAAAGCAAAATTCATTAACAACGGCAGTGCCGCCACACTTGAAAATGAGATACGCAACAACAGGCCCGTAGCTTGTGGGTGGTTGCACCAAGGACCGGTATCTAAGCCAACTGGTGGTGGACATTGGGGAGTCATATGCGGTTTTACAGCCACTCATTTTGTAGTTCACGATCCTTTCGGTGAAGGAAACATGGCCGCTGGTAACTACATCAACAACTCTTCCGTCTCAGGAAAGAATATCAGGTATAACAAAAAAGATTGGCTTGCCCGTTGGGAAGTTGACGGACGCAACACTGGTTGGGCCATACTTGTTTCTAAGTAGCGCCAGGCCTTTAGAAAAGGAATACCTCCAAAGAAACCCTAGAGTCTCCTTGGAAGTATCTTATTGTTTCCACGGAGCTTGAATACTCATGCCGCCACCGAGCAAGCGGCTGTCACCCGTCTGCAAGGTGTCATCTATAGGGTGCTCGACGATGATCGGATCGGGAGCTTTAGGTTGCGTCGCGTGCCATGCATCCTCGGCTGCATCGAGCTTGGCCGGTAGGGTGGCGCGAAACTTCTCAGCAGTGATCAGCCGCTGCAGCTCCTCACCCGGTGATCGAGTGCTGAACCGCAGCAGCCAGCGGCTGTCCGGTGGGATTAACGCTTTCCCGGCTTGATGGCGTAGAGTGCTTGGAGAATAAGCTGGATGATGCTGTTGCTCTTCAGCTTGGACATGCCAATCAGCTCGCTGACGGCTGCCAAAACTACCCAGAAAGCTGGATGAGAGAGAAATTCCACGGTTACGGGTGTGGGTGTGCCTCTAGCTTAGTCACCCGTTGCTCCACCTCGTTAAGGCGCTTGAAGGTCTCGCGGCGGTCGTCTTTGATGTCAGCGTGCATGTTTTCGAGTTGCAGGGCGATGTGTTCGACGGCGGAGGTGAGGCGGATAACAGCATCCCTAGCCTCGTCGTTGCGTTTACCGATCCCAAAGGCACCCATCGCAGCCACGCTGATGGACGCTCCAGCGATAGCCGCGATGACCTCGATCATGGTGTAAGTCTACCTACTTACCCTGGCAGCGACTGAGCTTCCTGCCATGGGAAGGCTTGCTCCTAGCGCCATTACCTTGCCGGGTAAGCTTAGGCTTCCCCGGCTGGTGTTGCAGTGATGCGGTGCCAGTTTTAGCTTTTACGACCACGGCACGCCAGCAGCAGTGGTGGGTGTGCGCTGCTCATCAATCTGCGATTGCAGGGCAGCTTCGATCTCGGCAACTTTCTCTTCACCGCCGAGTTTTTCCTGCACCCAGCCGATGACTATTTCAGGGGTGAGATCGGCGAAAGCGATCACGTTACCTTCAGGTGCATCAAGGCCAACGCTCCCGTACGCAGAGCTGCCGTAGGTGCCATCGTTGGCGGCCACGGTGTAATGAACCACGATCACAATTCCGTCGCTGGTATGCCTTTCCATCTCGGAGACGCCCCAGGTGGTGGTAGTGGTAGGCAGAGCGGTGGTAGCCAAGGGATGATTAGTGATGGGAACAGTGTACTTAGGCTAGGCGTGGAAGTGTCAAAGACTAAGAAGCTAGGGGTCGTGCCGGAATCGAACCGACTTTCCAAGTGCGTTGTCCGCCTGTCCTTACCAATGGACTACCGACCCCAAGCATTTTAGCGAAGGGGACTACGCGCCTTTGAGTTGGGCTACATCAGCCTCCAGTTGCTCGATGCGCTCCATTGCTTCCTGCAGCGCCTTGACTGCCTTCATGTAGAGCACCGAGTAATTGATGCTCTTGGTGACGGTGCCAAGGTCGTTGCCGTCTTCGTCGCGGTCGGGGGATTCGGTGACTAGGCCAGGGGAAACGAGTTCAACCTCTTGGGCTACGAGACCGATTTGGGTGTGGGTTTGGCCTTCCTTGAAGTTGTATTTGCGGACTTGGAGAGCTTTCAGGTCGTTCCACTGGGAGTTGGCGTCAACGATGTTCTCCTTCAGCTTGATGTCGGACATTGCGCCGTAGGAGTTGTTGACGTTTTGAACGTCTCCATTGGAAAACACAAGGAATACAAGAGTCCCGCCTGTCATGCCAGTTGCGGAACGTCTTCCCTGATATAAGTAATCAGCCGTTCCAGCCGCACCGGAGTAGCGAGAGGTAAATCCAGAGATCCCTCCACCAGTTGCCGTAACAAACGTCGAAACCGCACCACCACTCGTAATCCTCATCCGCTCCGTCGGTGTTGCTGCCCCATCCGCAGTAACGGAGAACTCTAGTCTTGTCGGCTGGCTACTTCCAGAAGTCCAAGTTCCGCCATCACGCAGCACATTGATTGCGGCTGCAGTGGTGTGACCAGAATCGCCCCAAGTAATCGAACCTAGTGGAGCACCGCTAGCAGGTGTACTAGATTTCGTTGTGACACGTAGAATTGCGTGGTCGGTACCTGCGCTATTACCAGCAAGAAGAGCTGTACTTGCTTGCGAAGTCGAAGACGTACCAACTAAGAGCCTGCCGCTGGAGTCGATGCGGGCGCGTTCTGCCGTGGTTCCACCTGAACGAGTATCAAATCTTAAATAACCATTGTTACCGTCAACTCGTTTTCCATAAATCGCGGCGTGTGCACCTGCAGAAGTCCAGCCGCTTGTCGTTGACTGCCAGAATAATCCAGCGCCAGAATCGGCAGATGTGGAATTAGTTTCAAGAAAAATGTTTCCTCGTCCTGTAATTAGCTCGCTAGGGCTCGCAGTGCCAATTCCTAGGCTGCCTCCGGCAGTAATGGTCAGACGCCTTGTGGCTGCCGATCCATTCCAGGTGTCGATTCCAAAATAAGTGGAACCAGAATTAAATCCATGAACTAAGCCGCCTAGCCGCGTGGTGTTTAGGTAATAGTCAAAGTTAGTAGATGCACCATCTGCTATGGTTGCGTTGTTGCAGATAACTCTTGTTGCTGCAACTGCATCTGCACGTGCATCAATTACTCCTTGAGGCGCACTATTCCCTATGCCTAAGCGGCCACTGGAGTCAATAGTTGCTTTCTGGGCGCCATTGGTAAACCAAACATGGGTGCCAGTGCCATTGGCTCGGTAGTTAATTGAGCCGTTACCGCCGCTATCAAGATAAACCTCCGACCCGCTTGCTACAACAAGTTGCGCACCCTGAGATCCAGCAGAATTAAAGAATTGAGCACCTGCATAAACTGCTGTCCCATTCGGATAAAGTCGTAAAGTGCTGTTTTGATTTGTAGCGCCCTTCAAATCAATATTCCCACTCGCATCAACAAACAACCTCCCAACCCCATTAGTTGCTACCGCTAGTTGGTCAGCGCCTGGGCTATAGATGCCGGTGTTGAGGTCGCCGGTAAAGGTCAGGCTTGGTGTTGCGGCACTCGCAAGAGGTACATCAATAGGTAATGCAGAACTAATTGCAGTGGTGCTGGACGTAAGGCGAGCGGTGCCGCCGGTGCTGATGGCTAGTTGATCAGCGCCTGGGCTGTAGATGCCGGTGTTAGGGTCAGTTTCAAACGCGATGCCAGGTGCAGCAGCGGTGCCATCAGGCACTCCGCGCATCAGCTCCTCGATGGTGATGCGCTTATTCTTACTGGCAGCCGCTGCTTCGCTGATGTCAACGATTGGCAGATAGTCACCTGACGCTGGCGTGGTCAGTGCTGTCAGGTCTGAAATCTTACGGTCAGCCATTACGCGGGCGCTCCAAGGGTGTAGATGCCGTCAAGATACCCGGCTGCTAGCGCATCGGTTAGCTGTTCGGCGTCGGCCTCGCTAAAGGTGCCAGTTTCGGGGTGGTAGTGAAAGATTTTCATGGCTTAGAACTTGATGATGGCCAAAAGGGCAATGTTGCGGGGACGAGTTTCGGTGCCAAAGGTGCCAGTAGTGCCAGATGTGGTCGTTTGTACATTGAACGCCGTAAAACTGTCAGGGACTCCTGCCTGGCCTTGTTCTGTTCCGCCGGCCGGGTGTATTGCGCCATTCCCGTGTGAGTGCAGTTGTAATTGATGATCTTGAAAGCTGCCAAACGCTCGCCCACTATCAACGCCCCGCGCATCATCCCAGCCACGAGCAAACTCACTCCGCAAGTCAGGAACGGCAAACGTGGTGCTGCCATCGCCTACGCCGAAGGTGGTGCCAATGGCGGTAAAAAGATCAGCATATGTTGTACGGCTGATTAGTGCGCCGTTGGCCTTAAGGTAACCATCAGGCGCTGATGAGCCCGCAAAGTATTGAATTGATCCTGCGGGCACCGCTCCCCCAAGAGACAATCCGGCTCCAGCAAATGTGCCAATTGCTATCCACGCATTATTTGCCGCATTGCGCTTTTTCCATACTGCATCAGTGCCACTGGTGTCTATCCAATCCTGAAATGGAACAGTCACCGATGGTGCGCCGTTGCCGCTGCTGTCGCTAAACAACGCCGCAAGGTTGTTGTTGATGTCGGCGCGTACCGTTGGGAATGTCGCATTCTGAACGGTTTGGTCAGCTTGTGCCATTAGATCTCCCTCCCGAAACCGACAGCAGTGTAGGTGAAGCTACGAGTCACGGCTGCACTGGCGCTGTTGCTAAATGCCACTGTAAACCCTGTGCGAGTCACCGAGGTCAGCGCAAAGAAGTCACCAGTGGCCATGTTTGATGGGCTGATGTTCACATCAGGAGCCGCGTAGAAGGCATCGGCATAGGTCACAGTATAAGTGCTGCTGCCGCTGCTGCTAGCTGTCTCGGTGCGTTGCTGCAATTCAGCAGTGGCACCAAGTTCGCTGATGACTAACCCCACCTGCGCGGTGCGCGTACTGCCCTCCACCTTGAGCTGGATGCCGCGACCGCGCACGATGGCATTTGCGTATTCGTTCCAGTCACCCCAGGTAGGCGTACCGGCGGGGTCATCATCAGTGACACGCACATAGGTGACGGCATTCACTTGGTCAAGCTCGCCTCCATCAAAGTCGCCTGGCTGATCATCAAACAAACCGGCAACGCTGTCAAATAATGTGCCAAATGTCACCGCACCACTTACGACGCGCCGCCGCACATTTATGTCGTATATCTGTCCTAGGTCAAGGGTATCTTCGTAGATGTACTCACCTTCTAGGTCAACGCTTGGGTCTAAGAATAAAGCGTCATAGCCAGCGTCATAACCTAGGTTGGTATCGGTGCCGTTGAACTTAGGCGATTCATTCTCCTCGGCCCATGTCTTTACCGCTAGCCGTGGCTGTGGCGTGGGCAGCACTGCTGGGATGCCAACAGGCGTTACTGAGCGCACACCAGATTGATCGCGGAATGCAATGAAGTAAGCGCCGGCCAGCAGCGGCACCTGCTTCTGGGTTTGGTTACCTGCTGCTGCTTGCACGATGGCATTGCTGGTAGCCCACTCTGCTGTGGGAATATCACGCGGATCGTGGCGTAGCAGCACCTCACCACCAACTAAAACGTCAAGGTCAGTCGCTATATTCCACTGGATGATGGCGGTGCTTTCGTTAATTGGCACCAAGCTGACGCCAGTCACGTTTGCCGGTGGGGCGGTAACACCCAAGACAGCAACGCTTAGCTCTGCTGGTGCACTGCTAAGTTTTAGCGTGGCACTGATAGCATACACTTCAATTTGATAGTTGACATTTACAACGTCTTCTATTTCATATAGCGGGCCATATACCCTGGTTTCAGTCCAGTTGCTGAACTCCTCCCGCCACCTAATGCGGTATTCATTAACGCCACGAACGCCTTTCCAAGTGAGCGATAGTTTAGTTGCAACGCGCCCATTCAGCACATAGAACAACTCAACAGCAGTTAGATCTGTGGGTGTTTCTGGCGGCAGGTTGAGCACCGAGATGCTACGCGGCTGCAGCGGTTCGCCATTTTCAACATTGGCATATTTGCCGGCGTCATAGCTGATGGCAGTGATGCTGTAGTTGGTGCCGTCTTGCTCGCTGATACCAAGTACGCGCCATGTCGTTGGTTGTACCGCACCTCCATCTACCAGCCACATTGCGCCGGCTTGCGGTGCTGCGGTGAAGGCTGCGGTGACTGTTATTGCAGTGCCTACAACGCTGTTGATGGTGCGGTTCTCGACGATGCCATCAGGTAGTACCACGCTTACGGTGCCGCTAACTGGTAGGTCTACGTCGCTGTCAACTGTCAACACCGTATCTGTGGCGCTGCTAAGTCGCCCGGCGCGGCGTACGCCAGCCTTTACCGGATCGGCAATTTCAATGATCGCGCCAGGTCGCACGATGATGCCGTTCTCCAGTGATGTGGTGAATGCAACTACTTCGCCCTCATATCTTTCGCTATAAAGAAGCCACCGACCAATGCGGTGTGCTTGTGATCTGCTGGTGCAGGCAAAGGCGCTTACCTCTTTTGTAATGACGCCGTATTTGCTGATGCCTTCAAAGTCTTCTACTACTTCGCGGTCAATATCACCAAGGTCTAGGTTTAGCCAGCCAACGATGACAACCGTGGCGCGTGTCTTAAGGCTGCTGCCTTCATAGTTAAAACCTTCAGTGCTGACATTTGCCAAGCTGAATAATGCCGTTGGATCTGCGGGGCGATCTTGCATCATCGTGAGTGATCCCGCTGCCCAGAAAGGCATAGCGCGGAATACGCTGCACATATCGTTGATTAGTTTGTACGCTTCCTCTTGGGTTTGGATGTTGACGTTACAGCTAAACCGTGGCTCTGTTGCAGGGCTACTGATACCAGTTGCCACCAGCTCATTGCAGTACTTACTGGCTTGGAAAAATGCCCACTTATCGAGCGTTGATTCTTGGATGTGATCGCCTAGCCCCAGGCGGGAATTAGTCAGCAAGTCCCACAGTATCCATGCTGGATCTGTAGTCCACGCAGCCGCACCAAATACACCAGACCATACGCCGGCATAAGTAAGGCGGCCAGTGTTGATGTCTACGGTGGCATTATTAGGTATGCGCACCTTGATGCCGCGTATGCGGTAGCTGCGTGATGGGATGCTGCTGAATTGCTCCGCATCAATACGCAATGCAACGTATGCGCTGTTTGGGTAACGCAGCTTTTGATAGATCAGTTCTGTGTAACTGAACCAGCTAAACGCATTGCTTAGTTTTACGCTGACGCTATCTGGTGTAATGCGCGTGATGCGTAGGTCAATGGGAAACGCACCATCGAAGGTAATGATGTAGTCGCGCTGGTACAGGTCAGATGTGCGACCCTTGATGGTGTCATCAATGACGGTTGTAAAGCCGCCAGAGTTGTACTGCACAGCAATTTGCAGGTTGATCTCAGCACCAAGGATGTCGCCATTATCCTGAAGTGTTTGCAGCACCGGCACGTTTATCGTGACTCGCGCTGCGTCTACGTTGGTGTCAGTGATGGTGCGTGTAATTGGCAGCCCTTCAAGCACGTCTGAGCCAACTGCCACTTCCTCTTCAACTGCATCAAACCCTGGCACATACGTTTGCGCTTGCGTGCCAAAACGTGGTACGAGCGTTACGTTGGAGAAGTTAAAATCTGCGTCTTGCGGTGCGGTGTTACTTGCACCTTCACGCAGCAGCCGCGTTTTGTTGAAGAAAACATCCTTAAGTGATGCGTTGGTGTAGGCGGTGGTACCTTTAGTTAGGCCGAGTTTTGATGGCGTAGCAAAGCCTTCGATCTCGCCTTCACTTAGCAGCTCGATAATCTTTGCATAGGACGTTGAATCTAAGTTGTCCTTAGCTTCTGTCGCTTTGCGGCCGCCGCCACCGCCTTTGCCGCCACCACCGCCAGCGCCAAAAATACTCACGCTGATACCTGCACGATGTCAATGCCGGCGCTAATTACAACGCTGCCAGTAAGCGTTTCACCGTAAATTACGGGGACTGGAACACCTGCACGGTTGGTGTTCTGGATGCCGCTAAAGCTAAAGCTCTTGCGGGGGTCGCCTTCGTCGTTGCTGATCTTTGGCGTTGGCGTTAGGAGCTGCGCAATGCCGCCTAGGACAAGGCTGGCACCAAAGAGTCCGACGCCTAAAGATATTTTTCCGAATGTTGTGGCAAAGATGGCGGTTGATCCAGGGATAAAAATGGATGCCGCAATCAACGCTACGCCAATCAAAATCCGCCCCACTGCGCCAGCACCTGCCACTACGGGCACGAAGCTGATGGGTGCGGCGCCTGCTGGGTGATGCAGCTCTTCTAGGTCGATGTCGTAGGTGCCGATGCTGACGCGGTAGTGCTGGTCGTTCATGTGCGCTTCTAGCTCCGGCCAGTTGGCCAGCAAAAACCGCACTGCTTCGGCGGCAGTAGCCACATCCGCTTCGAGTACGCGGTGGCCGATGAACTTTGCGAGCTTGCCGTACAGCTTGATCTTACGCAGCATGTCGCAACCTCCTACCAGTGCATTTTAGTAGCCAACCGCCATAAAGGTCGCGGCTACTGAGGCGGCTTTGCATGTGATGCAGCACCATCTGATCGCCGAGGTAGATGGCGCAATGGTTGAGGCCGGGGCTGCTGATGCTCATGAACAGCAGATCGCCAGGCTCCAACTCCTCCTGCTGCTCCAGCTCGCGGAAGCCAGTGGCTTTCCAGCAGTCGTCAAAATATGGCGCTGTTTGGAACTGATCTGGATCAGTGCAACGCTCCCAGTCGCGCAGCATGATGCCTTGCTCGGCATACCAGTCGCGGGCAAGCGTCCAGCAGTCATGCACCGCCCACACCCACTGGCGGCCAATAAGTGGCGCCTTGTAGCCGCACGGCTTGCACTCGCCCCATTGCTCTGTCTTGGGGTTGACGATGTACCAAGGCAGGCCGTTGGCCTCGCAGGCAGCGCGATCTGCAGGTGATGGCGTTGGTGGCGTGACTGGATGGCTATGCACCACCGCGATGATCTCGCCTGTGTCCTCGGCGGCGGCCCAGTCATCAGGCGCCATGGCGAAGAATTGATCGGGGCTAGTGGCTAGGTTCCGGCATGGCCAATACCGCTCACGACCTTTCACCACCAGCAGCAACCCACACGCCTCGCGGGGGTCTTCTGCTTTGGCATGTGCTAATGCAGCGTCGCGCCAGGTCATGATGCTGCCGACCCAACGCCTGGGTAAGACCCGTATGGCAGCTCAGCATTAGTGCCAAAACGCACCTGGCAACTGCTCAGCCGCTTACCGCATACATCCAGGCTGGCGCTGCCTACGGCATTATTGTTGGCATCAAAGTAGTTGGTGCCGGTGTAGCTGCACTCACTGGAGCGGTACACCCACTGGCAGATGTTGGCAATGCACTGCCGCTTCGGTGCTCTGACACCAGCGAGGTCAAATACACTGGCCAGCTCGAACTCTACTAGCTCACGATTCTCGGCGCTCTTGCGGTCGATGTAGTAAATCTCTCGTGGGAACTCAGCAGAGAAATCTTCCGTTGGGTTAATCGGTTCCAGCAATATGGAGCTGTCATCCTCCAGCAGCAACGCATCGCCATCTTCTGTCAGTAAGATGTCGCCACTAACTGGAAAGTTTGCTGCATCTAGGTAGCGCCCCAGTGTGCGGATGCGTGTCACCTTTGCCGCTTCCAAACCATTCGGCATACTCAGCAGGATTGCAGTGATGCTGCCAAGGATGTTGCTGATGCGAATCTTCGGCCGTGGCAATGTGCCTTGGCCGGTATATTCAAAGCCATCCGCCTCAACAGGAAACCGCAGATATGGGTTACCTTTCCATACCACTTCGCCATTGTTGACTAAATTGGTGCCAGCATGGAAGCGGTAGATGTCATTGACGCCGTGAATATTGGCAAATAGTTGCAGCTCAAATAGCTCGATGATGGCGCTAGGGTCTGGCGCTTGGAAGTCGCCGGAGATGATTGATACCGCCTTCCATGTAACGGTGCCATCTACAACTTCATTGCCGATGAATGACGGCCAAAATGGCTCGGCGCTGCCAGTGGTGCCAGCAACAACGCAGCGGAAAAAGAAGCCAGTGCCTGGATCGGTGAATGCCTGAACGACATCGCCAACGCTATGCGCAGTGACGCTTTGCCATGGTGTTGGTGCGCTCAAGGTTCAAATACCTGGCGGAACGTAGCCCGAATAACACCACGCAGCGGCTCATCAATGGTCTTCTGCCATTGGCTGCATACCCATTTGTAGCTGGTGCTGGTATCAGGTGGTGTCCAGTCAAAGGATTCCGCACCAGCGCGGGCTTCTAGGAAGGTTTCAATTTCGTCGGCTACAGTTTCGGTTACATTCCACTCCAGTGTCCACTCCTTCGGGTCTTGGTTGAGGCCAAACCGCACGCGCTGCTCATAGCCATCGCCAAACTTGGTGGAGCGTACAGTGGGTGCGCTGCTTTTGCTTGCGCCGACGCGTGGTTTGTAATCAGGGAAGGTAGCCATTAGCGTGCCAGGATTCCGCCGGGTCGTTGTTGCTTGATTAGCTCCGACTGTACTGCAGCACTGATGACGCGCCCCAGCTGGTTAGCGCCTTGGTCGTTGCCTTCTACACTACTGCCTTTGGCGTCTACGTTTACGACCACGTTGACATCACCGCCACCACCGCCACTCGCCAGCACGCCTAATTTGCCATCAGCGCCACGTTGCAGTGGCATGATCGCTTCGGGGCCGGCTTCGCCCATGAGGCCCGTGCCCTTGGCGAACGGGAATAGCGTCGGGCTGTTGACGATGCCACCTTTGGCGAATGGAATGATGCCATTAGCGCCAAATGCGTTGCCAGCGGCATTAGGAGACAAACGTCCGACCGCACCTATCCAATCGCCGCCGGCTTTTGCCGGATCGCCGCCCGGCAGCACACCGAGGATTTGATTGAGGATTGCCATCGTGATCATCTTGGCGATGATTTGCGCGGCCATATCAAGGAACATATCCGCCACGCTAGTAAAGAAGCTGGCGAGTGCTTCTTTGGCAGTCATGCTGCCGCTAATGATGCCTTTGAACGATGTGCTAAATGCACTGCCGATGCCATCAGCAACAGTGATAGCGATATTACCTACATCTGTTAGTTTTACTATCTCATCACTCAAAGTGCCAATCTGCTGTCGTATTAAATCAGCGCCTAATGTAGGAGCAGCAATCTGTTTTTTAAGATTTTCTATAACAGCTAATTGCCCTGTATCGTATTGCTTGCTGTCACGTAAAACTTGCATTTCATACTCAATACGTAGACGATCTCGCTCAGCTTGAGTAAGTGCATTTTTTATTTTTAGTTCATTTTCCAGGGCTGCTATTTCTCTGTTTACTTTTTCTACACGGTCATTTTCTAGCTTAACTAAGTCTTGTGTTGTTTTCTGTAGTATGAGGGCTTGTTTGGCTTGTTGTTTTCGGGCGAGAGCAAGGCGGCCTGCTGCGCTCTCTTCTTTTTCTAGTAAGTTGGCGGTTTCGTAGCCCCACTCCACCAGTTGTTGCTCGCCTTTTAAGCGGCGTGCCAACATGGGATCTTGTGCTAGTTCGGCGGCAAAAATCTTTGCGCTAAATTCTTCCTGGCGCTTTAGTTCTGCTGTGACTAGGCCCTGAGAGCGCACCAGTTCGGCAACGCGCTCTGCCTCGCGTTTGGCATCTCTGGCGGCTTTACCCGAAGCCCTATTTGTAGGTGCGGTGATTGTTCGACGGTCTGCGGATGTGACACGACCTGGAGGCGCAACCGGAACAATACCCTCTGCTGTGGCACGCTTAAGGATTTCTTGGCGGACTTCCGTAGTTTCCGGGCCGGCTATAAACGATTGTCCTCCACCGCGTACATTTCTTACTTCGCCTCCGCGTTCTTCGGCGGTAATTTCAGCTAAACGCTTTTGTTGTGCGGAGGTGGCTTCGTTACGTAAAGTGTTTAGACGATTTTCAGTGGTAATGCCACCTAGTACGGTGTTAAGGGCGTTAATAAACGCTGCTAACGGACCCGCAACCAAAGCAAATAACTGCGCGGTCAACAAATTCCATTCTTTTGTCAGGATATTGGTTTCGTCTCCAAGTGCTTGCAAAGCTCGTACGCCTTCTCCGCCGATACTCTTTGCGAGATCTTGAGTTAGCAGGTTGGCAAGCTCGGTTACTTTACCTTGTTCTTCCAGTGCAATAGCTTGATCTTCGACGGCTGTGCTAGAGGACAATGCTTTTTCACGCATTAAATCAAATGTCCCGCTCGTAGATGTAACCGCTACGCCCATTTCGGCAACGCTGGCAACAAATTGATCGACCATTGTGCCTAGGGCACTGGTGACGATCGACATCATCGGGTTGCCTGGAATGAAGCCGCCTGCAAAGCCGCCTACTACTGCGCCCGCGCCACCGCCAAACAACAGCGGGAACGCGCCGCCAATTAGCGCGTTCTGCAGCATTGCGTTTTTGTTTTTTGCTGCTTGCTCACCCGGAGCCGCCGCCGCTTTAGTTGCGTTTGCTTGAGCTTTTCGTGTGCCTAAGATAGCGTTTTCAAGTTTTAATACATTTCGTAGTCCATTAAGTTCTTCGTCTATTAAACCTAGGTCTTGCTCGGTAAGATTTACGCCCTGTGCGCGTAATCTATTTTGTAGTGCCTGTAAAGAGTTTATTTGCTTATCTACATTAACCCCCTTGGTCTTAAGTTGCAGAGCTTTTTGCTCCAGCATTTGAGTGGAGTTGAGTATGTTATTTCTTCTGGTTTCTAGTTCAACAGGAGAGCTTGTTTTTGCGCCCCGCTCGTACAAGATGCGCTGGTTACGTAATTCGTTTGTAAGTCGCTTAGCTACGTAAAGTTCGCCTTTAGCTAACGCTTCACTGGCTTGAGCAAGCCTATTTTGTAGTTCTTTTTGTTGCGTTTCCGTAATGTTTGCTGTCGCTAATTGCTGTCCGGTCAGAAGCTGTTTGTACTCCAGGTTGGCAACTTTTTGCGCTAAAGCAGCACGCTTTTCGTACGATGCAACAGTGTCTATGCGCGAAGCCGGGCCGGCGGCAGGAGTAATTTTGGAGGTCTGTCCGGTAAGCCGAGCGTTGCTTAATCTGACATCTACAGCTGCTGAAGCCTCCTCGACAGCTCTAAACTCGTTTGACGTTAATTTTAGTGTAGCTAAGAGTTCTTCTAGTTTACCTTTGTAAAAATCAAGACCTTCAATGGTATTAGGAATGGCCTTACCGAGAGCCAGTACTTCTTGTACGTTCTGAGGTGTGCCAGTTACGCCTGTACCGGCGGTCATGGCTCTCGCTTGTGTGCGGGCCAACTCGTTCGATACTTTGTTGGCCGCTATAAGAGAATTTACAAAACGGTCAGTGCCTACAGTCGCGTTATCCGATATTGCCCGAAACGTGCCCAACTGGTGGCTTAAGCCAGCGAGCGTTTTCGAGTACATATTTACCTTTCTTGTTTTTCCTCCTACAACGACTTCAAACTGCCTCGCACCGTCTTGTGCGGCAGCAAAACTGGTTACAAGGCTGTCTAAATTCTTTTTTAGTTCTCTGGTTTTTTCTGTTCCTACGGATTGGTCAAATATGTTTCTCTGTTGTTTTATGCCTTGAATAAGAGTTTGAAGGCTTCGTGCGCTACCCTCTAGCTTGTCTAGGGCTGCCTGGCCGCTGACACTTACGTTGATTACGGCGCTGTATGAAGCCACTGAACAAGACTTACACCATGCCGTTCAGTCTAAGCCAAGAAAAAGCCGCCGGGGTTAGCGGCGGCGTTTGGCTTTGTCGATTTCCTTTTGCTGGTCCTCGTTCAGGATGCTGAAGTAGGCGCTCCAGCCGAGCAGCTCTTCGGGGGTGAAGGTGGTGCAAACTGTGGTCAGACTTAGGCCCAGCTCTTTGGCGACACCAAATTGGAGCATGAGCCAGTTGTCTTTACGCAGTTCGGCGGCTAGGACTTTGGGTCCATAGCCTCGGAGTCGTCGGTGAGGATGGCGAGCATTAGGGTCTGGAGATCCTTGTCCTTGACTTCGTTCTTGAGTACGTCGATTTCGCCGGGAGCGAAGAGCTTGGCGCCGTTTTCGTCCAGGGCCTTGGAGATTAGAAGCTGGAGGGCGAAGGCGTTGGCGTCGTCCGACTTGGCCTGCTTTTGGGCGCGTTCGCGCTCGGCCATCGTCAGCGGGCTGACCCACATCTCGAAAATGGTGCCATCGGATAGCTCCACGTTCTTCTTGGTGGGCTCTAGGTTGGCAGCCTTACGGAGGCGGTCAATCGCCCGAGTGGGAGTTGAGGCGGGCATAAAACCTTGATGATTTACGTTCTAGTGTAACGCAATAAGCATGAAAAAGCCCCACCTTGTGGTGGGGCGGGCGGGGGACAGCTTGGAGGCTATCAGGACTTGGCGAAGTCGAAGACGGGGGTTGCAGACGGACGGAAGTTCACAGTCACAGACTGTGCGTCGTCGGGGTTGATGTTCAGGCTGGCTGAAGTCAGCACTGCATCGAAAGCAATCGAACGACTTTGGGCCTCGTTCAGGGTGCCGCCGACGAACACTTGATCGGTGTACAGCTTGAAGGCTGCACCAGTCTGTTGGCGTTGAAGTACGTCTTCGACCATCCGGTTGGATAGTGCGGCGTCTTCGTTGGTCATGTAGACCGTGGCCGTACCAGTACCGTCGGCAAAGCCGGAGATGAAGTTACGGAACGGCGCGTACTGACCAGGGGTCGAGCCGATGGTGGTTACGTCGATTTCACTACGGGTAATCTCGAAGCTCCAGTCACGGACTTGGCCTACAGCAGCAAAAGCTGCGTAAGCAACTTGGAACTCGTTAGGGCTAACGGCAGTGCCGTCGTCGGTGATGTCAAGGATGGAGCCACCAAGCGTTGCTGATACGGTCAGCGCACCAGTGGATGCGGTGTAGGTCAGCACGAAGTAGGTGGTAACAGCAGCAATACCAGCAGGCAAGGTACCAGAACCAGCGCCGCCGGTTTGGCTGTTGACAACTGAAAACTGAACTGGATCACCAGCCTTCAGGTTGAGGTATGCCTGCGTCGTAATGACATCAGTGCCGATAGTAACGCCGGACTCTGGGAATGATCCAGTAGTACCAGCAGGTTTGTAGTAAAGGGCGCCGGACGTACCGGACAGGACAGTGACGGCCATTGTGTGGACGGTAGTTGGCTGTGGTTAGTCTACATACGCCTCGAAGGTTGCAGTCAGTTGAGTTTGGAAGTACGGTTCAGGCGCTGCTGGTGTTACCTGCGCTGGGCCAGATGCAGGATCAAAGATAATGCTGGAGAACTTAGCGCGATCAAATAAGTCCTTTATGCGCTCTGCAATGGTGAAATTAGCAGCAGCACCAACGCCGATGGGAGTAAATACATTCACCACTAAGGTGCCATTCTGCCGGTTAAAGCCAGCACTACCAGTAGGCAGCAGCGTGGCGTAGTTGTTATCACCAAGCCGCAGGAACACCTGCAGCCATGGCGTGTTGTTAGGTGGTGTGAATGGTACGTTTTGATAGCTAACCGGATACACCGGCGCTATCGCCATCTGCGTTGCAATGCGCCCTTCGATAGCAGCGCGGATGTCGTTGTAGGTGCTGCTCATGAGTTGCGCCCTATGTCGTCGGCTGCTTTTCGCACTCTACCTTGCACGTCCTTAGCGATGCCTTGCACCCACCCTGGGCCGCCGGTCTGCTTGCTACCACCCTTGCCAACTTGACCATTGGCTAGTTTTTCTGCATACGGCAGGTTGTTATGGACGCTGTAGACGTTGCCGATGCGCTCCTTGCTGTAGTTCATCCGGCGTAGCGCAGGTGGCGTTGGTTTGCCTGGCGGTTCGGTTTGATCCTTGTATGCACCAGTAGCTTCTTGCTGTGGCCCAGCATCGTAAGCGCCGGCAGCATTTTCACCAACCTGCCAGCTAGCGCGAAAGCGGCCTGTATCAACTGGACTAGCCGATTTAAGCAATGTGTCAGTATCGAGCACGGCGCTCTTAAGCAACTTCTCCATCTGGTTGTTGGCATAGTCGCCGATGTCACCAATGCGGATGGTGCGTGTCATTATGCCCTCAAGATCAACTCATGGGTGATTGGCTCATTATCCTGCTCGACAGTAGTAACGCGGATCACCTGATGCGTTACGCCGCTAATCAATACACGATCAGCAGTGCTAGGCACCGCTGCTACATCTGCTGCTGCAACCGTAAGCCGCTTATCACCTGATTGGATCAGGTCATTTACCTCACGCACGTTGACATCTTCCACCACACCACGCAACACGGTGTCAGATGTAGTTTCAGCAGCGGTGCCCGTGCTGGTGTTATAGGCGCCAACGGTGATACGGCGGATGGTAACCTCACCGCCGAACTTGGTTATTACCTTACTGGCAACCTTGCGTAGCGGGCCGGATAGCGCCAATGGTTACACCTTATAAGCAACAACCTTACCGCTTGCCAGTGTGACGCTGGTGAAGACACCAGAGATAGAGTCACCAGCCTTTAGCGGTACTGATGTAAACGTATTACCAGTTTGGTTTTCGATTACTGCGCTAGCGATCACTGCATCAGCCAATGCGTAGATCTGCCAGAAGCGGCCAGTATGCGCGGCAGTGTCGTCGATGTATTCAAAGCCGATGCTGTAACTGCGGTCCATGATCAGCTCCGGCGGATTGAGAAGTTACCTGGTCCACTAATTCTAAGCCCTGTCATGTACCGCTCAACAATCGGCGGGATCTTGTCAATGCCAACAGCACCGTAGCCAAGGTTAGGCGTTACGTCAATGCTGCCGATCTTGACATTCTTAAAATCCTCAAGCCCGCTAAGGCCAATGCCATCAGTGTTGTTGTGCAGGTAAGCTGCTAGCACTGCCTGCGCGTACTTGATCTGGGTTGGGATCTCATTGTCAGCAAAGTAATCAGTGCTGATGCGAAATGGAAAGCCAACCGCATAGGTATTGATGTAGGTATCAGGCTTGCGCACACCAGTACGCGGCCACTGCAATGATTGCGTATCAGTAGCTCTAGCACCTAGAAACCGCTCACGGTCTAGCCGTTGCGTTGCCGTAAACAATGCACGGTTGCGGCTGTCGGTGTTACCGCTGGCCCAGTGCTGTATATCAGCATCCTCAACGAAGCCATCAATGATGGCCTGCGCGTCAGCTAGCGTCAGGTACGAGTTTGCGTTGGCGGCGTTTGGTGTCGCCACGATCACTACTGCCATTGTCCGGCTCCGTTGGTATCAGTGTAGGCTCCGCAATAGAAAGAGAGGCCACTTCCTTGGAAGCAGCCTCCTGTTCACGCAGTCGCCGGAAAGCGAACATGCCCATAATCAGGCTTGAGCAGCAGCAGTCGAGCCAAGGCCAAACAGCTTGATCGTGGTTGCGGTGACAAAGTAGCCAACAAAGATCTTGCTGGCAAATTGCGCCACAGTGGCCACGCCCACAACGGTGACATCAGTGCCGCCTCCAATCGTGACAGCATGATTGCTGCCGCTATTGACGACGATCAACTGAAAACTGGTACCGGCAACAGCACTGGGAAATGCTGCCTTGATAAGTGCGGCAGTCGGTGTGGTCAGCGTAATCGCTGCCGACTGATCAGTCTCAAGGATTGCATTGACAGTCTGAGCGACGGTCAGCGTACCCGTAGCAGTAGGAGCGGCATAGGTCATGCCGCCAAGAGCCTTGCCGCCAAAGACGGGGGCTTCAAGCTCAAAGATAGATGCCATGATTAGTTACCTCAGAAGTTGGAAGTAACGGTGGCCCTAACGATTCCGAGATTTTTAAGCTCGTAAACTTTAGTCCAGTTACCAATAGTGGCAAGCTGAGCTTGTGTTGGGTTGGTGGTGCCAACGGTCCATTTTGCTCCCACTGGGTGGAAACAATAATGCAAGTCAATTGACATAGCATCGGACTTAGCTAAGATGTCGCGATCGACTTCTGTTTGCATACCCATTTGCTCACCGCTGGCAATAGCGCCTTGGGTGAAGAAATACACCGGATAGTTGGTGCTGGTAGGTGCTAGGTCGTCCGAAACAATTACCCTGAGCCCCATATACAGGGGAACTGCATTGTCGCCGCCATAAGCAGCAGCAATGCTGCCAGCAAATGCATCTTGAGCAGTGCCAAGTGCAGTTTGCCGTGCTTCAGTAGCAGTCACATAATCAATGGCCTTGCGCTCAACCAAGTCGTAGTACACGGCAGAGTGGAGGGCAACGGCAACCAATTTATCGCCTTGATCGCCGAGCAATGCGCGAGCCTTAGCCACCTGACGGGGGCCAAGTGCAGTCATGCCAGACTTGTCAAAAGAGACATCGATAAATGCAGCGCCGGCGTTGGAGGTCAAGCCACCAAATACACCTTCAAGGCATTTAATGAGGTCTTTTTGACGTTGGTTGGCAACATAGTCGGCAACCTTGGCGCCGATGGCAGCCATGGGGTCAGCGCCAGCAGCCAAAGCTGCAAGGTCACGGGACTCGAATGCACGACCACGGTGCAGGATTACTCCTACTTGCTTGTCTGCGGTGATCTTGCCAGGCGTCAGTGAGGTGCTGTCAGACAGAACTTCAAAGTCGCCGGTAAGGTTTGCTTTCCAGAATGGGATGTTGACATAGTCACCGCCCTCTGTAGCATTCAACTCCGCCATCGGTTGAACAACACCGGATGCCAAGAAGGCATCACGCAGGGTGGTCTGTTCTAAGACGTAGGGGGTGAAGACCTCAGGGATGATGACATCAGAGCGAAGAGTCGCCACGATGAATACCTAAAGAATGTGTTTACGGTGTGGGCGCAACCCGATCACCAGCGCAGCCGGTTGCGTTTATCTTAGCGGTTAGCGGTAGCTTTCATACGATCGTACAAATCACGATCAGTTTTGAATAGCCGCGCTTGTTCCGTCAGGTTGAATGATTCACGGGTGAATGGGTTCTTCAATCCAGCGGTGGTGCCATTACTGGCTTGACCTGCGGGCGCACCACTACCTTGCGGACGTGGCTGCTTTTGCATCCATGCCGGCAGGGTCTTAGCCCATTCGGCAACTGGTGTGCGCTGGTAGCCATCAACGATGACCACAGTGCCATCAGGGTCGCGTTCAATTTGATCGCTGGTCAGCTTGGTCTTTAGCACCATATCGGGATCATGAACGATGTCTGCCAATGCCGTTACGGCTGGTGTGACCAGTTCAAGCTCACGGCATCGGATTTCAAGTTCAGCAATGCGCTGGTCCTTTTGCGCCGTCGCCTCACGGTACTGCTGCTCCAGAGCTTGTCTTGCTTCGGAGTACTTACCTTGCGATTCAAGTTCAGCCTGTTCAGCGCGACGCTTGAATTCAAGTAGTTCATCGACATTGACACCATCCGGCAATTTAGGTGACTTCTTTGCTGCGCGTAACTCAGCAATCAGTTCTTGATTCTTGCGTTCAAGTGCCTCGACACTACGTTGCAGTATGTCGTTGTCACCGCTGGTAGCCGCAGGCTCCTGGGTGGTGTTTTCTTCAGACATGAATAACCCGCAGGGTTAAGTACACCCCTAGGTTATCACTATTTACTTTTTGCCACCTTTCTTTTTGGGTGCTGGCTTCTGGGGTTTGGCGGGGCCGGTGTATTTAGGCATGGTGCGCGCCATTCATCAACTGTGATCAGCTTATCGCCATCTGCTGTGGTCCAGCCTTTATCGGTGTAGATCGCTGGCACCCATGCCTCGCCTATTAGTGCTTCAACTGGATCGCTGTAGATGCCGCCATCACGGAAATGCCGCAGGTCAGGTAGGGCCATATCGTTTGCGTAGTTGGTCCAAGGTTAGCTCAGAGCCATCATCCCGCACCAGCTTGGCCATTGCATCCTTAGCGCCGTACTTATCCACTAGCCGGTTAAAATATGGCACCTTGCTGGCGCCTAGGACATCCTGCTGCGTCTTAAGCGGTTGATCCTTTAGCCACTGCCCATAGCTGGTGTTGATCGGTACGGGGCCATCTGCGCTAGCGCGTTTAGCGGTAGTAGATGGCGGCAAGATGTCGGGGTCAATGATTGGTACTGTCGTTGATCGGCAGTTGAAGTGCTGCGGCGGCATTGGCCCTTTGCCATAAGGAAACTCTTGGTTATCCAATGCAGCGCAGATGCTACTGGTGCGGCTGTCTAGTGTTGCGACGTAGCGGTACTTCTTGGTGATATCTTGGTTAGCTTCATATACAGCCATGCTGGCTGAGTTGGCTACCTGGTTGATGCTGGTGCGCACTAGCGCCATTACCTGATTGTCAGCTACAGCAGTGGCTTGTCCGCCTGCTGCTACCAGTTGGCGTACGGTCTTGGCTTCCTCGCCAAATTGCAAGTTACCAATCAACCGCTTTGCAATGCTTGGCGTGGTTTCACCTGTCAATAGGCCATTGCGCACCACTTGGCTGAACCGCTCCGCTTGATCTGTAGCGACGCCGCGAAATGCCTTCTCGACTGTGCTGCCGTTTGGCAGTGTGATCATGGTGCCCTTGGTGGCAGTCAAGCTAAATGCGCCAGTGCCAGCCTGCCTCGCTAATGCCTCGGAGCCGTACACAGCCTCAAATAAGTCATCCGATAATGCCACCACATTAAGTTGCGTCGGGTCAGTGGTGACCACGCTCTGCGCAAATTGCGGGCTAATCTCCACGGTGCGCACTGCATCACGGCTGCCAGCAGGTAGCACCTTGCGTAGCTGGTCAGTAACAAACTCAGATTGCAGTTCCGCCAACCCTTGCAGCTCGGTTGCAGTTAGCTCGGTTGCATCACCTGCCCATCCTGCTAATGACTGCTTGAGTTGCGCCAAGATGCCACGCAGCCTGGCTGCTTTATCTGGTGCGGCTAAGTCATCAATAACGCGCAGTTGATTGGTTGCATCAATGATGATGTCGTTGTAAGCATTGATAACCCTACGCGCTACGCTATTGCTATAGCGGTTAAGGTCTATTGCATTACGATATAGCGCAGCCGGTGTGCTCATGGCTCGATGCCTAAGTCTTGCGGGGCATAACCTGACCGGATGCTGACATTAGCGCCACGGCGTAATGAGCTACCTACTAATGCAGCAAATGCGTCATAACCATTTTGCCCGTCTTCCATCAGCACAGTTTCATCTACCTCATCCGCTTTGCCTTGCTTGTACCAAGTGAGTCGCACAATGGCAAGGATCTCATCCGGTAGATCTGATACCGTGTAATCAAGCGTCGAGTTCCTGCTGCTCTTCTGCGGGTCGATCAAGATCATCACCTCCACTAGGCGGTCTGTTAGCCAATCCAGCAGGTTGTAGATCAAGCCCGCCATTAGCAGTTGCCTCAAGCTCTTCATCTACGTTAAAGTCATCGCCAAGCACCTCACCGTCTGATAGCTGCCGGAGCAGTGTTTCTTGCGTGATGGTGCCTGCAGTGTACAACTGCAGCAGGCTTTGGATCTCCTGCGGTTCAAGGCGTGCGCCGATGAAGTCACGGTTGATGCGGCAGCTACCAGCAGCAGTGGCTTGGCCAAGGTACTGCGCGTGATATTGCAGGCAGTTGTCGATCATGTCCTGCACGTTTTGTGCAATGACCATCATGGTTGAGTCGCCCTGACTGCGGTCAATGCGCTTGGATTCAGCAGTTTCGGCGCTTAGCTTCTGGCCTAGCACTGCTGATAGGCCAAGCTCGTTGATCTGTGATGCGATTTGCTCCAGCCTGCGGAACTGATAGTCAAAGCTGCTGCCACCTGGTTCGATGTATTCAGCGCGGCCTTCAGCCGGGAATGCAATAGCTTCACCGGGGCCTGCTGATACTTCCTCGGCTGCTGATGGGAAACCAAAGAATGCCAGCATCGGCACTGCTGAGATGTGCAGTTGATTGTCGAGGTCTGATTGCACCTGATACTGCTTCAGGTTTAGCTCAGCGATGTCCTCCAGCGGTGGCCTTGACTCTAAGTAGCTGACGCGGTTGGAATATGCAACTGAGAATGGAATCTCGCTAAGGCTGGTGGTGCCTTCATCTGTGATGCGGAATTCACCGTCATCACCTTTCTGGTGTAGCTGATACGCGCCAGGCGTTAGCAGCCGGATCTGCTGCACTACCTTTTCGCCGTATTCACCATCTGGGATAGTGACGGTTTCCGATAGCCGCAGCATGGATAGCACCTGCTGCCCGTCTTTGGGCTCAGTTCTCCAGCCTAAAATCTGGCGCGGCGTGTAGGTGACCCAGTACGGCCTGCCGCCATCCTGTGGTGCATCAACCAAAGTGCCAACGTGACCGTAACGCACTAACTTGCGCGCTGTTTCATATACCCAAACATTGAGGTCGTTATTTTGCATATCGACGTCGAAGAGTTGCTCAGTGATTACATCACTGGTATCTTCAAGCCGTACGGGCTTGCGGGTGAGCATACCAGCCAGCATCCGCTCAAGGCGCTGGTAGTACGGTGCAACCACGCTGCGGGCTAGGCGGTTGTCGTAAGACTCATCAAGCTCGCGGGGCTCCTGCGGCAGATACCGTCGATGCTTTTTGCGCATCCCATAGGTGCCGCCCATCAAGTCTTCAATCAAGATCCAATGCGCCTCTTGCGCAAACCACGAGGTGTTCGGGTCCGATACTTGAACAGCCTGCCGTTTAGCAAGCGGGCGATCATATGCGCCATATCCTGAATACATTAGATCGCCCGCAGTGCCAACAGTTTAAGCCGCTGCTACCAGCGTGATGCTGTTACGGCCTAGCTTGATGTCAAACGCATCACCAGGCTTAAAGCCAAGCTGATCGACATAAGCAGACCCTACCATCAGGTTGCCGTTGAATTGCACCTTTGCTTTGTTGCTAAGTTTACGACCTGCTTTCTTTTCAGGTGTTAGGGCAACACCTTTAGCACCTAGCAGTGCTTCATAAAAGGCAGTGAAGTTAAGGCGTTCAGTGCCATCTTTCTTTGTGCTTAGGTAACCGCATTCGCGCACCAGCACCGATTTAGATACATCACCTAGTTCTTTTACTTTAGCCAGTAGTTCAGATCCGGTCAGCATTGGGTATGGGATTGCTGTGCTTTGTGAGCGTAGCACCTAGTAGAGTCGGATGCCAGTACTGCGTCCTGCACCAGCGTGCAGTGGGTTGAACTCACGCCAGATGACGTAGCCGAGCGCATCATTCATGTGGTCATGGCCGGCATCTTTATCTGGATCACCTTTCTCGGTGTAGCACTGCAGTTCCAGGCACTCGATCATGCGCTTGCAGGTATGGCTGATGCGTAGGCGGACCTCGCCTTTGCCGTTCTCCAGTAGCGCCTGCACTGCTGCCAATCGGTCGCGTACGGGAGGGTTCGCCTTAGGTGACTGGTTGCTGATGCCATAGCTGCCGAGGATCTGGATGTCGGTTTGCGCTGCATTAGTGGAGCGGTTGCCGCCGCTGGCATCGGGGTAACCGTAGATGCGATGGTCAGGGTATCGCCTGCGGATCTCAGCGCCTAGTGCATCGGTGTCATGTGCGCCGCTGATCTCATCGATGATTACCAAGCCATTGCCGCTGCGGATACCGATGACGGCGCTCATGTTGGTTACGTTAAAGTCAATGCCAACGCGGAGCGGTTCGCTGTCGATGTTCGGCAGCTCGGTGATGACATGCTTGGCGCGGTCAAAGCGGTCGTAGATGGTGCCAGTGGTGAGGTTAATAAACTCACCATCTAGGTATGCCCTTAGCAGGTTGGGGTCGTAGTTGGCCTGCAACCGCTCGATGAAGTCCGGCGGTAGGTATGGGTTATCCTGCGTCCGCATCTTGATCAGCTTGCGATCAGTACGCGCTAGGGCATCTTCACTGGCGAAGGTATTGAACATCCACCTAAAGCCCTCTGGTGTGGATGCAGCACCAAATTGCCTGATGTTGCCAGCACGCAAGCGACCAAGGATCTTAGGGAATGCCCGGCTTGCGATAGATGGCGCCACGGTGTCGATCTCATCGGCCAACACCCATGCCAGGTTCAATCCAATAATGCGCGTCCAGTTTTCAAAGCTGCGGCATAAGATCTTGGTATCACCTAACGGCAGGTGCAGCACATATTCAGGTAGCGGGCTAGCCCTAAAGGTGTACGGGATGTCGTACGACTCAAGGAAGTCATCAAAGTCATTCTGCCAAATGTCGCGGATCAGTGGCCCGGTCGGCTCCATCACCGCACCAATAAAGCCTTGGTTTACGGCTGCAAGATGCACTGCCTTAGCACATAACGCTCTGGTCTTACCAGCGCCGTAACCAGCAGATACACCAAGGATCTGCGTGGTTTGATCATCCACAAACTCAAGCTGCCCTGGATGCAGGTCTGCTTGTATCCGCGCTAACCGCTCATCAAGATCCAGCGTTTCGGTTTGATTGAGGTGCAGTGCTGATCGCTCAAGCAGATCAGCTTCAATGCAGCTCATTTGCCAATCAAGCCAAGCATCTCGGATTGCAACCTGACCGCACCGATCACTGAGCCAAGCTGGTTGGTCCTCATGCCGCGTTCAATTGTCATCTCAAGCGTTTGCAGTCGCGCTGCTTTCTTTTCAGCCAGTGTTGACTTATCCCAGGTTTGATAAAGCAACTGTTTTGCGCAGTCGTACCACTTATCTGCGGTAGGGCGGCACACCCCCCATTTTTCAATAATGAGCTTGGGGATAGAAATATCGTTATTGCCGCAAGCTATTATCTCAGCCAGCTCGGACCAAATGCACAACAGCTCTTCGTGAGTGTAGTGAGTTTTAGCTTTAGTCCGAGACTTAGCCATACAGCTATCTTACGCCCTAATTTGCACTGGCATCACAAGATACGTTACACCATCAATGCCAGTGGGTGTCAGCACTACAGGAGTAGTTGGGCCATTGGCTGAGATGGTGACGGCATCACCGGGTAAGCCTTTAAGGCCATCGATGAGGTAGGAAGCATTGAATGCGCAGGCTGGCAGGGTGCCAGTGGTTGCAATGGTTTCAGCGCCACTACCGGCGTCAGTTTCAGCGGTGATGGTTAGGTGATCAGTAACTGTGAGCTTGATGATGTCACCGATGACGGCAACACGCTCTAGGGCATGTAGTAGCTGCTTGCGTTCGCAGGTGAGGGTGTGGGTGAAGGTGTCAGGGATTAGCTGCTGGACGTTGGGGTAGGTGCCATCGATGAGGCGGCTGGTGATGGTGGTGCCATCAGCGGTAACCATTGCAGCCTGCTGCTTATCGATGGCTAGTAGCACATTGCCTTCGATACGGCGGATGGCGCGCGCGGGGATGGTGAATGCCATGTCTGCCGCTTCAGTGGCGCAGGAGCGCATTAAGAGGCGATGACCATCGGTTGCTGCTTGGGTGATGGTGCCGCTGGTGATGCTGACATTGATGCCGGTGAGCATCTGCTTGGCTTCATCAGTGGACGCTGCCACCAGCACGGCAGGCTCAAAGGCCACGCAAACGGCTTCTGACACCTCCACAGCCGGTAAGGCGGGAAAGTCCTCTGCAACGCCTCCTAGGAGCTTGTAGGAGCCGCTAAGCGTGGTAACGGTCACCTCAACGCCATCAGTGGCGAGTGTGACCACATCAGCGGAGTCAAGCCTGCCAATGATGTCAGCCAGTAGGCGGTAGGGAATGGTGATGGCGCCAGCGATATCTACTACGGCGACAACAGGCGTGGTGATACCTAGGTCGAGGTCATAGGCAGATACCTGCAGGTTGCCGTTGCCGGTGGTTAGCAGTACATGCGCCAGTACGGGATGACTGTTGCGGCCGGTGCCAACAGCACGGGAGACGCTGCGTAGTGCTTGGTTGAGATCAGGTTGCGTAAGTGTGAGTTTCATACAGCAGCGGCCTCTGCAAGTGCAGAGATGATGTGGTCATAAGTCTCTTGAAAGGATGCGACCAGATCCAATGGGATGGCAACGCCGTCATCTTGTGCATTGTCGCGGATGGCATGGGCGTAGGCAAGCGCCTGCGTCATGGTGTCATGCAACCGGTTGATGACCGGCGTCTGCTTGGCGGGAATGTTGATCAAGTCTGGTGATGACATAAGCGACGAGATATTCAACCTGCAACCGAGGCAAGTCACCGCGCATGACGCTAACTGCATCAGCAACGAGCGCATGGTACTCCACCGTGCTCAACCGTGCAACGGGCAGGCTTAATGCTTTGTTGCGAATGAACGCTGACCTGCTGGTGCCTGATGCCGCCGCTTGCCGGTCCAATGCGGTCAGGTCATCTGGATTGAATCGAACCTTGATTTCTTGCATTTGGTAGCCGTCTAACCTATTTCGGGAGGTTTGGACGGTTAGACGCCTGTCGTGGACTGGGGTTGCCTAACCGTCTAACCAACCTAACCTCTTTTAAAGAATAGGTAAAAGAGGGGGAAGGGGGGGGATTAGGAAACTCTTCTAAGGTAGGTCGGCCGGTTGGGAGGTTAGGACGGCGAGATCCCAGTGCCTGACAGCCGTCTAACCGTCTGACCTGCAATAATGCCACCTGCGCCGCCCTGTCGCCTCTCGTTTCTTGACCCATCCGAGATCCTTGAGAATGGATGCCACCTGCATTTGATCTGCGCGACTTTGACGCTCCAGAGGCTTCTTGATGGCATACTCCAATATCTCCTCTGATGTAAGCAATTCGACCTTTACGCGCCTGTCGAGGTATTCAATGATGGGGCTACGCCACGGGGAATCTATCAAATAAGTGTCGTTTTCTTCGCTGATTCGATTCTCCATCGCCAGCGGTAAGCGGCTTGATTCACCATTGCGGTGTGCATGTACAGCAGCAGACCATATGGCATCACGCTCTAAAAGCAGCGCCGCGGTATTGATTTGATCCTGCTGGGTCTTGGTGGTGGGGATGACCCAGAAGCGACGGTTGCCGGTTTCATCAACCAGAAATCCTGCGGTTTTGTTAGTTGTCCCGACGATAATGCCACGGCGTGGAAATGACTCAACTGCTTTACCATATGGCACTCGAAGTAAATCAACCGCTTGCGATAGGAATGCCTTTACCTGCCCGGCGTGCTTGCGATTGGTGATGTGGTCTAACTCCGCCCACTCCATCATCCATGAGCGGTGCAGCACCATTATGTCATCTTTAGATGTAATGTCACCTAGCGCATCACTAAAGAATGGGCCACCTAAACATGACCAGAAACTGGACTTGTAAGCACCTTGATCCCCCATAATGACGCAAGCGGTGTCATGCTTACAGCCAGGGCTAAAGGCGCGGGCTACGGCACCAATAAGCGTGCGCTTTAGCATCTCATCGTAAATAGTAGGCTCCGATTGGGCCTCATCACCGGGGCGCAGGTATGCGGTGGATAGGCGATCGATGTATGCAGGATCAGTGGTATTAGCGCACCATTCGAGGTATTCGCGGACTGGATCGTAAAGGTTTTCGTTTGCTACTTGCACTAAGCAATCAATAGCTAGCTCTTTGCTAACCTTGTAACCCATCTCAGCTAGCTTGAGGTAAAAGCGATCAGCGCCTTCTACTACCTGTTCTTTGATCTCAATTTGCTGGGTAAAGATGTTGTAGCGGATGTCGTCGCATTTGCTGCGTAGGAATGCCAGAAGCTCTGCGGTTTCTAGCTTCTCTGGTTTGGTGATGATTGGCGGGGTATCAGACTCCCGGCCAGCACCCCCAGCGGTAACGGTCCTGCGGGTAACGGCGCTACCACGCCAGCCATCTTTCTTGGCCATATCGCCAAGGGTGCCAAGGGTGATGCCTGACTTCTTGAAGCTCTTCCACTTGCGCTGGCAGTCACTGGGCTTGTGCTTACCGGACTGCGCTGACCATTGCTCCCAGTCATCTAGTAGGGCATCATCGCCGACGCTGTGAAGCGCCATGCCAACAGCTAACCAGTCGTCGTAGTCATCAGCGCGGCCACTGGATAGGGCATCGAGGTAGGAGCGTGCCCTAGTTGCATCATTGTCACCAGTGCGCACCTCCGCTAGCACCACGGCAGTAGGCGTGGGCTTTAGCATCCGCTCCAATAGCTCAGGCGGTGCCTCTGCAATGGGCAGATCATCGGGGCTGTATTTAGCAACCCAGCGGTAACCAGGCGTTAGCGGGTGATCACCTGCTACAACGGATTGACAACCAGTCCAGCGCAGCTCTACCTGTTCGGGCTTGCCTTCTGCATCGGTGATGCCGGTCTTGTATTTGCGTGTGACGATGCCATCCCAGTAGTGCTGCGGCACTTGGTAGATGACCTGAAAGCGCCCATCACGGCCTGATGTAACAGTCCAGCTGCGCGGCAGCGACGACATGGGGCAACCCCAGTCGCGAAGAATGGTGCTAGCTGACTTGCCGTCATGGTCAAGGAATAGCAGGCCACCTGATGGGACACCACAGCAGACGCCAATAGCGCGGGCATGACCGCTGCGCAGCTCTGCGGTGAGGGCTTCTTTGGTTAGTGGGTTGTCTTGCCATGCCTTCTGGTATGGCCGCTTCTCACCATCAACCGCAACAAAACCCCACCCGTCAGGCAGACGGGCTAGCTGATCAAGGATCGTCATTTGGTCGCCGGCAGGATACCACGCAGGTGCAGGTCAAGCGCCTGCTCCAGTAGCAGCCGGATAGCAGTGGCTCGGTTCATGCGATCACCACGCCAACCGTCAATCTGATGCTGCAGCTCTGGCGTAAGGCGTATATGGGTTGGGTTACTAAGGCGCATGGTGCTGGGCGAGGTGCTTGCACACTGTAGCAGCGGCTGCTACGCTTGCAAGGTCTGCTATCATTGCAGCAACCGTCCACCGAGGCGGCGCCATTGAGCACATGAGACGATTTGCAACTCGCACCGAGCGAGATCTGCTAGCGATCATTCAAGATTTCCGGTGCGCCATCTGCGGATGCGACTTACCGGATCATTTCGAGTGCGACCATTTGGTGCCGTTTTCGGAGGGAGGTCCGACGACCTTGAACAACCTTCAGGCACTATGTCCACACTGTCATTCAAGCAAGACCCGCGCAGAGGCCAGCGCGAGGTCATCAATTGCGCTATTGAGCCGGGGCGCCATCGCCTGTGCGCACAATTGCCAACCGGCTACGGCAAGACATTCACGGCAGCAGCTACATACAGCGCGCTAAAGGCTGCCAATCGAGTTGATCGGTTGCTGTATTTGGTGCCAACCAAGGCGCAGCTTGATCAATTTGTGCAAGATGGCCCTGGCGACCTTGATGTTGCTTGCGTAAGTGGCAGCCACTACGTTTGCGATGTTGCCTATGCAGGTGCTGCGCAATCCGTTAGGCAACACAGGACTGGCAGCCATCAAGTGTTCGCTTGCACAATCCAAGCGTTAACAACGGCGGGCACTGGTTCAACAGTGCGTGAATTGATGCGGTCTGGCCGTTGGATGATTTGCATTGATGAATACCATCATTACGGCCTTGATAAAACATGGGGACGCGCTGCACTTCTTTTAGAAGAATTGCCAACGTGTGAGTTTTTGCTTGCGTTATCAGCGACGCCATATCGTCCTGGCGATGATAGTGCATTTGGCAAGCCGGAAATTACGGTTAGCTACCGGCGCGCAGTACAGGAGCACGCAGTTAAGCCAATGCGGTGCCATGGGTACACCTATCGCATTGATGCAATTGACAATGGTGACGTAGTTTCATATACCACGCAAGACCTTGTTGACCAAGCCGGATCAGAGGCGCCAGAAGCTCTTGAGCGTGTATTTAGAGAAATGCGTTGGTCGCCTAAATACATTAGCCCTTTGGTTGATACGCCTATCTCCAGAATGCAAAGAGAGCGGTTAGCCACCGGCTACCGACTGCAAACCTTGATTGGGGCATTTTGCTGCAGCCATGCGCAATTGGTTTGCGAACAAGTTCAGGCAATGTTTCCAGAGCTGCAAGTTGACTGGGTTGGCACTGGCACTAACGGCCGATCAGATGGCGAAAACAAAACTATATTGAATAAATTTTGCCCGCCCAAAAGAGAAGGTAAGCGCCATCAAGAAGACATCAAAATTGATGTGCTTGTGCATGTTGGCATGGCAGGTGAAGGGTTGGATACTGTTTATGTTTCAGAAATTATTCACTTAAACCCTGCTAACAAAAACAACAGCAACGATCAAGAAAACGGCCGTGGCGCAAGGTATTTGCCAGATGTTACTGCTTACATCAATGCAGAAACAGGCAGCGACTATGCGCGTGACTGGCGAGGGCAAAAGATAGAACTTGCTTTTGACGCCGAGCAAGGCGACGTAATTGAAAATGAAGACGAAGAACTAAGTAACGGCGACGGCACGGAAATCAAAGAGTTGCCGGACCAGCCATCAATTCAAATTCTTAACTGTGAATGCATTGAAATTAACACCGGAGAGGTCAACGAAATGGCCAAAGCAATTAGTGAGATTTCCGGTGTTGCATTAAGCGATCCAACGCTTCAAGAAAAAGCAGTTGAGATTTACAAGCGAATGAAACGCGAAGAGGCAGAGCGTTTTAATGACAGGTCTGCAGTTGAGCAATGGCGGCAAGCTGTTGAAAATGCATTGAGCTACGTCGCAAGGCGAGCTGCTCGATCAATGACCGCACCTGCGGCAAGGATGGACCGAAGCCTGCTAGGCGATTTACGCAAACGCATTAACAGCCGCAAAAAACGCGCACTTGGCGCAGTAGACAAAGACGTTCAACTGTTAAAAACTCATTACCAGTGGCTTAAAAATCTTGAAACTGAATTGATTGAAAGCGGCGTACCTGGATGGCTGCAATGAAAATAGACACTGGCACGGTTTACCACGAAGACAGGCTGGCCGACACTCCGCGTGCGCAGTGGCCTGCATTGCTGCGTGAGCGACGCATGTATATCGAAACTCAATTTGAGTACGACTGTCGCTGCATTGTTCAGTATTTAGATGAAGCCAACGAGTTCTATACGGAACTTGGTTATGACTCTGCTGATGAAATGATTCAGCAGGAGCTGTTGATCAAGCCTGAATGGGTGCGCATTGCAGTTGAGTGGCTCAACCAAGAGCAGCGCGTCGAGCCGGTAACAAAGGCTGAAGTCGAAGCAGCCCTTGGCAGCCACGGCGGCGATCGACGATCACCACAGGCAAGGGAGGATCAACCTTCGGACCGAAGCTTGAAATATGGGGAGAACGCCGCCTACCTACAAGCCCGCCTGCGCCGTGATGCACCAGAGGTGGCCGACGCATTGGAACGTGGCGAGCATCGATCTGTTCGCGCCGCTGCCATCGAGGCAGGCATCATCAAACCGGTGCCGACAGTGCGGCTAGTAGCTGACATGGGAGTAGTAGCCGGCAAGTTGTGTCAGCACCTGACGCAGCAGCAACGCATCCAACTGATTGACCTATTGGCACCAGACCTATGAACCTCAGTCCATCCATTCATTACTTACGCACCACTACCGGTGCAAGCGACACAGCGATCTTGGATTACCTGCACCTGCTGGAGCTGCATGATCTACCAGTGCGGCCGAAAGTCAGCTACCTGCAGGTGCTGTGGCAATGCAGCCAGTCGCAGGTAAGTCGGCGCATGACTGCAATAGGCGAGCTTGGGTGCTGTCGAGTTGTCAACTGCTGGGGACGCTATCGGGTATCGGCTGAAGCGCCGTTGCCAAAGCACGAACGGATTAGCCGCTTGCAAGTCAACCGGCAACGCTGGGCAGAGCTGCAAAAGCAGTGGCGTGAGGCGCAACCATGAACCTCCGCCACTACCAAACCCAGCTAGTAACCGAGATACGCGGCCAGTACCAGCTAGGCCGCAAGGCAGTGCTAGCGGTACTGCCTACCGGCGGCGGCAAGACCGTCTGCTTTAGCTACATCGCCCAAGCGGCAAGCGTCAAGGGTAACCGCGTACTCATTTTGGTCCACCGGGCTGAGTTACTCGACCAAGCCAGCCGGGCGATGCCAGTGCCGCATGGGATTATCGCAGCCGGCCGCGCTATGGACCTAAGCCATACGGTGCAGGTCGCATCAGTCCAAACCGTAGCCCGGAGGCTACACCTGCTGCCGCGGGATTTCTTCCAGCTATTGGTGGTTGACGAGGCGCATCACACCACCGCCGGCACATGGGCGCGTGTCATCGCCCACTTCCATGCCGCCAAGCTGCTAGGGGTAACCGCTACGCCGATCAGAGGTGACGGCCGCGGCCTGGGTGAGCACTACCAAGCAATGGTGCAGGGGCCTACGGCAGCGGAGCTAACCAGTGAGGGCTACCTAGCACCTGCGCGTGTGCTGGCCCCACCTGGGTTCGACTCAGCCGGCCTGCGTAAGCGGATGGGTGACTTCGACACCAAGCAAGCGGAGCAACGTGTCGGCACGATCATGGGCGACTGCCTTGGCCACTACCGCAAACACCTATCCGGCCAGACGGCAATCGCCTTCTGCTGCAGCGTGGCACATGCAGAGGCGGTGGCTGGGTTATTTCAGTCGGCTGGTATCGCCGCGGCCAGCATCGATGGCACCATGGACGCCGCTACACGCCGCCAGCTACTGGCAGACCTCGGCACCGGTCGGCTATCCATCCTCACCAGTTGCTCATTAATAGGAGAAGGCGTGGATGTGCCATCGGTCGGCGGCTGCATCTTGCTGCGGCCTACCGCCAGCGTGGGGCTCCACCTGCAGATGATCGGCCGCTGCTTGCGCCCACAACTTGGCAAGACTGCGGTGGTGCTGGATCATGTCGGCAATACGCTCCGGCTTATGCAAGCGTA
>FLOH01001370.1_pt1 | contig 38491 bp, 91 predicted proteins | sample 756751 | NCBI WGS metagenome assembly FLOH01 (sample SAMEA4026879, study PRJEB14308) | marine metagenome | biome: coastal water; material: water | depth 74 m
TACGCTTGCATATAGAAACATTAGACCGATTAACCGTTCCGGATTCAGGGTATAGATTCGCTATGGAAATGCACCTCCCAAGGCAAGGGGGGATGGTATATGACTCCCTGTTTAATAATGGTTACGCGGAAGTAAACGGTAAAGGGAACATAGAAGTTACCCAAAAAGGTAGGGACTTCGTAAAGAAGATTAGAGATTTTAAGGATGTGTTAACCAAATGAGTGAACTAGAATACTTCCTAAGGGACAATACTTTCGATCAGAATCACGAAAGAATAAACCCCCAATCCAAGACCTCTAACCTCCTCTCAGAGAATGTAGGGGTCTTGTGGGATAACAAACAATTTCAACCCAACTGCATAATGAAGTATACTGAGCCTCTCCTTAAGAAGGAAGGGTATTACTACTCAGAGCTAGAGAGGGAAGGAGTGTATAAGCTATTCCTGAATACAAAAGTTTACTACAATCAATGTGACTTTGGGGAACTATACAAGTGTTCAGTACACCTAACACATGTTGAGTCCGGTAAACAAGTAGAGGTAAATGTAAGCTGGACCCCACAAATAAAACGACCTTTCCCCAGAGAGTGGTTTATGAAGACAGTTTCCCACCTGCTACTAGAAGAGTTCTACAAGACCCGTCTGGATAAAGCTGTTGATTTTGTTAAGCAAGTGATAGAGGATATCAAAAGATGGGTGAAGAACCTGTGGTGTAATGTAAAGAAAGCGAAAGTGATTCAATATAATGCCCTTAGACCCTAGCATTAAGAAAGATATACGTGATCTTTGGAACCATTCTGTAGGAAAGGTCGAAAGGTCAGAGACTTATTGCCAAGAGCTAGATAAAATGATGCAGTATGAGTACACCTGCTTTGAAAATGAAAAGGAAACCAAAGACTATATCTTAGAGCTATTTGTGAGGGAGAGAGAATTTGGACGCTCTTGGAGGGGAGTAGTATTACTTTTACCTAAAAATACAAAAAATTCTCCTATCTTTGGATATTGTGGTGAAACTTTTTGGGGTAAAGGTCACTATGAACCAGACTGGATAGAGGATGTCTGGGACAGTATGAATAAACAAGTAGAAGATTTTGAAAAAAGATCGTCAATAGCTTAAATTTACCTTGATCTTTTTTAACCCTTTTTGGTATAATGACTGTAGAAGTCAAAATCAAAAAGGAATTGGATAATAGTGTTTTTGTTAGTTTTGACTGTAATTAAACAGATTTATTAGGAAGAAGCTCCCCATGAAACGGAAAACCCACTTTTCGAAGACAGAACCCCCTACCCTTACATTAGATCAGGTAGCAGAAGAGCTTGGGGTCTCGACAGCATCAGTCCGAAATTGGGTGAAAGCTGGATATTTGGTAACAATGCCAGACAGAACTATCTGTCATTTATCGTTCAACACATTCCGAAGCGATATAGCTGGCGTTGAAAAATTAACCAAGAGAGCAAATAAATCACTTGCTGATGATCATGATCACAAAGACCTACAAGATAAGGTTAGTGAGGAGCTTAAATCAGGGTTAATGACGGGAGATAATCAGTCAGATCGTTACGAAATAAGTTTATCAAATTCGTATAAAAACAAGGAAGGAATTTACTATACCCCATTGGCAATTGCGAAGACATTTTTTGATGCTTTGCCAAAGGATCGATCTAAATTGACATTTTGTGACCCATGTTGTGGAACAGGTAATTTCCTTCTGGCAGCATTGGAGAGTGGTATTAAACTAGAGAATATATTTGGATTTGATACCGACCAGACCGCGGTTGAGATTGCGCGAAGCCGTATTCTTGAGAAGACCGGACAGACGGCAACTCAACTGTGCGTTTCCGACTTTATGGACGTTATTTCCTTAGATATTACAATGAGGCCAAAGTTTGATGTGATTTTTACAAACCCTCCGTGGGGTAAAAAATTGCCGAAAAGCGAAAAAATGGCTTTATCAAAGCGGTTTTGTACAGGAACTAGCGTTGATACGTGTTCGATATTCTTTTTTGCGTCATTGGAAGTTATAGCGAAAGATGGTTATCTTGGGATGCTTTTGCCAGACGCATTCTTTAATGTAGCAACATTCAAAGATGCTCGGCTGAAAGCCCTATCACAACGGGTTATATCAATGGAAGATTATGGAAGGCCGTTCCAAGGTTTGATTACCAAAGCAAAGAGTATCATTATACAAAATAAAAAAATTGATAAAAAAAATATGGTCTCGTGTAAATCAAAAATAGGAATACATACTCGGACACAGAAATCTTTTTCGACAAACCCAAAAGCCCGATTAAACTTTCCATTGCTTCAAATTGAGCATAATGTTATTAAGCACGTCTTAGGTAAACCTCATTGTACATTAGAAAACCGAGCAAGGTGGGGGCTTGGTATTGTCACGGGCAACAATAAGCGGTTTATTAGCAGAACGGGGGGAAGAGGCTATATCCCTGTTTTGAAAGGCCGAGATATTTATTCAGACAGAGTATCTGAGCCAGTAAGTTTCATTCCAGATGACTTATCACTTTACCAACAAGTGGCACCTCGCGATATCTATGAGGCGAAAGAGAAGCTGATTTACCGTTTTATCTCATCTAAACTTGTATTCTTTCACGACACTAAACAACGGTATCTACTCAACAGCGCAAACGCCCTTGTTCCAGATGATGAGTTCCCAGTAAGTGGACAGGTGTTATCTAATTTTCTTAGCAGTAATTTTATAAACTGGTTTTTTACATCACTCTTTGAAACCCACAAAGTGTTGAGATCGGACATAGAGTGCTTGCCTATTTTTCACGAACATTTAACAGGGATGTGTGAATTTGATGAATATGAATTGCTGAACTATTTAGGAATTAAGGAGAATAAAAATGGATCTTACCGAATTAAAGCGTAAAATTTGCGAGGGTTTTGCGTGATGGTATGGCTATGGGTGGTGCCTGTGCAAGACGAAGTAATTTACACCCTGAAAATCGTGAAAGCAGAAACGAAAGGTAGTGAGGAATGAAAAAGCGATCAATGACAGAATTAAGAACTGAACCCGTAGGGACAAAGGTGTGGTTGAAAGATGGTGGTACGCTGGTAAAAAGTGCCACTACACAGGATGGTATAAAATATGGTGGTCTTTACTTAGGTTTCAATTATTTAGAGGATGTTAAAGAATACTACATACTAGACTCAGAATATGAAGCAGCGTGTAGCGGGGAGCCAGTAGGTGCTAGTGATGGTTATAGTGAAGGCTACCGAGTAGGCTTTGACGAAGCGGAAAGAGTAGAAGGGCACACTGCACCTTATTGGCACCAGCGATTTTTAATTGAAAAGCAACTGAGAGAAGCAGATGCCACACCACCAGCACGGGTGCCAGTGCGTACAATGGTATTAGGTGCTTGGGGCAGTTGCGTTGAAATGTCGGACGGAACATGGTGGCGCAAAAAGCCTCATAGTTATTCAACCACAAATGGGCAAGACCAGTGGGAACAAGTAGCTCCAATCCCGCAACCAGAGAAAGGCGGTGCGTGATGATGTGTAAAAATTGTAAGTTCGTTTTAGTGGGTGCAAAGGGATACCAGTCGGCTTGGTATGAGTGTAAGTTAATGCCTATAGGCGCAAAGATAGATCCTAGAGGTGTTTGTGGAGAGTGGGCTGGTAGCCAACCAGCCGACGAGATAACAGTGAAAGGAGGTAATAGGTAATGAGAAATGAAAGAGCCGAAGCGGTATTCGTTATTTTTTTATTGGGCGTTATGTTAGGTGTTTTTATATTGGGAGTCGCTATCCACCTATTTGACAATACTGTTAGCAAAGTCGAGCTTATAGAGCAGGGTTACGCGGAATACTACCTTGACGAAAATTATGAACGCCAATGGAGGATAAAGGAATGAGTGAAGAGCTACCTATAACATCTATTGGTTGGCATTTCGGGCAGTGGGTAAAAAGGTCAGACAATCGTGAATTCAAACGATTCGAGTCAATAGACCCACCACCAAACGAACCACACCCTAGCCAACTCAAGCGGTGTGAGATTTGTGAACACCACGAGATAGTTAGGGTTGGATTGGAAGATAAATATTTATGCCAGATTCACGACGATTGGTGCCCACCCACCCGCACTTGTGACAACTGGAACTGGGATAAACACGACACGAAAGGAGCGCAGGAGGATGTTTGAACTTGAGTATTGCAAAGAGTGTGGTATACGTCTAGGCGCAAACGGTGAATGTACTGACGATATTTGTGTCGACCCAGAAGGGAATAAACCACAATGGCACTACGGGCGCAAGATGCCAGTAACAGCGCACTACACTGACGATGGTGGTACTGAAATCGAGGTGCCACTTGTGTTGCTAGAGGAGCCACCCAACGAGCCACATCCTAGCCAACTATTAGATACTATCAAACAGTTGCGGAAACAAATTGAGTATCTAGAAGCGCAAGCCGAAGGTTATTATAGAGGGTTCAATTTGAAAGGCAGTGAATGAAAAAAATAACTTGATCTTTACGGGATTTGCAGGTATAATTACATCAGGATTGAAAAGACTTAATCCCGTTAGAGGTTGAATTAAGAGACCTACCTTTTAAGTAGACCTCCTATAGAAACACAATTAAAAGAAAAGGAGAAAAAATCATGCTATTTGAGAAAATTAGCGTGTTAAGGCGGATGGGTGGGACTAAAAACAAACCCTTGGTTAAAACCTACTCCGAAAGCCTTGTACACGACATATTTATGGTAGGGGAAGCCATAGTGGATTTTCTGGAAAAGTCACCTTTGACGGGCTGGGATAAGGAAATTACCCCCCGATTGCCTCAAATGTTTCAATTCTGGGAAAAACTGGACGGAACCCCCTTCTACACAAGTGAGGAGGAAGTAAAAGATTTTAAAAAAGATTACAGAAAAAAGATCCCCTCCCTAAAAAGGTTGAAGCAAAGAGAGAATAATGTCTTAGAGCAGGTTAAAAAGCTCGTAAACCTCATTCACCAAACCTATCAATCAGGGTACAAAAAAGGAAAAGCCGATCAGGAAGAAATCCTACTTAGAAAGAATAATCGGATATCCGTACTGGAATCCAAATTAAGAGAATTTTACTTCAAGAATGATGAGTCATACCAAAAAGGTTTTAACGAAGGAAGATTTAAGAGAGATGACGTAATGAAAGAGGAATGGATGCAGAAGGGGTACAAAAAAGGATACACCCAAGGACTTAAAGATAGTAAAGAAGCCCTAGACTTCCAGTATAAACACCCCGCTTTCGTAGAAGGAAAAGAAAAAGGATTCCAAGAAGGGTTAAAAGAGGGAAGAAGAAAAGGACTTATTGAGGGAAGATCCGAGGTATTACAAAATGCAGTCTGAAATAAACTTTACCGTAAAATGTGTACAACCCCCTGTAAAACCCTATGAGAAAGACTTTACCTGCTCCGTAATACCTAAAGAAGAAAGCCTAGTAAACCTTGTAGCAGAGGATTACGAAAGCCTAGAGGACGCTATTAGAGATTTTCTGTGGCAATCCTTTATGCAAGAGTCCTATATAGGGAAAGAATATAGCTCCTTAACCTATTTGAGGGGATGGTATTGCCCCTACATGTCAGAGGGGGAATGGGCAGCAGACCTACTACATAAGGCTGGGTTACTCATAAAACACACACACAAAGGGGATCCAGTTCCCGAAGAAGAAGTAACACGTAAGATGAAATTGGGGATAAAAGAAAAGTACGCCAGACATACCCATGATACTCATTGGTACCTACCCCTAAAAGATTTTGAAAAAAAATATGGATTTTCACCTAAATCCATAAGTACTAACCCATGCCTACCTTAGAAGAATTGGAATATAAACTTAAGCTACTAGAGGACTTACAGATGAAATCGGGGAGAGGCGGGTGGTTATTCCCTCACCAAGTAAGAAAATTACAACAGAGTATAGCCGTGAGTATATATAAAGTTAAGCAAGAAATAAAGGAACAAATCAATGACCTACCCCGAAGCCCTACAGAATGCACATAACTTCCTGATAGACTTTAGAGATAACTTAAAGGGGAATAATGTCTCTGATCTTAACTTCTCTACCCAACAAGACGGATTTCACTTCACCTTCATAGCCTGTAAAGACTTCTCAGGGGGAAATATACTCATTAACAAAAGGGAATCAGAAGGTAGAACACACTTGGATTATACCAGTAGCCTTGAAGAACATAATGATCTCTTTGAAGCAGCAACAATATCTTTGAATAAATTATGTAAACAACTGAAAATAAAGTACTTAAACATAACCTTAAAAGAGAAAATATAAGAGGTAACCCAAACATGTCTAAAATGAAACAGCGACCAATAGAAGAACTGAAAAACGAGAAGGTAGGAACAGAGGTGGTTATCGTTACAGGTGACTTAAAAACAAAATGCGAGTTGTCACGTTGGCGAGTGGATTATCGAGATTCTGGACTACGCTCAAAATGTATCACAGTCACAAGCACAAGCACAAGCACACTGGAATATATACTTATTCGTGAAATTAACTTTGGTGACTATTATATCCGCGCCTCAGAGTTCGACGCAGCGTTTAGCGGGGAGGCAGAAAAAAGCTGGCTGGATAAGTATCTAGAGGATCCAGTAGAAGACCCAGTAGAAGACCCAGTAGAAGACCCAGTAGAGGATCCAGTAGAAGACCCAACACCCCCAGCACGAGTTCCCCTAAGGACTGTAGATATAGCAAATCGGGGTCGCTGTACGGAAATGTCGGATTACACCTATTGGCGGGGGAATGTTCCTAGATGGGAGTAGTGCAGGAAGAACCCAAAAGCTAAGGAGGGATGGGAGCAACTCCCCCCAATACCACAACCAACGAAAGGACGGTGAGTGATGATTTGCAACATAGAAACAGAGGCAAGCCTTGTGGGGCAGATAGCTTGCGCACTCGCAATGATTGACGCAGGTGCAGACATGCTGGAAGATATAATAAAGGATGGCGAAACAGGTCCAGCAATTAGCACCTTACCTTGGCTTATTTTTGAAGATTGCTTGCATCCAGAATCCCTGAAAATGTTACAAAGAAAAGTGGACGAGATAAATAATAAAAATGACTGGAATATAAAATGCGAAGCGATATTAAAGAAAGGCGGTGAGTGATGGGACAATGTATAATATGAGCATAGGCATTGATATTTACTTTAAGGACAATACAATAGACTCTGTTGACCCCGTTGAAAATTTCACTGAGACAGAAACCGAGTACCTCTTTTATACAGGCAAATATGAGTATGCCTTCCCCATAAGTGAGGTATTGTGTCTAAAACCTTATGACCCCGAACGCAGAATGAATTGCAGAAATGAATAAACCATGAAACCCCCAAAAGAATTGATGATAGAAACATCCGGTAGAGATAACCCCAAATACCAAGTAACCGACCAACTACTCATTACAACCAAAAACCTAGCCAGTCTAAACCTGCTGGAACAAATGTCATCTCCACCCAAAGCTAACTATAAACAAATGGAAAAATGGAACCACCTGCGAATAAAACTGGGAAATATAGAAAATATCTTGATCGAACTAAATATACACCTGATGAACGAAGATGAAATAAAATTTGAAGAAGGATTGAATGACCTACAATTCCTGTACCTAGACGCATACCACAAATTTGAAGTACACCCCAAAGCAAAGTGGATGAAAATGCTAAAGGAAATAACTACTATGGCTAAAAATCAAGAAAACCTGATAAATAACGCTCTGCAAGATAACATAAATAGACTGTGTAAATAACCTAATGCTTATACAAAGAAAGATTAGAATCTGTACCCACGAAGTAACCTATACGAAGTAACCTATACGAAGTAACCTATACGAAGTAACCTATATAGACAAATGATAGGCTAATTAACAAATGTTCAGTATGCTTAACAAAATAGGAGGCAGTTTTAAGAGCGTTTACTACACCATAGAGAGTATATTTTGAAACACACATACACTACATATAGACAAGGATCTCAAAAGTGGTCAAAATAGACATTTTTGTAGGTGAGATTGACCAACATGTGGCGAATTTGACCACTTACAGTCAGGTTCTAAACTGTTCTGCTTTTAACTGTTAGAGGTGGGACTGTTAGACATCAAACAATTAGACATCAAGCAATCATTTTTTCCTTGACAACTGTGGTGAGAGTATGGTATAATCTACGATACACTGAATGATATAATCTACGATAGCTGCCGATTTCAGTATATCAGAAGTGTCGGGATAAGTCAAGCACTATCGTAACAAAGTTCTATCCCGACATTATGACGGGATAAGTGTCGGGATCTTAACGAAGTTCTTACCGATAGCTCCCGATTTCATTATAGCAGGTTCCCCATGTAATGTCAAGGAAAATTTAAAAGAAAAAACTTTTAGTTGAGGGTTGACATCCTTGACAGTTTGTGTTACTATGGTATTGTAGAGAAGGAAAGGATTGGGGAAGTGCTATGAAAAGTAAAGAAAGTATCTTAAATGAATTAGAGGGTATGGTTCAAGATATTATTGAGAGTGATGAATTTGAGAATGCACCTCTTTTGACAGATGAACAAGCGGTTAAATTTATGGAAATACACTATGAAAAAGACGATAAAGCAGCTAAGGGGTTATATAGACAATCCCCCGTTTGATGAGGCAGAGGGTTATGAGAATCCTACCTTAGAGTCTATCGAGGCATCCATTCAGTTTCTTGAGGGTCAGATGAAGGGGGGAGCATTTAAGAAACCCAATATAGTGTGTCCTTCTGGGGATGGGGGTATCAGTTTCCAATGGAGCAATAAGATGGGTGAAGTCCCTACATACTGTGATTCCTTGGAGATATATGGTCCAGAGAGAGGCACCTTACATTTGTTTAGTGGGGATCAATATCTATGGGTGGACAATTCAGAGGATGATGCGTAATTATTTGTAGAACGCTCTGTAGTCGATTCTAAGGCGTTAAAGTGTCTTAGGGGTATGCTGACCTTACTGGGGCATAGATTGTTTAACACAGCGTAAGGAGGATAGGTAGGATGAGATGGAATACACATGGTAAGCCAGAGAATGTAATTTTCAATGAGGTGGAGTTAGCCGAGTATCTGGGAATGTCACGTTCTTTTCTTAGGGTGAACAGGACGGGAAAAAAGGTATGTGCGGAGGATCGTATTCCTTTTATTCGGATGGGTAGTAGGGCTATTCGGTATCGGAAAAAGGATGTGGATGCTTATATGGCTGCTCGTGTAATTTACCCAGAGGATTGATTGTTATGGCTGAGTCAACAAAGGAGTTGGAATGGAAGATCTATCCGAATGAACGGGATAGGTATGTGGGGGATGAGGAGCCTATGCTGAACCATCCTCTGTTTAATGTATTTGCTGAGAGTACATTATGGAGGATGGGTATAAGTAGGGATAGGATTGAGTGGGATCATAAGTCGGGGTATTTGTATGTGGATGATTACTTAGTGTATTCCCCCTTTCCCAAGTCCCCCATTCTCACGGTATGGGATGATGAGTATAAACTGATAGGTGAGTTTTCCAATGAAGGGGAGCTAATGGCTTTAACGTCATCCTCCCCTAATTCTGTTACAGGGGATTAAGGGGTGAGCAAGTCTTTTTGGAGAACAAACACTATATGTTGTGGGTATGTATTTTTTTCCTATGCTATTTTTAAAAAAACCCCTAAAAATAATATCCTTTATTAATAGGGGTTTAAACTACTTCCGTCTTGGGGCAAACACTCGAAAAATACAAGCCCTAAGATAATCTATATGTTGTGGTTATTTCGTCTGGTAAATAGATAACACATCGTCCCAGATAGGCGTAACCCCAGAGGTCATGTATACGTGATGGGCTTGCAGTGCCTTATCTTCCACCTCATCCCCCAATTTGGAATTGAGTAGGTGAGTGAGTTCGTTTCTTTCCGATTCTGTGTGGGAGTGATTATAACACGTCCATGAATGCACTAAAGCACATTCCAGCTTTTTGGTCTCTTGGTCAAGGAAGGTGAGTTCCATGTTGACCATGATGGATTTTCGTTCCCAGAAAATGTGTACGGGATAAGTCAGGGTTTTCATTAGAGTCTCCTTTCGGGGAGGGTTAGAGTTCTTCCATGATTTCGTCTTCAAGCAGGTCAGTCCATTCGTCATATTTCTCAAACGCATCTTCTCGGTTATCACACTCTACTACTTCCCTTATGCCTCCTTCACTCCAGTACACGGTAATTGTATGTGTGGGGAGAGTGGTGAGTACAACGTGATTTTCAGCGTATTCTCTTGCGTATGCTCGTGTGTTCATTTGACTGTCTCCGTTTTGGTTTCAACTTCTATAGTCATTATACCTTCAAACCCCGAAAAGATCAAGGAGATTCCAAAAGTTTTTAGAAATAAATAACTTGATCTTTTTTAAATTTTGGGGTATAATATAATGGGGAGAGGTGTGTGTGTTAGGGGGTAGTGATCTCTCCCCCTCTTTTTTCGGGGTCATGTCTTGCTAACCTCTTACCAGTCTTGATTCAACTTCTATAAGTATTATACCTCAGAACCCCGAAAAGATCAAGTAAAAACCCCCTAGAGAACTTAATAGCTTTCTAGGGGGAGAGGACGTTAGTTACCAAAGGTTAGTGTACCAAGTGTGTTGCTACGCTCTTCACATTTTCTTGGAGGGCTTTGTCACGAGCATCGGAGTTCGAGTATCCACCAAGCCAAGTAGAGATGATGCATCCTTTGGAGGGTCCAGCCGTAACGATGATTTTGTAGTGGTAGCCATCTTCAGCTTTCCATGACCCGTAGGTGCAGGTATCAGTATTATAGGTAACGCCACAGAGGGAGGTGAGGGCTTCAATCTGCTCTTCGTTATGATGAGTAATGGTTTTCATGGTGAGTCTCCTTTCGGGAGGTCTTGGTTTCAACTTCTATAAGTATTATACCTTCAACCCCCAAAAAGATCAAGGAGATTCCAAAAGTTTTTAAAAATAAAATACCCCTTAGAGATAGATTTAAGAGCTATTAAAAATCAGGAATCTCTAAGGGGTGAACGAAGTCTTTAAGCATTTTCTTCTGCTTGATAGCGTACTTCTTCTTCTGCTTGATAGCGTACTTCATCCAGAACACCCTCTACATCATCATAGCGTTCATTACACATATTCCATGCGATAGGAGCCTCTTCACACTCTTGGGTTCCTATACTTACAAGGAACCCTTCATGTTCGTCTGTTTCGAGTTTGATAATGGCTGACATTGTTCTTCTCCTTTAAGCATTTTCTATGGTTTGGTAACGGGTTTCTTTAAGCACATCTTCTACATCATCATAGCGTTCATCCACTAGACTCCACCATATAGCCCCTCCCTCGGATTCTTGATTTCCCAGTGAGACAAGGTACCCGTCATGTTCGTCTGTGTCGATTTTGATTATTACAGCCATTGTTCTTCTCCTTGGTTTTAAGGTTACTTCGTTAACTTCTATAAGTATTATACCTTCAACCCCCAAAAAGATCAAGTTATTTTTTAGTGCATAACGAAGTTCCTTAGAGGGGTGTGATCCAGATGATCCGGTAGATTCCCTATTCTTACCTACCTCTTCAACACTTCTACTCCCTTTCTTAGTTGCTGAGTAAGAAATGGAGATCTACTGGATCTACCGGATCAGATAAAAGTTTTTTTAAAAAGATTTAGCTTGACATTGACAGTAAAAGGATATATAATATAATGGGGGATGATCCTATTTTTACTGTACAAAATTTCAGTGTTGACATGGGGGATAAAATGTGATACACTAAAAGGATCGGAGGTAGAGGGTGGATATATAAGATATGCTATAGCTCCCGATTTCATTATAGCATAGCTTATACAGGATGTCAAGCATTATTTTTTAGAAAACTTTTAAAAAACTTCTTGACACGGGATGAGAAAGGTAGTACACTCCTCATAGAAGTTCCTTAAACCCACAACAGGAGAAGACAAATGAAACCCGTGAAAGAAGTTACCCAAAAAGTAGTAGTAGGTTACCAAGTCTTTGAGGAGTACTTTGAGAACTTGGGTATACGCCCTATTATTGTCAGGTGGATTGCTTTAGCCGATGGAGAGGGGCTATGCCATACATTGCTGAAAGACGGGATATGGTGCCCCAGAGAAGAGGAAGTCTTTGAGGATTTATACCCTTTCAATACTTGGGAAGAGGCAGAGGAGTATATACTTACTCATTTCTAAATGAAATATGTGTTAATTAGGTGATATTGTGCATAGAGCGTAACTATAACCTGAAAGAGGAAATGATAATGAAACGCTTAAGTGTATTGAATAAAGTAGCTGGTGGAGAAATGACTTTGAAGGACTTCTGGAAGAGTGTTGAGAAGATGCATGGTAAGTATTTCCCTAATGGTGTCTTTGATGCGTGGAGTGATAATAGGGATGATAACGCTTTTCAAATCTCTTTTACTGCTGGGCCTCCTGAGATATGGTCTTATGGGTATCAGAGTAATGACCCTTTTTTCAACCGATTCTATTCATATGAGAGTTATGACCATGAGACTAGGGTATTAAACTCTGACATAGGGTTTAAGATGTTTGAGGGTAACAGTGTACATACTTTGAATAGGGATAAGGTAATACATTTGGATTGGGTGAAGGATTACAGGAATTCCCCAGAGAAGGTACTTAGTGATTTAGACCAGTATATGAAGAAGGGATTAAAGGCACTTAACAAATTAGGTGTGGACATCCCTAAGAAGTAACCCTTTAAGAAGGATAGGATATAATGAAAAGATTGAGTACGATAGAGAAGACAGCATATACGATAGGGGATTCAGATATCTTTACCTATTACTATAAGATAAAAGGTAAACCTGAGGGGGATGGATTATCCTCTATTCAGTCTTCTATAGATAGAGAATTAAAGGGGACTGGCTTAATAGGAGTTATTGAGTATGGTCCTAACCCAGATCTAATTTCAGTTCATGTTGGAGTTAAAACCCCTAGATCCCTTAAAGAGACCCTTTCAAAGCTTCGAGACACTATAGAAGAGCGTCTAGATGAAGAAGAGTTTGTTACTCATCCTGAGGGAGTTGACACACACATGGATAGATTTCTTCATAAATTTTAAAATATACCAACCCCCTCTCGACATATATATTATACCGTAGGAATCTGAAAAGATCAAGTTTTAAGAAGGATAGAATAATGAAAAGATTGAGTACGATAGAGAAGACAGCAAAGTTAGTCCCTGTCAAGGAGCATCAAGGAATTCCTAAAGAGAATTTTGATAAGGCTATTTCTCACTTAATGAAATTTGTTAAAACAGGGGAATTAACTCATCTTGTGTTACCTTCCAGTCTTTTAGGGTTTGATCCTGATTTTTCCACTACGATTAGAAAATTAGCTAAGGAATATGGAAAAGTGAAAGACCTTCCTGAGGATATTAAATACGGGGAGTTTAAGACTAATTTATTAAGGTCTATGTCTGGGTTATACATTAAAGATGAATTAGATGATATCTTAGAGAGAGAACACAAGATAGATCTTATGTCTCCTTTTTATGGATAAGAGTCTAAACTAACTAAACTAAGGAAATGATATAATGAACGTATTAAAGATAGCTAAAGAGGACTGGCACTTTGTAATCAATTACTCCCCTGTGGATGGTAGAGAGTTGATACATCCTCATCCCAGTAAATCAGATGCACTCAGACACGCTAAAGATAGTAAGCGCAGGGGTTTAGATGCAGATGTAATGTCTTTGAAGCAGTTACTGGACACCTATACCGAGGATGAGTTGGCTAGGGATTATGGTATATACCTGAATCAATTTACTTCCTCTACTAATAAATCCGCAACCTCTCTTCGAGACACGGTAATCAAGATGCTGGACAGGGCGGGGTTAGAGTATGAGACTGATCACCCTGATGAAGGAAAATTTGCTGTGATTGTTGTATTTACCGAAAGCGACAAAGAAGCAGGTAAGCTAAAATCCATAGATCGTATGAAGGGCGTAGAACTTGATTTTGTTGACGTTGAGGCTGTAGATGATTATGGGGATGTCACAAGAGACCAATGGGTTCTATACTTGGACAAATAGATTAACAAACTTATCTAAGCGGTTTAAGAAGGAAATGAGATAATGGAACGATTAAGTAACATAAAGAAAACTTCTGCAAAGAAAGTGAGTATGGATGTGTTCAATGCAATCCATGAGTCTTTACAGGAATACGTAAAGAATGGGGATCTTGGGAAGCTGGAGTTAGTAGCTGGTGCTATAGAGAGAATGGGGGGGTCTGGTAATCCAGAGGATATACAGGAAGTCCGTTTGATGGATAGGAATGGGTGGAGTCGTAAAGAAGCTATCAGACAAATCTCAGGTAATGAAGAGATCATCGAACGAGTAGAGGAAGAGGTTAAAGAGGGGTTACGTAGTTTAACACTTCAAGCATCTTTTAGGGAGCTATTCGAGAACATCCCTGAACTTCAAGTACGTAAATTCTTTTGGTAGGTAAATTTATCCCCCTCATGCATTATAGACACTGAGGGGTTTTTCTGTGTCTAGAGGGTTATGTGCTGCTTCCGCCTGTCTTTAATAATCCAATGACTAGCTGAGTTACCATAGCAAGTAGCATAGACCCTATATTCCCTATTGTCATCGAACATAAAGCCCAATTTATAGGGGGTAGCTATTTTTGCACCATACCCATCCTGATTCTGCCCATAGGGTCTACAGGGGGCGTTCAGTATAACGTACTGTCCCTTAACGTATTCAATCATGTCTCTACTTTCCTTTGTAACCCCCTAACTTTTGTCAGGGGGTGGTTGGTATGGATTCAGTTATTAAAGTTACTTAGCAGCAAGGCGTGTAGGCCACTGGTTGAACAGTTTCCCCAACTTGCTTACGTTGATGATGCAGGTAGTATTCCAAGTCATCTGACCCTGTTCTGAGGAGCAGACCAACTGGGAGCGTGAGAAGGGGTCGAGAGTGCCATTGTAAGAGGCTTCAGTGATATTAAAGGCTTCATCCTTACTTGATACCTTAGCAGTGAGTTTGATAGCATAGGAGTCAAGGAAGCTACGTGCATAAGCTGAGGATTCTTTTTCGATAATCTCAGCAACATCTTCACGCATGAGTTTGAAATGGGGGTCATTCATATTTCTGCTGTATTCACGTTCGGGGTCTTCTACAGTCAATTGGCCAGCGCGGTTGTAAAGGGCTACCAAGAACTGATATGTGCCGTGACGGTATGCGTGGCCTTCGGGATATTCTTGGTAAGCTCGTGGATATGGGTAAGCTGCATGTGCATCCATATTAGCTGCTTCGAGGTGGTTGCGGATTTGATTTGCTTCGGTTTCAAGCTGGGCTTTGCAAGCTGCCTTGAGTGCTTCAAAGGTGGGTTCGAGGGCTTTTTTGATTGCTGCATGGTTCTGAGTGTTCATCTGGGTTCTCCTTAGAGGGGGGTTTGATTTAACTTCTACTTATATTATACCGTCAAATCCCAAAAAGATCAAGTTATTTAAAAAGAAAAACTTTTAACGAAGTTCCTTATATGTCTTCCCATCCTCCTGTATCATAGTTGTATTTACAGGTCTGGTGTAGAACGGGGTCAAAGTCCTCCCCATCATAGACCCTAAAGATTTCTAGCCCTAGGTCTTGTATTACTTGAGCGTCCATAGGGGGGAAGTAGGGAAGTGTAGATGTTAATGCCCCAGAGGTATCACATCTGGTTTCATATTTCCATTTTGTATTCATGACAGGGGTTCTCCACATTCTTTGTAGACTGTTTGTTATTTGCAAATCCGTACATAATGTTTGGCTGCTTTGATCGCTCCGTCTTCATCATAGAATCCGTTCTGCTTCCAGTAGCAGACACCCTTAATGTCATGCACCCAATAGGTCCAAAGGTTTCTGTCTTCGGCTAATTTCCGTGTGGTGATAATTCGTGTTTCACCATGAGTATTGATCATTTCCATTGTCTGAGTCTCCTTGGTTCGGTTTGGTTTAATTTAACTTCTATTTATATTATACCGTCAAATCCCAAAAAGATCAAGTTATTTTTTTTCTAAAAAGATTTGGAAAGTACTTGACATTAGACATTCCTTCTGATATACTGGTCATAGTGGAGAGGATGCCTAAAAAAAGCGGGGGGTCTGTAAGTATATGCGGTTAAGAAAGAAAGGTAGGAGATAAAAAGATGGGTTATAGAGAAGAGTCCTTGAGGATACATGACAGTGGAACATTAACTCCTGCTAGGGGTAAGGGTGTATGGGGGTTTAGTCATATCAAGGTAGACCCCCCTGCTTTGGATTACCTCCTAGAGAGCGAAGCTTACCCCACAGAGAAAATATACCTAACTGAGGATGTGGGGTATAAGGAGCAATATGTCTTAAGGATGCAGTATGAGGAGGATGAGAGAATACAGGCTTTAATGGGTCTGGAGACATGAGGTTAAGAAAGATAGGTAGTAGAGGTATGACAGCCAAGGACTTAGAACTCAAGGTAGCACGTTATTTCGGATATACACGTAATGTTATAGTCCCGAATATCTCATGGGGTATAGGACTGAACTACGAGGCTGATATTGTGGTATTACGTAAAAGTGATTATGCCGTAGAGGTGGAGATAAAGGTTACAAAGCAAGACATTAAAAAGGACCTTGAGAAGAAGCACAACCATGATAGTAATTTGTTTAGGGAGTTATGGTTTGCTGTGCCTGAGAAACTAGCTGAGGATTCTTTCATCCCTTTACGTGCTGGTATATTATCCATAACCCCAACCAAGGCAGTAGTTTACCGTAGACCTGTGATTAATAAAAACGCAGTGAAGTGGACTATGAAGCAAAGACTAAAGCTATATGAGTTAGCCAGCATAAGGACGTGGAAGCTTAAGAATGATTTACTAAAGGAAAAAAGGCGAAGGACTTGAAGATAACTGTTAATGATGTTATAATGTGTATAGAGAGTAACAAGTAACCTTTTTAAGAAGGAAGTAGGTAATGAAGAGATTGAGTACGGTATCTGCTAAGAATATGAGCTTAAAAGACGCTGCGGGATACCTTGATAGAATAGATCTTGGTCAAGAGAATCTTATTGAGATACTGCAAAAGTCTGTAAGATCTTGGATGGATGCCAACAGTAAAAGGTATCGCTTTGTAGATAGAGATAATATTGACTCTAAAATAAGAAATGTAATATGGGCTACGAAGGCTTCAGACCTAGATGTTGTAGTTTCCCTGAAGAAGATGAACTATGACAAAGAGGCTATAAAGTTTATTCTTTTAGATGCTGGACCTAAAGCGAAGGAATCTTTAGTAGACCCTAAAGCTACAAAAGCAATAACCAATATTGAAAAATTAATGTCTCAAATGGCTAAGTATATGGGTCAGGTAAAAAATGAACCCGAAGCAGACTGGTCAAAGATGCGTGTAATGGCGGATAAGTTAATAAGTCAAGTAGGACTCCTTACCTCCTTGACAAATAAGGAATAAGATAATGAAAAGATTGAGTACTGTAAATAAAGTGGTCGGGGTTGAGGATTTTGATCTGACTCCTGAAGAGCTACTCCCTAAAATTACAGACGCTTTAAAAAAAGACAAACCTCTTGAAGCCTTTGTATTACTAGCTAGGGCTGTATCTAACTCCGCAGCGCATATTAAAAGAGCAGAAGAATTAGAAAAGATATTCGCAAAGGAGAAAGAGGTTATGCCTCAGGAGGAAGCGGAAGATTATTACGGGATGTTGAAAATGTACCGTAAGGAAGCGGATAAACAGAGATTGTATGGTATAGATTACTCCAAGTTTATAATAACCCAAGTTTTAAATATTGGTCCAGACTGGCTAAGGAATTAAGTAACATGAAAAGATTAAAGGTATCTGAGGAAATGACTAAGGAAAAGGCAGAGAAGGGTATTTCACAAAATCTATCTGTTTCTGTGACCAAGGGGTTTTTAGATAGCTTAAAGAAGTCTACGCTGGGAATTAAGGGTTTCAAGATAGTGGAGTTCAAGCATGATCCTTATTCCCCTTCCCGTACTGGTTTTGTTATAGTGGATCACAATAACTCTAAGACTCATGCTTTACGAGTAGGCACTACGGTTGAGGGTGGGGGTGGAAAGATTGTATGTGAGCTTTCTTGGTCAGTGGCTTACTCTAATAGTGGAAGTTCATATCAGAGTGGTGTAACTTATGTAATGAGTGAGGGTTCTGGTAAGTTATCCAAGTATACGGGTAAGGCTTTTGATGAAGGTAAGGAACTTGGTAATATGTACATTTCCGAGTTAGAAGGAAGTAGATAATGAAGAGATTAAGTGTAGTAAATAAAGTATCTAGAATAAACGAAGGGAATAGATATGGGTCATGGGTAGTAACTCAATACATCCCTTTGACCTTTGATGATTTAAGTTCTCCTTTTGGGGGGAAAGTTAAGTTAGTTAATCAGGATACTTATGACTCCATAATAATTCAACATGATCATCAATTAAGAGGGGCTAAATGGTGGACTTCTTATAATGGGAAAAGATTAGAAGAAACCTCCCCCGAAAAAGTAATCAAGAAACTAACTAAGGATTGATATAATGAAGAGATTAAGTACTGTAAATAAGGTATCGGTGAAGGATGAGGATTTGGAGGGTGTTATTGAAATGGAGTTCAAGAATTACGGGACAGCTACTAAGCTTCTTCAGGATACTATGAACCAGTTCCAGAGGTATTTGAACCAGCATATCCATGTTAACCCCGGTACATTGGATGCTAGGAAGCATTTAAGGCAGTCTAAGGTCCCTGATTACATGGAGTCTATACAGGTACATTTGGATGAGATATTTGAGACTGAGGAAGCAATCTCTGACTATCAGAAGAGATTAGGCGATTACTTATATAAACAGGGTCCACATATTAAGTAACCCTTTAAGAAAGGTATGCCTTGATATCCTTAAAGGTATGAGATTAAATAAACCCCCTAGATAAGATTCTGGGGGGTTTTTCTATGTGTGGGCTAAAAATTAAAACTTGATCTTTTTGGGAGTCTTTGGTATAATTACATCAGCGAAGTGAAAACGTAAAAGGATCTAATTAATTATGTTAAGTAAGATGAGAATGAATAGGTTACATGATTTATCAGACCCTATTAAAGAAGAGGTGTATAAGATTCATAAGTGGGGGATATGTCGATGGTCAGTGCTTCCCAAGAGGTGTTTAGGTTCGATATATATAAATGTTTTTTTCAGAACTAAAAAAACTGCTGAGAAGGTCAAATCTTTTTTGGAATTAAAGGAGGAGGAGGTACAGGAGTTGCATTCTCTTCTTAGGGATCGCACTCAGGAGGTAGAGAAACTTCGTGAAAAAGTTAGGGAGTCCTCTAATAAGGGTTATCAACGTAAGCCTGTTTATGGTATACTGAATGGATTAACGGGGGAGGTTTGTAGTTTTGATACTTGTTTCATTCCAGAGTATCTTGAGGGGGGTATTAGAATATCTTTACCTTTATCGGACAGTGTTTGTCAAGATATTAGGGATGCACTTACACAGGGTCAGATTCAATTCACAGAACGGGATGATACAATATACATCCCCGTAGAGGTAGTATAAGACATGGAGATCCCAGAGTATTTTAACTTAGACCTTATGGAGAGGGCTATAGACTTCGTACAAAAGGTAGAGGATACTTTCCCTTTTGTAGTGGGGGAGGGGGAGAGTTATTATGAGGAGGGGAGTAAACTGGAGAAAGATATGTCCAAGTATCGTAGATCTCTTTTTCCGATTATGGTGGAAGTGGGGAAGGAGCAGAAGGTGGAACGCAAGTATTACCAGCGATATACATCTTACCAGACTAGGATTGAGAAGGGTAATGCTAGGGCTGTGGGGGCAAAGGAGAAGTTAGATAAGTTAATGGAGGAGTGGGAGGAGAAGTTTGATTTCTGCAATATTCACACTACTCATTATCAGGAGCTTTCCAATGTGTATATGGATTTGAAGTATTATGTCAGTGAGTTACGCCTCCCCACGTCCTTGTATTTGTAGGGGTTAATTAAAACTTGACCTTTTCGAGAATATCTGATACACTGAATATATAAATTAAAGAAAGTGAAAACATATTATGACTGCATTTAACAAAGAACCCGATGATGCTTCCCTGCGGAAAAAGCATAACCTATTTGATGGTGTGCGTAAACGGTATCGGACTAGGGATGAAAGGCGGGGCAACGAAGCCTCAAGAGAAAGGTTCCTAGCCAAGCAGGAATCCGAACGAAGCAATGTAAAACCTGAAGGTGAAAACGATGAAACTTGAGATAGATGAGGTGATGTGTTATACTTGTATTTTAGACTGTGTAAAAATGTAATTAAAAAAGGAGATTAGTAATGAAAGTCAAATTAGAAGATTTAGATGCATTGGAAGAAGTTATAGGGGAGGCTTTGGAAGCAGGAAGACAAGCGGGATATGATGAGGGTTTTAGTGCAGGGTATGACTATGCTAAGACAGGTCAGCCCAAACCGAGTAGCAGTTAATGAGTAGGAAAAAATTCGGTATACCTTTTGATCAAATACAGACTAGGTATTTCTGTGGTGTATTTGCTGAGGGTCGTTATAAGGTAGAGTCTATGGACTTTGAGTGGATAGGGAACATCAAAAAGGCGGTGGAGTATGTCAGGGATAAGTATCATGCTCTCCCTGAGGATCTTGATACAATGGCTGTATTGGTAGATTTTAAGAAGCAGTTGGTTTATGTAGAGGGTGGGGAATCTAAGTTGATTTCCTCTCAATTCCCTAAGCATTGGGGTCAACGGGATAAGGAGATATGATATGTTAGAAGATGCTCCCATAGTATCTATTAAGAAATTGAACAAGGGTTCTGTAAGTTCTGCTAGGAAGTTTGCGAGTATGGATAAGAAGAAGGCGAGGGCTATTTCCAGCACTACTCCGAGAACCCTTTGTGTCACAGGTAGGGGTAATGTTGGTGGTATGGAAACCCGTGAAAAATTTTTAATGGGGCAGAAAGAGAAGGCTGCTGCACAGAGATCATTATTGGAAGGGGTTAAGTAATGGGTAATATAATGGAAGAACATGATTTAAGTCCTCTCCCTAATCAGGAGAAGTGGAAGAAGTTCTTAAAGGTATATCTGGATCCTCTTAGTATCAATGAGATCTTTGATATGAGCAGGGAGCTTTATGCTGATGACCCTTATTACATATTTGATTTGATTAACCCTAGGCATGAGAAGGTATCTCCACACCACTTACACAAGTTGTCTGGGGTATTGGGATACGAGGTTCCAGAAAGTCTTTGATTATGTCATTAGTTATTGTCTGTCTCCGGTCGTATTTAACTTCTATTGGTGGATTTTAAGAAGCAGTTGGGGAATCTAAGTTGATTTCCTCTCAATTCCCTGACTTTTGGAAACAAGGAAGCAAGTAATGAGTAAGATACTGGAAAAATGGATGATCAAGTCCTCCGAAGGGGATTTGGGGAATACCTTATACTCGGAGTCGGAAGTGGAGCAAGCCTTGGATAAGCCTTACGGTTTTTACGAGGAGGATCCTATAACGTGGCGGGGGAGGGGTTACACAAAGGTACCTGTGATTGTGCGTGAGTTTCAAAAGGACCAAAATTCTGAGTTTGCATTAGGTCGTGAGGAGGGGTATAATATTGGGTATGAAGAAGGCGTGGAAGAAGGTAAGGATGAAGGATTTGGGGAGGGGCATACAGAGGGGTATGATGAGGGTATAAGTGAAGGCAGATTTGAGGGGATGGAAGAAGGTAGGGATGAGGGGTATGCTCTTGGGTACGAGTTAGGATTTGAGGACGGTAAAGAAGAAGGTAAAAAAGAAGGTCTTGAGGACTGTAAGGCGGAGATAGAATAATGGAATCAAGTGAAATGGTCGCGATAACAGATGGAGAGATCCTATACAAGTTCTCGGCATCTGTGAATGAGTTATCAGCGTGGAGTAAGTTCAGGGAGTGGTATACGGGTGATTTTGAAATGGGATGGGCAGAGCCTATAACCAATCCCCCTTCTCAGGAGTGGGAGGAGTGGATGAGGAAGATGCTGGAGGATCATGGTCTTTTAGCTATATGTGTCAAATTAGTTCCTGCTGGAGCGGAGAGTAACGAATTACTTAGGAAGCAGGTAGCGGAATTACAGGAAAAAATAAAGGAGTTAGAGAGATGAAGTATGTGATAATATTGGTAAACTGTGTCTTGGTTTTATTTGGATTAGATGTGGTTATGGGTGAAGAAGGGGTGAGTCTCTATGCGTCTGATTGGTATTGGGCGTTTATAGCAGGTGTTAGTGTGTGTGGTGTAAATGTATTGGTATATACCGTTATGACCTTGGATGAAGAGGATTAAATACGGGTTACAGGTGTCAGCATACTAGTAACAGGTATATAACGGCATACAGGGCATTGTAGACCCTTTGTGCAACATTTTAGGAGTAGAGATATGATATTGGACAAGGGTGAGTTTGTATGTGAACTGGATGCATATTTTGAGATATTTCGGGAACAGGCCCAGACAATATAAGGAGAACAAATTAATGAAGCTATCGGAAAACGACCTAACAAGCATTATTATGTTTCTAGACTATGAAAAAGCAAGTGAATCTCCAAGGAACCATAATACCCTCCACTTACGGGATTCAAAATATACCTTTGTGTCTTCTCGTGTGGAAGTAGGTTGTGCTATTAAGTATCGTCTATACCTACGTGATAATGTGGGTAACATCTTATGGGATTGGGAATTAGGTTCAGGGGGGTGGAATAACTACTCTCACTTATGCGGGGTTATTCAATCCATTGCTTTGAAGGAGGACTAAGGTATGGCTGAGGAGATCACAATAATCGAGATGGATGATGGTATGGCTGAGGAACTGATATGGGAGTTATTGAGTAACGCCTGTACAGACCTTTACTTTGAGGACATACAGGATGTTTTATCTATAGAGATGGATCAGATAGTGCGGGTAGTAAACAAACTCTATGCCCAAGGGGACATAGAGTTAAATGATTAGACTACTCCCCTTTTTCTTCTAGTTCTTTGTCGTACTGGTAGGATGCACTTGACATACATTCCTCACAGTGTTCCATTTCGATTTCGTAATTGGATTCTAAGGGGGTAAAACACATCTTACAGAGTTCTTCTTTCATTTTGGTACGTCCTTTTTTTGGGGTTCCAGTAGTAATTGAGGTCAGACTTTTGCGAATGGGATATAGGGCTGTCCATTAGGGAGGGTGATTTGGGGATCGATGTATACGGATTTAGCGATTTCACGATCCTCACGCTCTTGTGCTAACTGAGCGTCCCATACAGCTTCTTTCCAGATTTCTTTTTCGACTTTGCCAGCCATGTAGCGGGTGTAAACTTTTTCTGCAATGGCTTCGAGTTGTTTGCTGGTTTTCATTTTCTTATCTCCTAGTTTGGTTTGGTTTCAACTTCTATCTATATTATACCGGGTATTCAATTAAAGATCAAGTTTTTTTTTAAAAAAAATTAGAGAGGGAGGTACATACCCCCCTCTCTTTTGGGGTTAATTCATGTCTCTGGTTTCAACGTAGGGGAAAGGTACCGTAGTCCAGTCTGCGTAGATAACAGCCTGTTCAAAGTTACAGGTGTGGAATTCTACTTTAGGACGGGCAAGTACAGTCTGTTTTTCCCCTTTGTATTCCACATGTTCTTTGATGGTGGCTTTGAACTTAATGGTTTCGCCTTTTTTCAAGACAGGGAAAGAACCACCCACATATTTGAAAGTGTTACCTTCGATGTCCTTGAGGATGTAGAGGTAGTTAGTTCCGAATTGTGTATCCCAACTGGTAGTGAACTCAAGTACAAGTGTCCAGTCCTTGCGATCCTTGACTTCACCCACGTAGTTGCTTTTGGCTTTCTTTTCCGCTAACTCTTTGTCATACTTGGCTTTACGTTCATCAGACCCGTCAATAGTTCGGAGAACCATTTCACACTGCTTTGGGGTCAACTGTCCCCATTCATCCAACTGGTTTTTCAGGGAGCTTAGGAAGTCATTCTTCCACCCATTATTAAACAGGTACTGGAACACTTCAAAGTTACGTCCCTGTTTTTTCCAATTGGTAAAGCGGGTTTTGGTGGCGTTTGCTTGGATGTTTCTCTGGATAGCTGCTTCGTATGCTGCGGGGTTATGTACGTAGGTTCTCATTTGACTGTCTCCTTGGGGGGTTTGATTTAACTTCTATATAGATTATACTGTCAAATCCCAAAAAGATCAAGTTATTTTTTTAAAAAACTTTTGGAGAAATTAATACTTGATCTTTAATTAGGTATACGGTATAATGTCCTTAGTGTATAAAAGCAACATGTAAGGATTACTTACATATTCCTAACGAAAAGGGAACCGAGTTATGAGTGAGAGAGTGTACACAATACGGATGGATGGAGATGCGTGGTGTGCTATCAATGAGGATTTTGTAAATCTTCAGGAATCTGTTTATGGGTTTGGGGATCATCCTTTAGATGCTTTGAGTACTTTAATGGCGGAAGAAGCGTTTTTAAGATTGAGGCAGGAGGGTAAGGTGTAATGAACTTTCCAAATTTAGACAATGAATACTCGGATGATATGAAGGTGGCGTTGTATGACATGGTAGACATTATATCCTCCTTAGAGTCCCCAGAGTCCATGCTACAGGCACTTACCCGTGTGATGGAGGTACAGACACAGGACAGGGATCAATCGTTTGAGGATGGGAAGCAGGAAGCGCAGTATTACAAAGGAACGGAAGAGTTTGAGAAGGGTAGTGAGGAAGGATATGACGAGGGATATTTGGATGCTGAGTTGGAGGTAGAGGCTAGGTATGTTGAAAAGATAAAGGGTTTTAAGTCCGAGATAGAGGATTTAGAGGAGCAGATTAGGGTTTTACGTGCCAGAGGTATTTACTTAGGAGATGAATTGTGTTAGAGAGGAAGATGCTGAGGAGTATATTAACAGGGAATTCGATTAGGGATTAACTGTAATTCACGTTATACTTTGAGTATAGGCAGTATAAGTAACTATAACTTTAGATAGGGTTAAGATAATGAAACGTTTAAGTACTGTAAGAACCGCTAAAAAAGAGATAAGCTATTCAGATTTTACAAAGGTTGTTGATTCTGTGAAGGATTTCAATAGGAAGAATTCCCTCCAAGCTCTTGCAGATTTGGCTAAGATGCTCAATTTAGCTAAAGGGATTCAACATGATATTTCTGAGGTAGCGGGTGCCTATAAAGATATTTCTGGTGCTAATAATGCTGACAATGAGAATGGGGATAGTGAGAACATGGACACTATCAATCAAGTTCGAGGTCTTATCACTGAGGCATTAATCAATACTAACGTAGCAGTCCCAGCCAGTGAATTTTTACTGGAAATGGGTCAAGCGTTTGACGAATAAGTGTTAAGATAGTGAGATAATGAGATAATATAAGGAAATGATATAATGAAAAGATTGAGTACGGTAAATAAGGTAGCTGGTCTAAGTTACCAAGATCAATATGATGGGTTACATAAGAGACTTATGTTGATGGCTCAAAGACTTCCTAAAGCTATTAAGAAGTTACAGGTGGGGTCTTTAACTCAAGCAGACTTAAAGGATATAACTTTTACATCTAAGTCTCTTGGTATCTCCTTACGAGACATGGCTTTAGATGCAGAGGAGATTACTGAAATCATAGAAGAGGTCATTAAACATAACAGTACTTCTACTATAGCGGGTAAGTCCCCAGAGGCACAGAGGGTTCTTCAATTGATGGATGGTCTTGAAGGTGAAGAGTTTGAAGATTACGGTGCTGCTCTCCGTAAGGTTCTAGAAGAATCTGGGGTAGACAGGAAGAAACTTGAAAAAGAGTTAGATAGGTATATCTAGTTATTGAAGGTTCTCAAAGTATCCAAAATAGACAAGCCTAACTTATACGTCAAGTATAAGAAGATTCATAAGGAGGAGGGGACTATGAGGGGCTTCCAGATTAAGGGTATGTGGGAAGTACTAGAACTGGTTAATGATGATTTAACCACTAAGATAGAGACTAAGAAGAAAGAGAACGTTTAATGAAAAAGCTAAAAATATCTAAAGCAATGTCTGTAGAAGAGGCTGGGGAAGTAGTTAACCAGTTGGAGTCTAAGGAGTTAGACTTTGTATTGGGTCATGCTGTGACTCAGTATGATAGGATGCAGTCCAAGCGTAAGTACTACAATCCCAATGCCTTAGGGATTTATTTACAGGCGGTGAAGGAAATTATAGGTGAGGTAGGTAGAAGCAAAGACAATGTATCTGTAATCCGCAAGCATTTTCTAGAGCCTATGGTAACTTCTGTTATAAAGAACGCGGGTAAGCTAGGTGAAACTATTTTGGGGCAGAGGAAGTCTTCCCTTAAGAAGGCGGATATCTATAACTGGAAAAATCAACCCGAAAAGGATGGTTATTTTACTGAGGGATATGACTTAAAGAGTATATCTTTTGCCCAGAGAATGCTATCTTATATTGAAAGGTCGAGTGTTCTTAAAGGTGCGGGTATTACAGCCGAGATAGAAAAAAAGACGAAAGATATTTTTGTAGTCTTTGTATTTTACCCTGAAGATGTTGACAAGAAATTAGTTACCTCAGTTCGTAGGATTCATGCGGATACTAAAAGGGATGAAGCAGTCAAGTATAGGTTTTAAGTAATCTGGTTGAGTTTATATTGAACCCTCCAAGCCTCTTAACGGGCAAACACGCTATAATCTTGTGTGATAGTCCCTGAGAACTTACGAAGGAATAGAGTAATGAAACGCTTAAGGGTGGCGGAGCGAAAGCTAACGCAACTGTGTGGGGCTTACATAGCCTTGTTCTTTCAGAAAGACTCTTCGCTAAAGAGAATTAAACCTAAAGTAGATATAATAGAGAAGAATGGGTATGTCTTTACCAAGATTGAGTTTAAGGGTTCTGATTTAGATATTTACTTTCAAACTTCTCACAAGGGTAAAGACGTTCTAGTTGAGATGTCGGGGGGTGCTTGGGGTATTATGGGTATTACACCTAAGAGTGTTTTGGTTCCTTCTGGCACTACGTTTGAGGACTTGGGGAATATATTACCCAAGGAGTATAAAGGGGTTTTGAAAGAGGTTGCCACTTATCATGCTCGTGGATATATGGATACTCTCCAATACTATTCTTTTGGGGTGTGGGATAGTAAACCGTACCTCACTGATAGGGGGGAGTGGGATTTTCCAAATGATGCTGTTTTAATGTTTGGTGATAGGGATCAGATATTTAAGACACATGGTTCTTACCCAGACCCTAAGAAAGTACTTCCACTAGCTCGTAAAAAGATGCCTTACCTATTTGAGAAGGGGAAGAAATACATTATAGAGGTTTACGGGGACGGGGAGGGCGAGATTTTTGAGAAGGATTCACGCAAACCCCTAGCTACCTATACAAGGGTCAACAAAGATGGAACCTCTTATTGGCTTTAACGGGGATAAGAGAACTTACGAAGGAATAGAGTAATGGAACGCTTGAGTGGTATAAAAAAGAGGGGACTAACGGAGAAGCAACTCTCAGTTGTTACACAGAAGCTGCATAGATTGTTTGACGTAAAAGTTAAAAAGATAAGGGACTTTAAGTTTTATATCTGGGACACGGAGAAAGAGTTTCAGAAGTTGAGAGAGGCTCTACCCAGAGAAGATTGGGAGGCGTTTTGTGCAGAAAGGGACTTGGATCCCGATGCTATTTTTGAGGAATACTCCGGTATGAGGGTATAGCTAAATGGCGTAAGAATATTGAACCCCCCAAGCCTCTTAACAATGCTCAAATCGGGGGGTATTTTTTTGTCTTGACATAGGTGTTAAATGTGTGCTATACTTCTTTTAGGAATTTAACTAAAGGGAGATAAGACTATGGGTAATATTAGTGGATCTGGTTCATTAACTAGACAATTTAAGGCAGAGTTTAAAAATCTAAGACGTAGATATGGCTCTGCTCAAATCGGGAAGAAGTCCTCAGTGAAAGGTCTGGAAACCCGTGAGAAGTTTCTACAGGATCAGAAGAATAAAGCTGAGAGGGCTAGAAAAGATTTAAAGGAGACACCCTATGAATAAAGAAGACACCCTATGAATAAAGAAGACCGAGAGGCGTATAACAAGGCTTTTAGGATTATACTGGATTTACGTATAAAGTATGTCTGTGAGGCAATTCTTTTTGGTGAGGATAGGTGTAAGCCTCAATTAAGGGGAGGGACTCGAATATGCCGTTAGTAAATTTTGATAGGGGGTTTTCCGAGGACAACTACTGTCCTTGCTGTCAGTGCAGTCATTGTATGGCGATCAAAGCTTATCAAGACAGGAAGAGTACCTATGTCCCCCCTGAACCCATATACAAGGTAGTACGTAAAATAGAGTTTCCCTCTGATAAGGATCTGAGGGATTACGAGGATTAGATTTCCCTACTAGGCCACTATCACAAGGGGAAGATAAAATCCTGACCTTTTCGGGGAATCTGGGTATAATTCGTGTTAATGAGGTTATACTTGGTATAATGTGTTCCCTATCTTAATAACTTTGGAGAGACTAATGAAACGATTACGGGTGTCAGGCAATAGCGGGGGAGTAAAGACCGCTAGAGGGATTATAGACCTTTTTGATATAGGGGTTGAACCTGATTTTGCCAAAGGGGATGGTATGGATTGGGATGAGGTGGAGCAAATTAAGCATAGGGTTTTAGAAAGCTTTCGTAAGTTTGCTACCCCGCTCTTAATCAAAGCCCTAGATTATTACTTTACCCCAAAGGAGTTAGTCATTACTGCTCGCATTTTAGAGCAGAAGGGTAACTTCTTTTGGATAGTTCAGGTAAGTACTACAAGAGATCCTGATGATAACGGGGGGGACCTAGAATTTTCCAAGGAAGACCTCAAACTTATTATTGGAAATGTTGAGAGAGATGTTGAGAAATGGTTTAAAAAGAATTTGACAGGTTTAGAAGTAGCAGTCGGGTATGAAAACTTAATGGATTAATTTCCAATTAGTAACTGAGGAAAAAGATAATGAAACGATTAAGCACTATGCATAAAGCAGCAGGTAAGAAGATTTCCGATAAGGATATAGCACGTATTGAGAAGCTTACCGATAACAATGACCACAATGAGGCTATGCTGGAAGTCGCTAAGTTGCTTGGTATGTCTAGGGAAGTAAAGATTCTGGAGCTTATATCCAAAATTCAGATGATTGAAGGACATATGCCTACCTTTTTGGGGGACTATCGTTACAAAGACCTATACTCCCAGCGTCTTAAGCCTGAGGCAAACAAGACATTATTTACTAGGGAAGACGGTAGCGAATTTAACGTTCTCTCTATGCTGTAGTATTTAATTTAAAATCCTTAACCCCTTAGACCGTAAAGGTTTAGGGGGTTTTTTTGATTCAGATGTTGTTTAATATGCAACATCTGAATTTTTACTTGATCTTTATGGGTTTTTCACGTATAATACCTCTACAAAAGAAAAGGAGTCCCTTATGAACGAAGAAACAAGTATTATGAGTTTGCTTAGAGAAAAGTTTAAGATGGAAGATATCCGAGAACCCTTTGAGGAAATTCCAGAGGATGTAAACTTCCTCTTGATCTTTAACTCTGGGGCAAGGAAAATGTGTGACATTACCTTGAATACATATTGCGCTATGGTGGAAAGAAAAACTCGAACTGTACTCTGGCAGGACAACAGAGGGGTTTTGCATAAGATAGAAAAAATTATACATGATCCCACTTTTATAGGGTGGAAGGGAGCAGTATTGAAGAAATGAACATCTTTGTAACAGATAAGAACCCTGTGTTTTCGGCACAAGTGTTACCTGATAAGCATGTGGTTAAAATGGCTGTGGAATCCTGTCAGCTTCTAGCAATAGCGTATGACCGTCTAGGATGGGTTGCCTTGATAAAAAAGGATGGGTTGCCGTATACTATTCCCAAAGCTCATTCAAACCATCCTTGTGCCTTGTGGGTGTGTGAGAATACAAATCATGTGGCGTGGGTAGTCATCCACGGGTTAGCTTTGTGCAGGGAGTATACATTTAGATATGAGAAACGATTCTCCTGTCAAGACACCTTAACCGAAGCGGAGAACACTTTCTATGAAATGTTGGGAATCTGGCCTTGTGATGCCGATCTTCCAGAATATTTTGTGGATGTGGTAGACCCTGAAATCCAAGAACTTGATTTATCGGTTTACGCCAAGTATAAAAAACATCTAAACAGTAAGCCTTGGATAGCCAGTAATTATCTAAGGTAACCAGAGAGACAACCGGAATGGATAACGACATGATTAATTCAGTAGACCCTCAAGTACAGGCTAGATATCTTTACCTTGATGTTTTGGGTAAAGTAAAAAATAATAATGCCCTTGATCAAGATCTAAGTGACTCCCAGTTAAATGCTGTGGTTTGGGAGTACTTGTTAAACACTTGGTTGGGGGGGTTCGCAATAAAAGATAATTTTGACAGGGGTTTTTGGATGATCCAAAAAAATGCCCCCTCTTTGGGATCGAAGGAGTATCTCTTCAAGGATGGTTCTTGGGGTTCTTATAGTGTATCAAAAGTATTACAGTTTGATACACATAATGCTGCCCAAGAATGGGTTTTTGGTTTTGAAAGAACTCTTAAGGGGATGCATAATGCATTTAAGTTGGATATCGTAAATGGTGTAGAGAACCTAGATCGTGTACAATATCTGGAAGGCGTAAAAGCTCGGATAGATGGAATACCTGAGACCTCTAATCCTTACAAGGGGGATGGAAGTTGGGAATCTGGTGGGGGGTGGTCTGAAATATTTTGGAGACACGGTTGGGAAGACGGAAAGGTTGGTTACGTACCAAGTAAGAAATGACAAAAGAATCCCCCATACAAGAGTTATTAAACAAGTGCTATAAGAGTACCTGTGTCACTAAGAAGTATAAATCCGTTTACGCCAAACACAATAGGTATATGCCTAAACTCCCTACATATATGGACTTGCAGAAGAGATTCATATACTGGGAGGGAGAGATATACTATCGAAACAATGTGGGGGGTGGTGGAAGGAAAGGATGCAGGGCGGGGAGTTATGCCTATTCCAGAAAGGGGGAGGTAGTGAGTATAAATTGGAAAAGCTATCCAAAACAGGTGGTTGTTTGGTTATGGCATGGTAATCCTCTGAGGGTATATGAGGAGGTGATACATAAGGATGGTAACAGGTTAAATTGTGATATTGATAATCTTGATGTCAGGTCTAAGATCTAGGGGGGGATATCCCTTAACTTTTTTTAAAAACTTTTAAGGATTTCGCTTGACATTTATCTGTTAATCATGTAATATATCTACAGTAACGTAAATATAACCTAAAAGGAATTTTCCAATGCGAATATTAAAAGTAAAGACATCTGCTTCCGTTCCGGATAAACATCAGAAGCAGATTGATCAGTTGAAGTCAGGTAGCGCAAAGACTTCCGGTAAGGGGTATAAGACCAAAGGCAGTTATAAGGTTTTAGATAATCCTGTAGACCTTGGGGATGAGATTCAGGTAAATGGAATAGGTATGGATGGCAATGGTAACAGAGTTATTCAACTACTTCTAGGGCCACTCGAAAAGAAGAAGTCCTTCCAGTATAACGGTACAGCAAGCCCTATCGACATTGAAGAACTTGTGGACGGGTCATGGCTAAAGAATAGCAAAAAAGATGTTGAAGCCATTAAGCAGTACGCTATTAAGTTCTTAGGTGCGTAGTAATACAATGGAACTACTAAAGGTATCTAAAGAATCCTTTGAGTTAAAAAACTTGTATGGCTTAATCAGATCGGTCAAGGGATTAGGAAGTGATAACATACAGGATATCGTCTTAAATATAATAGAGGTGGGAGAGGTTATTGGTTTCTCTGAGTCTGAAATGGAAGCTTTGTATAGTATCCATTACAAAAGGGGGAAAGAACATAGGGACTTCACACCTGTTGAGAATAAGCGGGTCGAGAAAGCGCGTAAGGATGTCGTTAATTTGCTAAAGAGAACTAAGATCTCATTGTACGATTACTTCGTAGAGTACGAAAACATTAAATTACCTTAATTAATCCCCCATATAAATTTATACTCCCCCTTTACCACGGATGGTCGAGGGGATTTTTTTGTCTTGACACAAGGGTTAAAGGTGTGATATACTGGATAAAACAACCTGAGGAGAAACCCAATGATGGAACTGGATTTTGATTACATTACCCCAGAAGCTAAGGCTAAATGGGATGAATGGGTAAGGGAGGGGGATGAAGGGATTACTGATTTTGGTGAGGTAGTCGATTTATCTATCTCCACTAAGAAGGGAATTAGACCCCTTTACAAACTATCTATTTTCTTTCCTATGGGTCTTAACCCTATCTTAATCTCTAAAAATTTGGATACAGGTAGGGTGGACGATCTCAGACATTACCCTGTTAAGGAGGTAATGGATAGGTTTTTTAAGTATCGAAATATTCGTATTTGTACAACTGAGGAAGCGGAGGATATGCAAAAGATAGCTAATCTCCGTAAAACATATGAGAAATTAGGGGAACAACTTTCCGAATTAGGGAGAAAAAAAGATGAGTAACCAAGGAATACAAGTAGAGATACCTGTTTTTAACTACCGTAAGTTTACTAACAGACAGGTAGTTAGTCTATTGTCTGTCATAAGTGAGGCTATTTACAGGAATTATACCCAGACAGAAAAGAAGTTTGGTCGAGAGGTGGCTGAATACTCCATGTCTGCCAATATCAATATGGTATACCCCATATATGGACCTCTGTTAGTATTGTCCTCCTGTAAATTACTAAATAACCTTTACGGGGAAGGGACTGTCCCCAATTCTAAGATGGATTTTCTCAGGGATTTGTGCCGTAAAATGAATGAGGAGGATTACTCCTTATCCGATGAGATTATCAGGGATTTTTACAATCAGGGGTAAGACCGTATTAAGTGAATGTATTTCCGAATTAACGGGGGAAGAATGATGAGTAGTAAACTAACGAATTCCGAAAATTTAAGTATCTTAGCCCTTTCCGGTTTAGCCATATGTTCCTTGGTCCTGCTTTCTTTTGAGGGGATCTCCAATAAAGTAAGCTCTGACAGGCGTGAGGTCTCTTCGGAGGTGGTGAGGTCTCTCTCCCACATAGAATGGGATACCTTGGGGGCTACAGACATAGACGGGACTATATTTGAGGTGCTTAGGTCGAGGGAACCCGATGGGATATACATCATTATAGAGCATCCCAGTAAGGATTCTCCCACTACAAATACAACTCTATTCCCCACCCCCTTAAATGTGGTGAAGTCTTTGGGGGTAGCTGAATAAGCCCTCCTGACCCCGACAAATAACTAGACAAGACCTTATATTCTAAAGAAGTATGGGGTCTTTTTAGTGAAACGGAGAAATACAGTGAAAAAGTTAAGTATGATTCTAGGTGAAGAGACTGGGGACAACGCGAAATACCAGAATACAGAAGAGTTCCAGATGCTGAGTGGTCCAATGCAGAGAGACCTTCTGGACGCTATGGAGAAGGGGGAGTTTGCGATTATCTTCAAGGACGGTAAGCCTATGGACGGTGGAAAGGTTCCAGAGGGTCTACACCTCATAAAATACATCAATAGCCGTGGGGATCTCAATGACCGATTTGTTATGGAATACTTTGATTCTGAGGTAGCCTTTGAGAGAGCTTGGGAGGATTACCCAAAAGAAACGGATTGATTACCTTTTTTCAATCCGTACTTTACCGTAGAAGGTGAAGGGGACAGTGATTTGGTAATACCCCAACACAGGTTTCCCATCTTCCTTATCCCAATCATCCACAATATATTTTTTCAAAAGGTTTTGGAGTCCCTCAAGAGTAACCCAGTAATGTTTTAGGGGGATATGAAATATATCCCCCACATGGTTTACTTTACAGGATTCAAATGTAACTTTGTATTTCATTACAGAGCTTTAATCTGTTCGATTACGCTTGTGAGACTTTTTTCAGCAGCAAAGCAAGAGAAATTCTGGGAATCAATGCTCTGAGTAAGGCTGTATTCAAAGTAAGCTCCCCCATAAATAGAGGGGGAAAGGATATTTACAGTGCAATTATTTTCCAAAGTCAACGAAGCATCTGTCATATCATCACATTCTGAGGTGCCCAGAACTTTAAGGCCGTTAATTTCGAGGATTGCTTTTACTTGTTGGGTAGTCATTTTCTTAATCTCCGTTTGTTAGGTTTCAACTTCTATAAGTATTATACCTTCAAACCCAAAAAAGATCAAGTAATTAAATTATTTCTTTTGTATATCCCTAAAAGTTCCTCATGGGGTTCTGTGTCATTTTCCCTAGCTTCGGAATAGGCTAAAGTAATGTACATAGCGTCCTCATGCCCCCAACCTGACCCCCTAGCCCTCAAATACCGGACTTGATCCCATGCAGGATATTGACTTATCTCGGAGCTTTCTTCCTCAGGCAATTTCCCAAAAGTTTTTCGGTAGATTTTCTTTCCACGGGGACCAGAAGACATAGCCCCTGTCACCATCCCCCCAACCCGCTTACCTTGACCCCTAGAGGTTCCCCAATCCACCCTATAGCACGTAGAGAAATCAGCAGGGGTAGCAGTAGAGAGAGTCTCTTCTAGCGTCTTAGCGTCCATTTCAAAGGGTTTAATCATATTTCTCTTCATCGTATAGCCCCCGTAATATATCCTCTGCTGAAACTTCCCCACGCTCAAAGGCTGAGTATATCTGATCCTTTATTTCCTGAGAGATACTGTACTCTAAAATTATTTCCATTTTACTTACGAGGGATTGAATGAAATCAAATCCACAAAGTACGATTAAAGGCATACACGAATTGTACAGTAATTCCCCTGCTTCTTCTTCCCCGTATTCCCGTACATCCGCATTATATAGCCTAGCCATGAGAAGTGACATCTCTGCTAATATTTTCAGGGCTGTTTCATCAGAAATATCCCCCTCGGTAAGGAGGGGGTAATGGATCAAGATATCGTCATTCAGCATGTTCTAGTTTCCTTAGGGAATTAGCCCCACCCCATTGTTGCTTTAAACTCAGGGTTCATTGTATCATTAAGTTCTTCCTCTGTGACACATCCTAACCCATTACATTTAGTGCAGTTAATTCGATAAAAGTCTGTGACGCAGTAGCAGTGATTACATACAAATAATATACTCATGTCTCCTCCTCACCTAATTCTAATGCGGTAGCTCTTTCTTCTTCGTTTCTGAGATAAATAGCTTGTTCGTATGCTTCAATTTCAATGGCTTTCGCCTTAATCCCCTGTATGACGTGGAGGTATGTTTTCAGACTACTCTCTAACACCTCTACCTCATACGCTTTAACCCAGCCCCTATCCTCCGAACGGGATTTGAGTTCCTCCACCCCGCGTATAAACATTTGGGGGTTCAGATTGGTTATGGCGCGAGTCTGGTCACATTTCGTCAATTGATTCTGGTTGGTCAAGTAATGTTTAGTCATCTACTTACCCGTATCCCTTTGGACCTCAGGACTTTACTGATTTCCAGCAAAGACACTTCATTCCCATCCACACTATTTACTTCAATATTAATTTTAGCGGGATATTTTTCACTTTCTTTTTTCATTTTTTCGCCAAGTCTCCTCGCCTGAACTAATTGATTAAAGAGAGAGGGGGTATCCAAGGATGGAAAATCCTCTTGGATGGTCTCAACCTTCTCACATGCAGCTAAAAGAAGGTTACACAAAGAGTCAAATGGGGAACGCTCTTTTTTAGCGGGGATAGCTTCTTTTTTTCTGCCTCGTGCGTTTACCCACGCATCTAGGTCTGATTGCTTATATATATGCTGATCTCCATACCGGACGGAATCCACTAATTTTTCACCAATCACTCTGCAAGCTTGAAGTTTGGTGGGATGTTCCCCAATATACGAGCTTGCAGCCTCCTCCCGCATAAAGCCTAAGGGGATTCCATTCTGCAACGCTTTCGGAGGGGTAACGGGGGTTTTAGGAGAAGCATATACTCTAACGGGGGTGTACGAGGTCTTGGCTGTTTTTTTTCTGTCTTTACGGGCTTTTTTCTGTGCAAGAACCAATTCTTCTTTCCATTTGTCCAGACCCCCTTTGCAGTAGTACCTTCTACCTAAGGAGGTCACGGATTCAGGAGTAGTCTTTTTATTTTGCCTACGGATAGCAAGGTATGAGGGGGCAAAACCTAAATAGGTGGAGGCTTGTTTCTCTGTAAAGTATTTTTCCTCCAGTTCTTTTCGAGGAATTATTTTATTTTCTTTCAACCATTTATCCAGATCTTGTGGGAAGTAGAAAGATCTCTTAGCTATAAGGGTGTGTTTTGGGGGGCTAAGTTTTAATTGGTGGTTTCGGGTTCTGATATTGTGCAAAAAATTACTTGGGAATCCCAAATACTGAGATGCATCTACTTCGGTGAGTAACGATGTGAAATCGGGGGGACTTTCCTGTATACTAGGTTCTTCAAAGGGACAGGGATTTGTTTGGTTCATTTGTCTTTCTTCCTTCCAATTATCAAGGTCTTTTTTAGAATACCATTTAACTCCGTCATTTGTGTGATATTGAGGGGCACTAACCTTTCTGTTTCGTCTGTTTTTTAGGTAGCTTTCGGAGTACCCCAAGTATCTCGAAGCCTCACTCTCCCTTAAGTAATAATTTGACATTTTAAGTTTCCTTTGCATTGTTTTTGGGATTGTCTGAGGAGTAGTGTAGCAGAAGTATCTTTGAAAGTCAAGTCTTTTCTAAATTAATTTCACTGGACTTTCCCCTGCGAGTTATGGTAACCTTTTACTAAGTCGGATTAAGAGGGAGTCGTAGCGGAATTAAATGTAAAATACGTTATATTCAACAATTAACAGATTAATACACCACAGGTACCTTGATTCATGCTGCAAGGTACCCTTTCCTCCAAGTCCCCTCTGCCTCCGCCCTCAGAGGGGACTTTTTAATTAATTTTAATACTTGATCTTTACCTTTTTTTGCGGTATAATGAGATATATCTTGTAACTAAACCATAAGGAGAGTTAAAATGAAACCTGTAGAGTATTCTATTGAAGTAATAGTTCCGTATTGGGACTCCGAATTTCCCATTCGTCCCCCCGTAGCCCCCAATATAAAATTAGATGGGGAACATGTTACGGCTGAGAGTTTAATACATTCCCTTCAGTACTCAATGAATTTACCTACAACAGGAACGATAGAGTTAGGGGTTGAAGAGAATCTTGGGGAAACAAGTAATCATTTCAAACACACCACTGTTTCTAAGTTCTCCCTTGGGGACCCTGAAGAAGTGGAAGTAATCTTTTATTTAACCATTTACTATAATTGATGGGAGTTTTCAAAATGAATAGAAATGAAGCATACGAGGAAGGGGTGGATGCGTATACCTTAGGTGTAACTTATTCCGCCAACCCTTATTCCATAGAAACCCCTGAGTTCTCGGATTGGAATGCAGGGTGGAACTATGGATTTGACAGATTCGTAAGCACTGAATTTAGATAGGGGGTAACATGAACCCAGAGCAATATTTTTTTCCGATATTTGAGGACGGGGACATTTCCGAGAAAAAATGTGTAGAACTACTCATGATGTCCTCCCAATTTATGGCGTTTACGTACACTAAAACTCTTTCTGAGGTAGAAGGTTCCCCCAATGGGTTAATTATCACACTCTGTATCCCCCTATTTCTTTGTTTTGGGGAAGAGTTCATAGATACCATGCTCCTTCTTACCGAACAAAGATTAGGGTACAACCTCCCAGAGGTGATCAAAGCAAGTGTTTTATCCACGAGTAAACAGGTTCCCGTAGAAGAATCCTCTCTGTCCGATGAAATAATCAAGGGTTTTTACGAGGAGGGGAAATAGTTCTTGATCTATTAGCCTTTTTACGGTATAATATCTGTAGAAGTTGAAAAAGAACCAAGCTTAAAACAATTAAACAATTTTTGGAGGGTAGGAACCCTGAAATCTCCTGTTGAGACTTCTCCCGTGTTGGTTTAACTTCTATTCCTACCCTCCCTTTCTATTTTTAGGGGTTATTTCTACATGTTAATCGTTTTTGAGGGTCAAGTTCCCCCTGAATTTAAGTATTACGAACACACATGCGTACATAAACTTGCCAGTGACCTAGAGAAAGACTTTACTTCCTCCAAGGTCCCTTACCTGATACGGAATGTTGAATACCTTAGAGCGGGGGAGTTTCAATACCTACTTTCTTTGGGTGATCGGTACCCTAATAAAATATTTGGTACGGTTAAGCTATTCAATAATCTCCCTGAACACATTCAATCCCGTATTATTCAGAGGCGGGGGATTCGCGAAGAGGATTCTAAGGTGTGGGAAAAGGATTTGGATGTACAATCCTTCCTAGAGGACTTGGACTTTTCATCTTACGAAACCCTTGAGGCGGGGGTAAACGCTCAAGACAGGGCATACAAGGACTATTCTCCGCTAAGATATAGGGAGGTGTGGGGGTATACCTTGACTGAGTTTCTGGATTCTAAGTTTGCCTATATCTCGGAGGAGGGTAGGTGGTTGACTTGTAGGATAGTTA
>FLOH01001371.1_pt1 | contig 38474 bp, 41 predicted proteins | sample 756751 | NCBI WGS metagenome assembly FLOH01 (sample SAMEA4026879, study PRJEB14308) | marine metagenome | biome: coastal water; material: water | depth 74 m
GGGAAGATTGCTACTCTTCATTACCCTCAAAACAAATACAACCCCCTGCGAGCTCTTCGTTACTCCTGCAAAATGATGGGTTTACGCCGCTGCCGATCCCAGCCATACCCGCGCGCACCGAACCAACACCAAGCGACAACCGGTTGACCGGTGCAGAACTAGCAGGTAGGGCAATATTGAAGTTTGTCATCAGGAACTCCCAAACAAGTTGAGGGGTATTTCATGTCTGTCTATGAGAACACAGCGTGGCTGAAAAAAGGGGTAATAGGCTGAAAATGTCCAGGAATCTTCAATTCGTTTCACCCCCGCATAGTCCCTCTTGCGTTTGCTGGACAAGTACGGGAGCGTGAATCGGCGTGCCGCTGCTAGCTGCGGGGACTTCCCGTAGGATTTGGTATATGGCTGTGCCCCGACGTTCCGGTGTTCGGGGCAGTGTCGTCCGGGGTGAATCCGGTAAAGGCAATAAATCGAGCAGGCCTGAGCCGCTCGCAGAGCCCGAAGACGTAGCTGACCCGTCACTACCTCGTTCGGTCGTCGACTTCACGCTCCAGCGCCGTAGCTCATTGCATACCTTTTTCAACGGTGGCGCCCTTAGTAGTGAGTTCTGCGATGCCGATACCTACCTGCTTCGGGCCGCCAAATTCCACGGTGAGCCAGCGCCATCGCCATGCCCGGTATGCCGGGATCTGGGCTTTGTCACCGTTACCTACGTATACGGCGATGAACTCGGGCCGTACTCCGGTCGGGTCCGGCAAAGTGAAGAATTAGGTTCCATGGCCACGCAGTTTGGCCGCTTCAAGGTTTATGTGGTCGAGGTCTGCCAACGGTGCCACTGGAACTATCTCACCAAGTCCTATGTACTCGGTGACGGTGTGCCGAGGCGCGCTTTACCCGCCTCCCGTGATCTCATGGAGGCCTAGGTCAGCCCTCACGTGGCCGACTTGAGCCTTCCCCGTCAGTGAGGTCATGGTGAGCACTCCACGTAAGCCAGCAAAACGCGCCGCGAAGCCGGCCGCGGCTGCTCGTTCAAGTGCGCGCAATTCGAAACCGAAACGACATTGGGTGCGCGGGCTTGTCATACTTTTCGTAGTGTTAGCCGCGTTGGGGTTAGGGGCATTTGCACTGGCGGTTTCACTTACCGATGTGCCATCACCCAACGAAGTGTCAACGAGTGAGGCCACCATCGTCTATTGGGCTGACGGCAAGACTGAACTCGGGAGACTAGGCGAGGCCACCCGCCGAAGCGTGGCACTGGCTGATGTACCAATCGATTCTCAGCATGCGGTACTTGCCGCCGAAGACCGAACCTTCTATGAACACGGTGGTGTTTCACCACTTGGTATAGGACGCGCAGTCATAAACAATTTAAAGGGCGGTTCGACACAAGGTGGTTCAACCATCACCCAGCAGTACGCCAAGAATGCCTACTTAACACAGGATCGCTCGTGGAGCCGCAAGGCCAAAGAGCTGTTACTCGCGTTTAAATTAGAAACCGTCGTCTCTAAGGATCAAATCCTGGAGGACTATCTCAACACCATCTACTTTGGCCGGGGGGCCTACGGAATTGAGGCGGCGTCGATCGCGTACTTCGGTACATCGGTTGAAAACCTTGATGTATCACAGGCGGCGGTACTCGCCTCAGTTATCAAGTCGCCAAATGGCCTAGCCCCAGAGGAAAACCTGCCAGCACTTAAGGCTCGCTGGGCTTATGTCCTTGATTCAATGGTCGAGCAGGTCTGGCTGACACCACAGCAGCGCAACTCCGCGAAGTTCCCGGATATTAATGAACAAAAAGCCGGAAACCGCTTGGGTGGTCAAACTGGTTTCTTGCTGCAGGCGGTGACCGACCAGTTAATTACTTTGGGTTTTGACGAAACCGAGATTCAACGCGGTGGTTTGCGCATAACGTCTACATTCGAAAAGGGCGCCCAAAAAGGTGCGACCGCAGCGGTGCGCAAGGTGGGCCCTGATGCCAACACCGAGGGTCTGCGGATTGGATTAGCTGCGGTACGCCCGGGCACCGGCGAAGTTGTTGCGATGTACGCGGGCAAGAACTTCATCGGTGATCAAATCAACAATGCGACCCGAGAGTTTGCTCAGGCGGGGTCAACATTTAAGCCGTTCGCGCTCGCTGCTGCATTTGAGCAGGGTGTACCCCTTGGCACTGAACTAAATGGTGATTCACCTTCCACCGTCAATGGTTACACGTTCTCAAACTACGGCGATAAGTCATATGGTCCAGTTTCATTGCTCCAAGCAACGGAGTTCAGCATCAACTCGGCCTATGTGCAGTTGGAGTCTGAAGTCGGTGTTGACGTAGTAGCCGAATCGGCGATTCGGGCGGGTGTTCCTGACACCACACCGGGCTTAAATCTCGACAACCTCGATCTAACTTTCGTGCTCGGGACGGCTTCACCATCAGGATTGAGCATGGCAAATGCTTACGCAACTTTCGCCTCAGGAGGTATCCGATCTGAGACGACTTACATCAAGTCGGTGATGGGTCTAAACGGCGGTTTGTTGTTTGAATATGAACCCAAAACGATGGTGGCATTCGAAGCTAATATTGCAGATAGCGTTAGTTACACCTTGAATAAAGTTGTCACCGACGGCACCGCTTTTGCGGCGCAGAAACTTGGTCGGCCAGCTGCGGCAAAGACCGGTACCACCGACGGTAATAAAAGTGCGTGGTTTGTTGGGTACACCCCTCAACTAGCTACGGCGGTGCTAATGGCCAAGGAAGATGCCAGCGGAATGCCGGTTTCACTTTCTGGTACCGGTGGGCTAGAAACGGTCACCGGAGGCTCGTATCCCGCGGCGATCTGGTCCGCGTTCATGACCGCTGCGCTCGCTAATGAACCGGTCGTTGACTTCACCCCGCCGACCGGTGATCTCACCGTGGCACCTGATTGCCCTTTGATCATGCCGGTCAACGGAACCAAAATCCCTCTAGGTTGCCCAACACCGAGTGTTATTGAATTCGGCCCCGAGCCCAGCGTCGACGCGTCGGCCAGTGGCGCACCGGTGCCAAGTGGCGCACCCATGCCGAGTGTCGAGGCCCCTGAGCCGCTGCAGCCAGGTGACGAGAGTGCACCGGAGCCCGGGGTGGCACCGGCACCTACTGCTGTTCCACCACCGCCAACTGATGAGGCGGTGCCCGGATGACGAAACAAGTCGTCGAGCCCTCACATGCCGACTCGATTGCGACCGGCGGTAGTAATGCAATAGGTGGCCCAATCGGGGGCTTTAAGAGTGGAAGAACCTGGTGGAATCCGCTGCGCGTTTTGGTATCACTCTCGGCCCTTGTTTACGCATTCGGGTACTTCCTTGACTTATCGTGCCGCAGTACGGGTTGGGTATCCCCAGAGAACTATGAACATCTGTGTTACTCAGATATCCCACCCCTGTTTTCGTTTCGAGGGTTTGCCGACGGCTTCTTGCCCTACCTGCAAACCGCACCTGGTCAAACCCCGCTTGAGTACCCGGTAATAACCGGGGTATTCATGCAGATCGCGGCGATGATCACCCGGGTACTAACCGGGATCATGCCGCAAGCACCGGCTAGCACGGTCTTCTTCGACGTCAACGTCACACTACTTTTCATCCCGCTAATAATTGCGGTAATTGCGACGGCACTTACTGTGCGGCGGCGCCCTTGGGATGCAGCAATGTTCGCTCTGGCCCCTGGGGTGCTAGTTGCGGCAACGATAAATTGGGATCTACTGCCGCTCGCATTCGCTGGAGTTGCCTTGTTGCTCTGGTCGCGCAATCGACCATTTGCCGCGGGCCTACTCCTCGGCCTTGCAGTCGCTGCAAAGTTTTATCCCGTGTTGTTTCTCGGCGCCTTCTTAGTTTTGACAATTCGCTCGGGTAAATGGCGACCATTAGCTGCACTAGTTGGTGGCACGGTGCTCACCTGGTTAATGGTGAATCTACCATTTATGGTCGGAAACTTCGACGGATGGGCATTCTTCTACACCTTCAGCCAAAATCGAGGTCAAGATTTTGGCTCCCTGTGGTTCGCACTCGCTGGATTTGGAATGCCAACGGTGCCAACTGACATGCTCAACACGGTGGCCACCGGTTGCTTCCTAATTTTGTGCATCGCAATTGCCATACTTGCCCTGCGAGCCAAGCAGCGGCCGCGATTGGCTCAATTGCTCTTCTTGATTGTCGCAGCATTTGCGTTAACTAATAAGGTCTATTCGCCGCAATACGTGCTCTGGTTGATCCCCCTCGCGGTGATGGCTAGGCCGAGGTGGCGAGACTTTATCATTTGGCAAGTAGGTGATCTCATTTACTTCGTTGCGGTCTGGTGGTTCTTGGTTGGGTACGGTAACGAAGATTCGAAGGGTCTAACGCAGCAGTGGTATTCGGTCGCGATCATCGTGCATATTGGGGCCACGGTTTTCTTCGCGGTAATGGTGATTCGAGATATCGTTAAACCTGAAAATGATCCGATTAGAAGCGATGGCTTTGCTGAGGACAGGGATGATCCAGGTGGTGGCCCGTATGACCGTGCCGCGGACGTCTTCACTTTTAACCGCGCGAGTTAATCAGTCGAGTCCGAGCACCGCATCAAATCTAGAACTGGTAAAGCGCACTTCAGCCGTTACGAAATCTCCGACAGCAGGGATAACACACCCGCGCGGCAACCAAAGCATTGAGTGATGTTGATGCGGTGGCTCAGCAAACCAGCGTTGCTTACCGGCCCAGGTAAATGGAGAAAGAGCTCGTCCGGCTGCGTCCAGGATGCCGGTGCCAGCAGTAACGGCGCGTTGCTTAATTGATGTTGCGGGTGTTGGGGCGGTCAAGCCAATACCGTGCGCGGTGCCCCCTGACACTACGACAAGGGTGCTGTCTTTGGGGCCGGTGCGCTGACGGTAACCAACGTGGGTGCCATTGGGTAGGGGGTGCACAGCCAATACGGTGCCAGCAGCGGTGAGCGTGGACCGCTGGCCGAGCCAAAGACGGGTTCCGATGCGTGCACGAATAACAAGTTCGTCGGCTGTGCGCGCGACCGCCGCAAGTTCTGAGTCATCAAGGTGAGAAACCCAGACGGTGCTGGCCGGGGCGTGGGATCCACTCCAGACCGCGGTCTCGGTTTGCCACAGCCCAGCCCACCGGGTGACTTCACGAACCCGGGCGGTGCCGCTAGCGACTCCTTGGATACTGACTTCATCGGCGGGTTGTGACAGTGGCAGGTGCAGTGACAATCCAATAACTTGAACGTGACCACTAGAAAGTGAGCCGCGAACTGCGGGGTCAGTAAGTAGGCGGAGCAAATCTGATTCACCGAAACCGAATCGATGCATTGAGGTCTGCGCCTCCAGCAGCACCCGCGCCGAGCCAGGGCCGTCAATTAATGCCCTTAGCGCTGGCTCACTTGCCACGGTGCGCACAAGACGTGATGCATCATGGCGCTGCTCAGCTAGCCACCAGGCGGTCACTGCTGAGGCATCGCGTGGTTCGAAGGGCTCAAGCACGACGACGTCACCGGAGAACGAAGTGAGTACGTCGTCGATCTCAAAAACCGTGCCCACCGCAACAGTGTCAAGACCTAAGCGGTCGGATTCGCGGGCAAGGAGGGATTGGCCAAAGCCGTAGCCATTGCCCTTGATCACCCCGACGACATTTGCTCCAGTAGTGCGCTTCATGGCCTCGTTTATTGCGGCGAGATGCCCGCGCCAATTAAGTGCGTCAACGGTGAGGGTGTAAGACACGTGTTCCCCTTACCCGCGCCGGCTTTGATATGCGCGATAACCCTTGGCCCAAGCGGTGCGCAGGACGTAATCCCATTCACCAACATACTCCTGAGCAAAGCCGCCGGCGCCCAACTTGAATTGCACCAGGCCAAATAGACGATTCGCTGGATTCAAAGTGTCGGAAATCCCTCGTAGATCAAATACCTCGCAGCCGGCTTTGTGTGCGTCGGTGATCATGCGCCACTGCAGCGCATTTGATGGGCGCACCTCACGGTCAGCTGTTGTTGAGGCACCATAGGAATACCAAGCGTGGGTACCAACACGAATCATCAAAGTGGCGGCCGCGACGTGGTCCTCATGGCTGGCTAGGTGCAGCGATAGGCGGCCGGGATCAGCACCATTTAGTTGCTGCCACATCCTTTCGAAGTAGGCAAGCGAGCGTGGTGTGAACTGATCACGCTGAGCGGTTTCGACGTAGATGGAGTGGAATGCGGCTAGATCTGCGAAACCACCCTGAGTTACCTCTACACCGGCCTTCTCAGACTTGCGAATATTACGTCGCCATAGCTGATTGAAGTCGCCAAAAATATCTCCGATTGAACGGTTGGCTAGGTTGAGTTGGAGTACATAACGGGGTTGCACGTCACCGAACCCAGCTTCGTCACCACCTTCTTGTACCCAACCCCGTGATTGCAGTCGTTCAACAACTTGCATGGCCTTGGTGGAGTGCCAGTCGGCAAGCAGCTCACTGATCCGAGCCGGCGGGTTGATTGCACCATCAGCACGCTCGGCAATTGCCGCCTTAATGGTGTCAGTTTGCCATCGCCGGGTGGCAAGGGCCGGGCCCATCTTCAGTTGAAAGGCACCACGTGCTTTGCAGTGCGCGAGCAGCGGGTTAAGCCAGTCATCCAAGGTGGCCCCTCGCAGTCTTTCGCGAAGCCAATCAATGTCGGGGCCTTCGGGAATATAAGCGAGACTACGTGCCTTAATTTTCGGCACCGAGCGATATAAAACTAAGCCTGCGCCAACAAGTCTAGCCCCATCGAACCAACCAAGGGATTCTGAAGTCCAGCCAACCTTTACCGCACCCCATTCGGGAAGTTGCAGAAATGAAACTGACGGTCTTGACGCAATCCACTCGCGATGTTGATTGGCAGTGATGGTGCGGACAATTAGTGTCATTAATTAACCAAGATCCAGATCGACAACAACCGGCGCGTGATCTGATGCGCCTTTTCCTTTACGTTCTTCGCGATCAATATAGGCGTCAGTTACGAGGGTGGCGAATGGTTCGTTGGCGTACACGAGATCGATGCGCATACCCCAGCCGCGACCAAAAGCGGCCTGGCGGTAATCCCAGAAGGTGTACGGGTAGCCCTTTAATGCGCGGGGCATAACTTCGACTAACCCAACTGAACGTAACTGAGTGAGCGCTTGGCGCTCAGGTTCGGTTACATGGGTGCTGTCGGTGAATTGGGCGATATCCCAGACGTCCTCATCGGTTGGTGCAACGTTGTAATCGCCAATTATCGCAAGCGGGAGATCTGGCGCAGCAGCCAGTTCCATCGCAATTGTTTCCTGCAACGCTGCAAACCAAGTGAGCTTGTAGTTGTAGTGGTCATGCCCAGGTTCACGCCCGTTAGGCACGTACACACTCCAGATGCGCACCCCACCGCAAGTGGCGCCGATTGCTCGTGGCTCGTCAGCACCTTCATATTGCGGCTGTTCAACGAGGCCGCGGGTGACGTCAACTAGGCCTACTCGGCTCAACAGTGCGACCCCGTTCCAGCGGCCGGTGCCATGTGAGGCGACTTCATAACCCAAATCCTGGATCGGCTGCAGTGGGAAGGCAGCGTCAGTGCACTTGAGTTCTTGCAGCGCTACGACGTCAGGCTTGTTCGCCCCCAACCACTCGAGGACTCTGGGCAGACGTGCGGTCACGGAATTTACGTTCCATGTCGCTACCCGCATGGGCTAAGCCTACGGCGCAAGGCCTAGAAGGCTTTGTCAGAGCAAGCCCGACGAATTTTAGGCGGCTGCCAGCCCAACCTCTTGACAGGCGCGTGCAAGTTGCGCGTCACGGGTCACTAGGACGTGCGCGCCGCTGAGAAGTGCGGTGGCAAGGTGAATGGCATCGAGTGTGCCAAGGTGGAGGACTTCGATCTGGCTAGCAACAACAAGCACATCCGCATCGAGGTCGACAAGCATGATTCCACCTAGGGTTGAGAGCAACTGCTCATCCACAGGCACTGTGCGACCGGTCAAAGCGGTATCTCGTATGAATGCCCGGCAAATTTCGACACGTGCAAGTTCAGATGTAATCAAGGTCGAGCCGTTCTCTGCGAAGCTAGCTATCAGGGAGGTAACCTCCTCGCTGTCGATTTCCTCCCCGGTGCGCCTGATGAGGGCACTGGAATCGCAGTAAATGATTGCTGTCACTGGGCATCTCTGCCTAATCGCAACAAATCGGAAAGTCCAGATTTAGGTGCCCGCTCAATTTGTTGAGAGTCGGGTAAGGGCCGATGGTCGCCCACGGGTGGTTTCACGTGAGCGCGAAGCCATGGGTTTAAGTGCTTGAGTTGTTGCTGGTCGAGAAATTGCTCAACAGCGGTCCGAACCAGGACCTGCTGGCTGCGACCGGTCTCGTCAGCTAGGGCCCGAAGGCGCTCGGCGAGTTCGTCGGGGAGTCGAAGATTCATGGCCATAGGCAAACGGTACCGTATTTGGTACCACATACGGTACCGCGAGGTTTCCCAACCGTGCGGGGCCTGTGGATAGCCCCGATTTCTGGTTTCACCCGCAACACCGCTAGTCTTGGCGAGCCCTGCAACCTGGCGAAGTGGTTTTTCGTCGAACCGCAGGCACGCAGAAACCCTCCTGTCACGGATCGACCGTGACCGATTAGTCCGAAGGAGGTGGGTTGTCTATGCGTCGTTATGAAGTCATGGTCATTTTGGACCCTGATCTGGAAGAAAAGACAATTGCTCCAAGCCTTGACACTTTTTTAAATGTGGTCAAGGGCGATGGTGGCAGTGTCCAGAAAGTTGATATCTGGGGGCGTCGTCGGTTGGCCTATGAAATCAACAAGAAGACCGAAGGCATCTACGCGGTCATCAACCTCACCGCGACCCCGGCTGCTGTAGCTGAATTAGACCGTCAACTGGGTCTAAACGAAGCCGTGATGCGCACCAAGGTCATGCGCCCAGAAGACGTAAGAGAAGAAGCTAAGTAATGGCCGCCGGCGATATCACCGTGACTGTCGTTGGCAACTTAACCAATGACCCGGAGTTGCGCTTCACCCCCAGCGGTGCAGCCGTTGCTTCATTTACCGTCGCATCGAGTTCGCGTGTTCTTGACAAGACAACCAATGAATGGAAAGACGGCGAGGCCGTCTTCATGCGTTGCAGTGTGTGGCGTCAGTATGCCGAGAACGTTGCCGAATCTCTTACCAAAGGCACTCGCGTCATTGTCTCTGGTCGGCTGCGGCAACGTTCATACGAAACCCGCGAGGGTGAAAAGCGCCAGGTAATGGAACTCGAAGTCGAAGACGTTGGCCCGGCGCTGCGTTATGCAACAGCCAAGGTCAATCGCGTCGCGCGTCAAGGCGGGGCACCCGGTGAAAACACCGGTGGCAACAGCGGCGGTAGCGCACCAACAGAAGACCCGTGGGCTACCGGCGGTGCCGGCGGCGCAGCTTTTGATGAGCCTCCGTTCTAACACTTCACTGACACACTCACAGACTCAATAACTAAGGAGCGACCCAATCATGGGACGAGACAGAGAAAAAGACACGAAGCGGCGCCCAATGCGCGCAAGCGACAAAATTCCGTTGAAGAAGGTAACCCCACTTCTTAAGCCAGATGTAAAGATTGTTGATTACAAAGACGTCAACTTGCTCCGCAAGTTCGTTTCTGACCGGGGCAAGATTCGCGCGCGTCGCGTCACTGGCCTGACCGTTCAACAGCAGCGCGCGGTGGCAACCGCTGTTAAGAACGCCCGCGAAATGGCACTCCTGCCCTACATCCCAACTTCCCGATAGGTTGATTGATTATGAAACTCATTCTTACTGAAGAAGTTACGGGCCTTGGTGGGGCTGGCGACATAGTGACCGTCAAAGACGGTTACGGCCGCAACTACCTGATGCCTCGTGGCTTAGCAATTGGCTGGACAAAAGGCGGCGAAAAGCAGGTAATTCAGATTAAGCGGGCCCGCAAGGTGCGCGAGATCCGTGGCCTTGACCACGCCAATGAAGTAAAGCAGCAACTTGAAGCATTAACAGTTGTTCTCACCTCGCGTGCTGGTGAGACGGGCCGGCTCTTCGGCTCGGTTACTACCGCTGACGTTGTCGCTGCTGTCAAGATCTCAAGTGGCGTGGTGCTCGAAAAGCGCAAGGTTGAGATCCCCAAGGCGATCAAGACTGTCGGCAAGCACAGTGCCCGAGTGCAGCTCCACCCTGATGTTGTTGCAGTGGTAACACTCGAAGTCATCGTCGCTTAACGAACGATAACTTCGCCCGTCCTCAGAAGGAGATGCAATGTCTTTCGCAGCTGCGGTCCGTACTTGCTTTCAAAAGTATGCAACCTTCGAAGGGCGGGCGAAGCGTTCCGAGTTTTGGTGGTGGATGCTGTTCCAGACCCTGGTTACCGGTGTCGTGGCAATAATCGGTGGCGTCTTCCTAATCGCGGCCAGTGCCGGAAGCCCTGGCGGTCAGGCAAATGGGCCGCTGTTAGTTATCGGAGTAACTTTCTACGTCTTGGCAATCTTGGTGGCCCTAGGGCTACTGGTGCCGACCTACGCCGTTGGCTGCCGCCGCCTGCATGACCGCGGCATGTCGGGTTGGCTGCAATTGCTGACCTTGGTGCCGTGCGGAAATATTGTGCTTTTGGTCTTTTGGGTCATGGGGGGTACCTCCGGCGCCAATAATTATGGTGAAAAAACTGCCTAAGTTGACAACATTTGGCTGAGTTTGGGCCACAATGTGGGTGAACGCTCCTGAGGAGGGGCGCCAACCCAAGGAGTGCAGATGAGTTTCGGACAAGCGATATCTACTTGCTTTAAGAAGTATGTGACTTTCAGCGGGCGCGCTAGTCGTTCCGAGTTCTGGTGGTTCTTTCTCTTTCTTTACGTCGTTGGCGCGGTCCTTTACTTCATAGATAGTGCCACGGGTCTACAAATGGGCGCTTCAAGTCAGGAAATGAATATCGGCGGAACAGTTGTTCCGTTTGTGAATTCCGGTATTGGTGTCCTGTCCCTAATCTGGGGCCTTGTCACTTTGCTGCCGGGGATTTCGGTGATGGTTCGCAGGGTGCACGACTCGGATAAGTCGGGGTGGCTGGTGCTGCTCGGCTACGTTTTGATGCTTGCTTGCGGTATCGGCACCATCTTGTTACTCGTGTTAGCTCTCCTGAAGAGCACACCGGGTGAGAATAAGTATGGCTCGGCGAACGCATAACTAGGTTCCCAAAGCGAAAGGGCTCGGTAGTTGACCGGCCCCTTTCCCTTTGTTTGGAAGAAATTGATGGATAGTGCTCGTACGCTAGCCGGCGTGGGGGGATAATTACTTTGGAGGAGTTATGAGTTTCGGACAATCAATCTCTACGTGTTTCAGTAAAATCGGGGTGTTTTCAGGCCGCGCTAGCCGATCAGAATTCTGGTACTTCTACCTCTTCGTATTATTACTCGGCATCGTGATTAACTTCCTGGCCACGGCACTGAACCTAAATGGTGACGCTTGGTATGGTGTTTTCTCGGCCATCATTGGCATCATTTTCTTAGTGGTGGAGTTGTCGGTGGGTAGCCGCCGGCTACATGACACCGGCAGATCAGGTTGGCTGCAGTTACTGCTAATTATCCCGTGCGTGGGAATCATTATCTTGATTATCTTCTGGGCTCAGGCATCAAAGCCGGGCGATAATGCGCACGGCCCAGCTCCCGCCTAGTACGGCTTTCCAAGTGAAGGGCCCGGTCAACTGACCGGGCCCTTTCACATTGGGTTTGCAGTTAGTTACCGGAAGTAGCGCCAGCAGCAACCACGATGACCAACCAGAAAATGAAGGCCAGGGCCGAAAGTTCGGCACCGACGATCCCGAGAATGAACCCGGCTTTCGCTACACCGCCATTTGTGGCAAGACCCTGTTTGGCTTTCTACATACCGAGCCATGCTGTCCCCATGCCGTCTTGGGACTTCTTGTATTCACCGGGGTTAAATGTGGGTGGGGTCAATTCGGACAATTCAATTCACCATTCCCTGAGTTAGCTAGTCGAACTGAGATGAAGATACGCGCATTCCTAGCTCGGTCACGAGCCCATCGCAGGCTGCTTCAATCATTCGCAGCACGGTTAAAAAATCATCCATGGTGCCGTGATACGGGTCGGGCACATCAAGGCCTGGGTCTGGTTCAGCAATACCACGTAGCGCCGGATCAAAAGCACGCATCATCCGGAGTTCAACTTGGGCGCCACTAATTTCGATTAGCGCAGCGACGTCGGCGAAATTATTTGTGTCCATTACCAACGCAAGGTCAATATCGGCGAACCAACTTGGAGTGATCTGTCGCGCCGTGTGGTCAAGCTCGTAGCCGTACTGATTCAAAGTGGTGATCGATTTGACGTTCGCTCCTTGGCCAATATGCCAATCCCCAGTGCCGGCGGAGTCGACGCTGACCAAGGCGGTGAGGCCGGAGGCGCCGAGGCGATCGCGGAGCACCGCCTCCCCTATAGGGGAGCGGCAAATATTACCTAGGCAGATGACCGTGACTTGGTATGGCTTGGGCACGGGTCGAGGGTACCTATTCTGAAATAAATTTGTTATCCACAGCCTGGGTATGGGGAATTTGTGCTGACCGCACTGGAACGGCGCTGACCCATTTGTGTCATCCCCAGGCTGTCCCCAAGGGATTGCCGGTCAGGAGCAGGCGGTCCCCAGCCCCTCCACACCCTCATCCACAAGGTGGTTGGACAGGGCCGGCGCCGCGCCCATACGTTACGTCAGACCTACCTGTTAGAACAGGTAAATGATGGTGGAATGGTATTCGGAAGGGAGGTCTAGATGAGTGTCGTTGAGTTGCCTCTTCCCGTTGAGCACCGCGCCCATGACCGCACCCCACCCAATGACGTTGCCGCCGAGCAGTCGGTCTTAGGGGCCATGCTGCTGAGCAAGGATGCCATCGCCGATGTCGTCGAGACAGTCCGCGAAGCTGATTTCTATCGCCCCGCACATCAAACTATTTACGGGGCAATTCTTGATTTATACAGCAAGGGCGAGCCAGCCGATGCCGTCACCATTGCCGCTGAGTTAACCAAGAACGGCGATATCGCACGCGTTGGAGGGGCCCCGTATCTGCACACGTTGGTGTCACTGGTGCCAACCGCAGCAAATGGCAACTACTACGCCCGTATCGTGCGCGAGCAAGCGATCTTGCGCCGCCTCGTTGAAGCTGGCACCCGCATCGTCAGCATGGGCTATACCGGTACCGGCGATGTTGACGAAATGGTTGATAGAGCACAAGCTGAGGTCTACGACGTCACCGATCGGCGCATGAGTGAGGATTACAGCCCACTGCGCGACATCATGAATGACGCACTTAGTGAGATCGAGGCAATCTCAAATCGCGGCGGCGAAATGATCGGGGTGCCAACAGGGTTTGTAGATCTGGATTCACTTACAAACGGCCTGCACCCGGGCCAGTTAATCATCTTGGCGGCTCGGCCCGCGCTCGGTAAATCAACTCTGGGTCTAGATATTTGCCGTAACGCTTCCATCAAACATGGTTTGAGCAGCGTCATCTTCTCACTCGAAATGAGCCGCAACGAAATTGTCATGCGTCTCCTTTCGGCCGAAGCCCAGATCCCCCTGCACCACATGCGTTCGGGCACAATGAGCGAAGGCGACTGGGCTAAGTTGGCCAGCAAGATGGGCACGGTCAGTGAAGCCCCTTTGTTCATTGACGATTCACCAAACATGACATTGATGGAGATCCGCGCAAAGTGCCGCCGCCTTAAGCAGCGTCATGATCTGCGCCTGGTAGTTGTCGACTATTTGCAGCTCATGACAAGTGGCAAGCGTGTCGAAAGCCGTCAGCAAGAAGTTTCGGAGTTCTCACGATCACTTAAACTTCTAGCCAAAGAACTTGAAGTACCAGTTATTGCAATCAGCCAGTTGAACCGCGGTGCTGAGCAGCGCCAGGATAAACGCCCGATGCTCGCAGACCTTCGCGAATCGGGCTCTCTTGAGCAAGATGCGGACGTCGTTGTGCTGCTCCATCGTGAAGATGCTTATGAACGTGAGTCACCACGTGCCGGTGAAGCCGACTTCATAATTGCCAAACACCGCAACGGCCCCACAGGCGTAGTCACAGTTGCGTTCCAAGGCCACTACAGCCGTTTCGTGGATATGGCGCAAACATAGGTTCGCATAACTGTAATATCTGCTGACATGGCCCTAGAGTCACTCAAGAACGCTCCGGAAGTAATCATGTTCGTGCGCCATGGTGAAAAACCAGGTGAAGGCACTGAGCCACATGGTGTCAACGAAGAGGGCAAGCATGACGGGCACTCACTTTCGGTATTGGGTTGGACCCGAGCCGGCGCACTAGCTGGCTTTTTCGCCCATGCACCATCTGAAGCCCATCCAAACGTCGTGAAGCCTGAACGGATTTTGGCAACGAGGCCAACACCCGACGCAAAAAGCAAGCGCGAGATTGACACCGCAACGCCAACCGCCCGTCGGCTAAACATCGAGATTGAAGACGATCACACCCACGGCAATGAGAAAAACCTAGTTGACGAAGTCCTCGGCCGCCGCGAATCCACCCTTATCGTCTGGCACCACGGCACCATGGCCAAAATTGTGCGGCACTTCCCGGTGGTAAATAAAGAAGATATCCCGCACCGCTGGCCTGATGAACGATTTGACCTAATTTGGATTTTAGTGCGGCAACCCGGTGACGAACTGGCATACCGATTTGTGGTGGTGCCGCAGATGCTACTGGCTGACGACTTAGAAACCGGATGAGATTACCCAGATGAGCGACGGTCAGTCTGACATTGAATTACCGAAGACTCCTCGCACCCCCGCGGAGAAAGCAGCGCACCGCGCTGATAAAGCCAAAAAAAAGAGAGTGAAGGCACTAGCACTTTCAGCAATCACGTTATCGGTTTTTTTGTGTTGGCTAGGTAGCACGGTTTTTATTGCGTCACATAAAGTGATGGCGGCGCGACTAGGCATCAGCACTCTGGAAGTGACTCTGGCACTCGCGAGTTATTCGGTCGCGCTTATCATGATCGCGATTGCGGGTGGTCGACTATGCGACATCGTCGGCCGCAAACAGATGTTCATAATTGCTGGCCTAGTATTTTCCATAACTTCACTATTTGGCCTGCTTATTGAAAATTTTTGGTCTCTCCTGCTGGTTCGGGTACTGATGGGACTGTGCGCGGGGCTAATTCTGACTTCGACCGGTGGAGTTTTAGTCACGACCATGCATGGAAACACCCGCCATGATGGTTGGCTGCTGTGGCGTGGTGCGGGTATGTGCGGCATGGTCCTGGGCCCTGTTTTTGGCCCCGTCATAACCAGCGACGTCGAGTGGCATACGCCGTTTCTGGCAAATGCACTGCTGATGCTGGTAGCGGTTGCCCTTGGTGCCTGGGGCATGACAGAGAGCCGTGATGAAGACAGTACCTTCAGTTTTGGGCTCTTAGTCCCGACGGTTTTGCTGGGTCTTGGATTACTGAGCCCGTACTTAGTTCTGCTAGTTTTCAAGGAGCAGATCGAGAGTTGGCCTTTGGTGGGCGCTATCGTCGTCGGTGGGATCACCTGTTTCATTGGCTACGTCGTACTAAATAGGAAGTACGATCACAAACTCTTCGATACCAACATCGTGACGCATAATCGCCGAATGTGGCTGACCGATATTTTCGGCGGGATCCATGTAGGCGCCCTGTTTGTAGTGGTTGCCGCCTTCACGGTAATTTTGGACGCTGATACCAAATTGACTTCTATCTGGATTGGTATCGGCATGCTGCCGCTAGTTTTACCTCTAATTACTTTGCATTTGTTGGCGCACAGATTTAGAGAAAAGTATGGGCTTACCAGGCAAAAAGAGACAATAATTGGGTGCCTTCTGCTCACACTCAGCGTGATTTGGTGGTTCGGGGTAGCGGCGAGAAACCCGAGTTATTGGACGATACTTCCAGCCCTGATTCTCGTAGGTGCTGGCTTTGGCCTCATCCGGCTGTATGGGCACATGGGCGTCATTAAGGTGACCGGCCAAAGGTGGTCGTCCACACTTTTTGGAACTCGAACTTTCAGCAATCACATAGGTGCGACCATAGGCGCAGTAGTCATCGGCTATGTACTTGTTGCAGCTTCAATTGGCACTGAAACATTAGATCCGGCGGTGGCTAAACAAGCCGGCCTGGTCGCCAGCTTGTCGATATTGGTTGTAATTGCTTCGTCGATCGTGTTCGCTGGACTCAAAGCTGAACTACTCGGGCTCGAGGATCCACACTGGCATCCGCCAAGTTCTGCAGGCGCAGGTGAGAACTCCGAGGAGCGTGTGCTTTGATCTCAGCATGACGAAAATTGAGCGGCGCAAATTGTCCGCCCTTCTAGAGCAGGAGCGAGGAGAACATCTCGCGCGCACTCCGCTATCCCGAGCTGCCTATGAAGCCGCTGACCACCTCTTTGGTCGAGTCCCGATGACTTGGATGAATAAATGGTCAGGCGGATATCCCGTTTCGATGGCTTCGGCTCATGGCAACCGCATCGTTGATCTAGATGGAAACGAGTATGTGGACTTTGCCTTGGGCGATACCGCAGCAATGGCGGGGCATTCACCTGATGCCACGGTAGCTGCCGTCACCCAGCGTCTTGCCGTCGACGGCGGCATCACCACGATGCTGCCAAGCTTGGATGCCGAATGGGTTGGCGCCGAACTGACTCGGCGTTTCGGGTTACCGCTGTGGTCGTTCACCCTTAGTGCCACCGACGCCAATCGGTGGGCATTGCGCATCGGTCGACTAGTCACCGGTAAACCGAAAGTTCTAGCGTTCTCATATGGGTACCACGGTGCCGTCGATGAAACCTTTGTAGTTTGTGGTCCAGATGGTGAACCAGAGGCAAGGGGAGGAAATGTTGGTCCGCCGGTGCCGATCGCAGATACCACGCGAGTTGCCGAGTTCAACGATTTAGCATCGGTTGAGCGAGCCTTAGCTCACGGTGATGTCGCTGTGGTGATCACCGAGCCGGCGCTCACCAATATTGGCATCGTGCTACCTGAGCCGGGTTTTCTTGACGGCCTGCGCGCCCTTTGTACACAATATGGCGCACTCTTGTTAATTGATGAAACACATACTTTCTCTCTCGGCCCAGGTGGTTGCACCCAAGCCTGGAATCTGAAGCCTGACCTCTTTGTGATCGGCAAGAGCATCGGGGGCGGTATCCCGTGCGGTGCCTACGGAATTACTAACGAGATTGCTGACGCCATCCGCAGAAATCTTGAGGCCGATCTCGTCGATGTGGGCGGTGTGGGAGGCACACTGGCCGGCAATGTTCTGTCAACAGCAGCGATGCGGGCAACTTTGGGAGATGTACTAACCGCGCCCGCATTCGAACACATGATTGCCATGGCAACTAGGTTCACTGCTGGTGTTGAGCGAGTAATTCTGGAAACAAAAGTGCCGTGGTCGATAGTGCAACTGGGTGCGCGGACCGAGTATCTTTTCACGAGCCCGGCACCAACAAGTGGCTCGGCATCAGCTCTGGTTGAGGACGAGGAGCTTGAGGACTACCTACACTTGTTCATGTCGAACCGCGGAGTATTGATGACGCCATTTCATAACATGGCTTTGATGTGCCCGACGACATCTGCGGCTGATGTTGACCTGCACACGGCCTTGTTTACCAAAGCGGTTGGTGACTTAGTTAGCTAACTTCCAGTGTTTACTGAAAGTAAGTTGGCCCAGTTACCTTTAACTTCTTTTGGCTGATTGCTGCGCACCGTCCGTCGAGTTCGCACTTATTGCTGAACGCGCCGACCTTGACGTTCTTTCGCCTACTTTCAGACCAAACAATACTGAAAGATTTACCATTGCGCTTGAAGCCGCAAGTTACGAGGCTGCCTTTGGTCGTGCACTTTTGGAAAGTGGCTCCGGTGATCCAGCCCTCAAGAGTTTGCAAGGCAATCGCAGCGTCGCTGCCCGTGTTCATCTGAATGCCGAGGAGTTCAATATCTGGGCGCCACGAGTACCAGTAAACGCGGCTCAAGCCAAGGCGCAGGGCATCAAGATAGGTGCGGGCCGTCCACTGCGCAGCCTTTGACCCGGTGATGTCCTGATCGGGATTTGCTGGGCCGGGGCCGGCAAGACCGAAGTTATTCTCGGTGTCCCAAAGTGGTTTCTTGGGAGCGCCAGCTGCCTTGAGGCTGTCCATCCACAAATTAGCCAAGGCGGCGCGATCCTTGGGTGAACCGAGGCTGGCCGGGTAGGTATGTGCACTGAAGACGTCAACCGGCCAGTTTCGCTTGGCCAATTCGGCCAAGAACTTGGGGTAGAACTTCTTGAAGGCTCCGCCCAGGCGAACACCGGTGCTGGGCGCGACGACGGTAGCGGCCGGATCGATGGTCTTGATGATGTCGTACGCGCGTTTGGTTAGTTCGGCAAGCTCGGCTGGGCTGCCTGTTGAAAATGTGGAAAGGTTCGCCTCATTCCAGGGCTGGTAGCTGGTGATCTTCCCTTTGTAGCGGGTCACGACCGCTGTCACCCAGCGATCCCACCAAGCAAAGTCAGTTGGCATGCCAGCGGCTCCAGGCCGGGGCAGGGCAATTGGTGACGGGTCATCACTTGCCCAAGCAGGGGTACTTCCCAGCACCATCAGGATGTCCTTGGTGCCATTGGAGAGTGCCGTATTAACGGCACCATCCAGATTTACCCAATTGAAGTTGCCATTAGTAGTTTCGATGTCAGCCCAACTGGCCTGGTTATCCCACAAACGAATCGAGCCGATAGGGATATTGGGCCAGTTACCGCGTTGCAGGTCCACCACATGCATGCCGAACAAAGTGTCTTTGATTAATGTGCCAGGGGGTATGGGCGCCGCCTGCGCTCCTGGGGCCGCAAGGAGCAGGGCTCCGGCGGTGACCAAGGTGGTGGCGGTCACGGTGACAAGGGCGATGGCGCGGGTGTGAAATGACATGACTACATCGGGCCAGTAGCCGACAAAATGTCATTAGAGGGGTCGTGAAACCGCCAGCAAAGTCACGTCATCACGGTGCCAGTCCACCGAGCGCTCCCGGGCGCGCGCCAAAACTCGCTGGCTGATTTCCTCAGCGTTGATACGAACAGGTGCGTCGCAACCACGAACGAAACTAGAAAGATCATGGGTAGTGAAAGTGGCACCTGCCTCATTACGAGACTCGACTAGTCCATCGGTGAATGCCATGAATAAGGCACCGGACTGAAATTCGGTTGTCAGCGTCTCCCATTGCCCGCCGAGGGAAGAAAGAAGTGGGCCGGTGGGTTCACAAAAACTTGCGGTTTTGTCGGCTTTAACTATCAGCGCGGGTTCGTGACCAGCGTTGGCCCAAGAGATAGTGCCGGCGTGCTGATCCAGTACAACTACAAGTGCGGTTACAAAGAACTCACTATCAAAGAGGATTGTCGCGGCCACCTTCAATATCTGGTCAGGGCTGCTGCCGGCGCGGAGCCCGGCATGCATAAGGGGCCTAAGTTGCACGGCGGTTACGCCCGGCTCCGCACCATGCCCAGAAACGTCAGCAACAACAAGACCCAAAGTGCCATCTGGTCGGACAGCCGCATCCCACCAGTCACCGGACATCACCCCTTCAGCCTTGATGTAGCCCTTGTCGAGCCGCCCGTGCCGAATCAATTTCTTGGACCAGGCTCCTTCTCATGGACTCCGCATCAAGCGCCACCATCGCAATCTCCGGTGGCCCAAGAGCTGGAATCACATGTTCATGGGTGGGTTCAGTGGTAGCGCGTTTTAAGTCCTCTTGTAAACGAGCCAATGGACGCAAGACCCAACGCCTTAACGCAAGGAAAAAGCCGATTAGCAGAACCGTCGCGCTAATCCCGGCAATCAGTAAGACCACACCGAGAAGCCAGGTGAACCCCTGAGCTAGGTCAGCTGCTACATCTCTTTGATTTTCGATAGCGCTAATCAGATGCTGAGAATCTTGGGTCATTTGGTCGTAAGCCTGGCGCGTTGCGGGGGCCACTGTTAGTGCCCGTGCCCGCTTACCGGGACCGCTCTCCATGGCCGAAGTGACCGGGCCAACGCCCTCGGTTACCCAGTTAGCTTGCGAGGTAACAACGGCGGCAAACAATTGCGTTATTTCGGGGATGCCAGCTATTTGCGGAGCCACATGTTGCGCGAGAGCATCAGCGCGCGCTATCGCATTGTTTAACCGAGTTAGGGAGTCAGGGGTAGCAAGCAATGCATAATCGGTGAGTGCCCGTGATGCATTTGCCTGCGCCAACACCATTGACCGTGCGGAGTCGGCGGCGGGGTCAAGTGTCTCGCGTAACTGGTTCTGCGCGGTTACCGTGCCGAAGTACTCCTGCATTAAAAATACTGCGCTCGTTGCCATGACACCGAAGGCCAGGAAAGCCACAAACAGCATTCTGCGGCGAAGGGTCATGATTTTCGCTCACCGGTGGTTACTAGCAATACTCCGCCGAGCACAATCGTGAGCCCGACAACCACATCGCGGGTAATGGGCTCACCGATGATGACCGCACCGAGTAGCACGGCGATAACCGGGTTTACGTATGCGTAGGTCGAGACAAGTGACATTGGAGCACAGGTGATCAAATAGCTATAGGCGCTGTAGCCAAAGACTGCTGCAACTACTAGCCAAATCCAGCCTAACCAGGAGGCTTGCGTAAATGTTTCGAAGTGGACACTTTCACCGCGCAAGGCGCCGATCCCAAGCAGCATGGCACCGGCACCGACTAATTCATAGACAGTGGTGACGATGGAATTACTAGGCAGCGGATAAGAGGTTGACTTCCATGAGAAAAATGCCCAGCAGAAACTTGATGCGAGAAGTAAACAAGACCACAAAACAACATCACCATCGGTGCCTGAGCGCGGAGTGGTGCCTCCGGGAAGAATCATCAGACCCAATCCCGTTAAGCCAACGACGACTCCAGCGATAGTGAGAGGTGATGGGCGGTCACCAGCTTTGATCCGGAAGAGGACAATCCAAAGTGGCACTATAGACACCAAAAGTGCGACGATTCCGCTAGGTACAAACCTTTCCGCAAGTGCCACGGTGCCGATGCCGACACCGAGTAGCATGCAGCCCATCAGGATCGAGTAGGCGAATTCAGGGAGTGAAACTCGTAATACCCGAGGCCCCTTGACTACCGCCAGGGCCGCCGCGAGAATCAACGCGGCCATGAAGAAGCGCAACGCATTCGACAGCAAAGGTGGCATTGACTCGACCACCAGGGCAATTCCAAGGTAAGTGGAACCCCAGATGATCCAAAGGGCTACGAGCGGGACCCAGATTTGGGCGGGTGCTGCACGCACCACCCCGCGAACATCAACCGTTGACATCCACCTAGCCTCTCACCTAGACATAGGGGAGTGCACATTTATGGGCGGAGAGGGCTTAAGTGAGTGATTAGAGTGGCGTCGAGCCATCTCTCCGCCATCCCTATTGAAGTGGCGTCGAGCCATCTCACCGCCATGCATCCAACACGATGAGAGTCTTCGTCCCAATAACTTCAGTTGTCCTTCGTAGGCTGTCGACGACCCGCTGCAAATGATGGACGTTGTCCGCGCGGATTCGCACGAGGGCGTCCGGATCCCCAGCAACGGTGAATACTTCTATGACCTCGGGCAGGGAGGCTGCCGCTTTCTTTATCGAGTCGACATTGGTGTCGCCGGCGAAACGAAGTTCAGTGAAGGCCTCCAAACCACCGTCAAGCTGGCGCTGATCAATGATCGTGGTGTAGCCCGCGATTACCCCGAGTCGCTCGAGCCGGTCGATACGCCGTTTGACGGGAGCCGGGGTCAGCTGCACGCGTTCGGCGATATCCAAAACGCTGCGCCGACCGTTCTCGACGAGCAGCCGAATAATGCCGCGATCAATTTCGTCTACCTGCCGCTCACCAGCCATTAATCCACCCCATTTCGCACTAATAAGTAGGTTTTACCTCGGTAAACATACATAAATATAGCGTTTTAAGTGATTATTAAGCCGTAATCTTGCGTTTAAGCCTTTCACCTGTGAGTGTTGGCCTCCTGCCCCCTTGGTGCAAAGATGTTCCGTGGAGGATCGATGGCTGAAGATCGAGTGAGAGCAGTCCAGTTGCTGACCCCGGAGGGGCAGCGGGTCTCGCACCCCGATTACGACATCACCTTGAGTGATTCTGAGCTCAGGGGCCTCTACCGCGACATGGTTCTCGTTCGACGACTCGACACGGAAGCAACAGCGCTACAACGCCAAGGCGAGTTGGGTTTGTGGGCTCCCTGCCTTGGGCAGGAGGCCGCTCAGGTCGGTTCGGCGCGCGCCATGGCCCCGAATGATTTTGCTTTTCCAACTTTTCGCGAGCACGGGGTCACCTGGTGTCGGGGGATTGCGCCACTTGAAATATTGGCGATGTTTCGGGGAGTGACAAACGGAGGTTGGGATCCGCAGGCAAATAAGTGCGGTCCTTACTCGATCGTTATCGGTGCGCAGGTACTCCATGGGGTTGGTTATGCGATGGGGATTCAATTCGATGGAGCCGAGGACGTAGCTGTTACCTATTTCGGAGATGGGGCCACGGCACAAGGTGATGTCAACGAGGCTTTTGTTTTCGCTGCGTCTTTTTCTGCTCCTGTTGTTTTTTTCTGCCAAAATAATCAATGGGCGATCTCACAACCCCGAGATCGCCAAAGCAATGTTCAGATTTATGAGCGCGCCGCAGGCTTTGGCTTTCCTGGTGTGCAAGTTGATGGCAATGACGTCCTTGCGGTGATGGCGGTAACGAAGGTCGCACTTGAGCGGGCTCGCACCGGCAATGGGCCAACATTGATTGAGGCATACACCTATCGGATGGGTGCGCACACAACTTCGGATGATCCGACCCGCTACCGCCTCGCAGGTGAGCTCGAGACTTGGCGGCTTCGTGATCCAATTGAGCGTTTAAAGGTGTACCTAGCCCGTCAAGGCACTGCCGATCGGTCCTTTTTCGATAAAATCGAACAGGAGGCTGAAGAGCTAGCCGAACATATTCGTGAAGGTGTTCGAGCGATGGTCCCACCGCGCCCTGAATCAATGTTTGATGACGTTTATGCCGAGCCGCATGCGCGCATTGATGAGCAGCGGTCAGAAATGTTGGAGTATTTATCCTCCTTCCAGGATTCGGTGGGCTAGGTAATGCCTAATTTAACGATGGTCAAGGCAATTAATGCAGGGTTGCGTAAAGCAATGGAGCATGACCCGAAAGTGATTCTCTTCGGCGAGGACATCGGGCGCCTTGGTGGTGTTTTCCGCGTGACAGATGGCCTACAAAAGGATTTCGGCGAGCATCGCGTGATGGATGCACCACTTGCGGAAAGCGGGATCATCGGAACAGCGGTGGGTCTGGCAATGCGGGGCTACCGGCCCGTGCTAGAGATTCAGTTCGACGGTTTCGTGTACCCAGGCTTCGATCAAATTGTTTCACAGGTGGCTAAGTTCCATCGCCGAATGGCCGGTGCGATAGCAATGCCGATCACGATTCGGATCCCTTTCGGCGGCGGTATCGGGGCGGTCGAACACCACAGTGAGTCCCCGGAGGCCTACTTCGCACACACGGCTGGCCTGCGAGTTCTAACACCCGCTGATCCGCAGGCCGCGTATCTCACCATCCAACAGGCGATCGCTTGCAACGACCCCGTTATTTACTTCGAGCCCAAGCGCCGTTACTGGGATAAGGGCGAGGTTGATGAGTCGCTGGCAGCCCTTGATTTAAGTGCAGTAGCGGATCCATGGCGGGCACGAGTGGTGCACACCGGAAGTGATGTCACGGTGGCCTGTTATGGGCCGATGGTGCGAACCTGCCTTGAAGCTGCGGAGGCGAGCACCGACATCTCACTCGAGGTAGTTGATATGCAGTCGATATCACCACTCGATCTTGAGACCTTAGTTTCATCGGTTGAACGAACTAGTCGGCTAGTTGTAGTTCACGAGGCTTCGATGAGTGGCGGTGTCGGAGCCGAAATCGCGGCTCGTATAAGCGAAAAGTGCTTCTACACCCTTGAGGCCCCGGTGATCAGGGTTACCGGTTGCGATGTGCCATACCCGGCCAGCCGGCTCGAGGAGTTCTTCCTGCCAGACCTCGATCGCGTGATCGAGGCCGCTGAACGAGTGATGGGGTACTGAAATGGCCGACCAGCAGCATCAAGTATTCAATTTACCCGATGTCGGTGAGGGTTTAACCGAAGCTGAAATCGTCAAGTGGCGGGTGCGCCCCGGCGATAGCGTCTCTGTTAATCAGATCATCGTAGAAATTGAGACCGCCAAAGCGGTTGTCGAACTCCCCTGCCCATATGCCGGATCGATCGAAACCCTTCATGTCCCTGAAGGTGAAATTGTGCTGGTGGGCTCACCGATCGTAACCATCTTGGTGACTGCGAAAGCGCAGGATCGTGAACCGGTACTGGTTGGTTATGGAGTCAAAGTCGATCATGAAATCCGCCGTAGGCCACGCAAGACTGATGGCCAGCAGGATCAAGTAGCCGCAACCGCAATGCCTGCCAGGGCTAAACCACTCGTGCGCAAGTTGGCTAAGGATCTTGGCGTGGCCTTGGGTTCGGTGACTCCAACTGGAGTAGGTGGAGTAATAACCCGCGAGGACGTGCTGGGGTCATCACCAAATGGGCATGCCCCCAATCAGGGAAAGGCACCGTCGGTCGGTGCCGACCGTGAACCGGTGCGTGGAGTGCAGCGAGCAATGGCCGATGCGATGGTGCGTTCAGCCTTCACGGCACCACATGTGACCGAATGGGTCGAAGTCGATGTGTCTCGCACCCTTGAGCTGGTCGCGAGGCTACGTAGCCACGTGGCATTTGAAGGAATTAAGGTGACACCTTTAACGATTGTGGCAGCTGCTGTTATTCAAGCGGTTAAGAAGTACCCAAGAATCAATGCAACCTGGCTAGAGACTTCCGAGGGCGCAGACATTGTGACCCACCAAGATGTGCACCTTGGTATTGCGGCTGACACGCCACAGGGATTACTCGTGCCGTCGGTTAAGTCCGCTGGAGCGATGGAACTAGCCGAACTCGCCCTCAGCATTCACACGCTTATCGAAACCGCGCGCGCCGGGCGCAGTACTCCTGCCGATCTCACCGGTGGCACTATCACGATAACCAATGTTGGTGTTTTCGGTGTCGATGGTGGTACCCCGATCATCAATCCGGGTGAATCGGCAATTTTGGCAGTCGGTCGAATTCTGGATAGGCCGTGGGTTGTTGATGGCGTGGTGTCAGTGCGCCCAATCATGCAGCTTTCCATGTCCTTCGACCACCGCGTTATCGATGGAGCACTTGGGTCAAGGGCCCTAGTGAGTATGGCGAATTTCCTCGCCGACCCTGCCGTTGAAATTCTTATGGAGCGGGCTACGGAGTAACAACCATGCCAACAATTAACCGCTGAACCAAATCATCAGGCCCGGTTACGTCTATCCGTTCTAAAAATTCGGGGTTATTTGCGTCAACTCGCCCGCACATTAGATGCACTAGATCGCTAACAGAAATTGTAAGTTGGACCGTGGGCTCCCCCAATTCGATGAAACGGGCGCGGCCGTCATCATCAAAACGGACGAATACTTCGCTCGCTAGGTCGCTAATAACGACTTTTAGTACTGCATTCACGGGTGGCTTGGAGTTTTTCCCCCAGATCACCGGAAGGGCGGCTATCAAAACACTTAACGCAACTTCGAAAGGTAAGCCGCTCCAGCCCCCCGGTTGCCCGATGGCATCGCGAATATCTTGCTCATGTATCCAGGTGTCGAATCCGCGCATCGTTAGCGCTCTTTCAAGAGTTATTGGCCCACCGAATGGACCGCGTACCTGGCTCGTTAAGTCGCCGATATCAGAGTTCAAGATAGCCCGGCGCAGCTCGATGAGTTCGCGCAACTCTGTAACCAGCTCGGTTTTTGAGTTACCGCGCCGTGCCTGCACCCCAAGTTCGATGAACTTTCCGGTTTCGCCGACCACGTGCGGCAAAGTGAGCCAATCGGGCTCGTCAGTGGCCCGCGGGTTGCCGCTCAGGAAGGATTCGAAATCTGCAAGGTGGGCAACAACATCTGACACCTCCCAGCCAGGGCAGGGGGTGCCCGCGTGCCACTGGTCATCCGATAGCGGGCTAACCAGATCGGCTACGTGAGTCAGGCCTTCGAGGGATGCCCCGATTAGCTCGACTTTAGTAAATACGGTTTTCACTAGCCTCCTAACGCAGTATTGAAAGTGTAATCGCAGATTGCGGGGCCCAGTACTCGATGGCCGGTAAGGTTAGGTTGTGAGCGTCACAGTGGCATTAATTCAACTTAACTGCACTTCGGCCGACCCGATCCATGTACGCGTGCCGCGCGCCCTGAAGCTGATAGCCCAAGCGGCAGCCAAAGCGCAATTCGTCGTGCTACCCGAGTTGTGGCATGTGGGGGCGTTCGATATTGAGGCGGCACGTGAGCACGCTCAACCGATCAATGGCCCGCTGGTTACTGATTTGGCCGCTTTGGCCAAACAACATGGTATTTGGTTGCATGGCGGCTCATTTTGCGAAGTGGCTGATGGTTCGTACTACAACACCAGTGTTCTCTTTTCCCCGCAGGGCGACCTTCGGGCAACGTATCGAAAGATCCATCTCTTCGGTTTTGAAGGGGGTGAGACAACTTTGATGAGTAGTGGCGAGGAGCTCGTAGTTGTCGATACTCCACTCGGCGCGACCGGTCTAGCCACGTGCTACGACCTGCGCTTTCCTGAACTCTTCAGGGCACTGACCGAAGGTGGAGCAACTACTTTCGTTGTCGCCTCAGGTTGGCCCGCCTCGCGCATCGAGCATTGGGATGTATTGACACGAGCTCGGGCAATTGAAAACCAAGCATGGGTCATCGCTTGCAATGAAGTGGGCGCGCAACCTGGCATCGAATTAGGAGGTCACTCCTGTGTGATTGATCCTAAAGGTGCAGTCGTCGCCCGAGGCGGTGGCAATGAGGAAATAATCTACGTCGAGGTTGATCCCGAAATGCCGGAAAAGTGGAGGGAGAAATTCCCGGCACTTAAAGACATTAGATTGCGTTAGCCAGGTACTACATCTGGTCGATGGTGGCGAGCGTACCGATAACTATCACCGGATGCTGCTCTGGATCTAGCCACTTCATTATTTGGGCCATGCGTTCTTGGGCGATCGCGATGCACCCGGCCGTCTTATCCCCGTTACTCACGTGCAAGAAGATGCCGCCACCACGGCGAGTATCAGCCGGCGACGAAGTTCGGCGGATGCCATTGGGGCCCACGGTTACCGCCCCCGCAGGCAAGTTGAAGTCAATCACCGCTACGTAGTTGTATTGCTCCCCGTATTGCCAAAGTCTCTCAACGTAGTTTCCGTAACCACCCCACCTAACAGCTGCATTTTGGAAGAGGTTGTAGGTAGCGGGCTGCTTCGGGTTGTAAGTCCAGGCATCGTTATGGTCGAATTTGGTATAGGGCAACGCGGTGCCGGGGTCAGGAAGCCTGCCGAATGCAGTATCAATAGCGAAGGTGCCGGTTGGGGTTTTGCCGGTGCCTTGCCGGCGTTCATCGGCCTTTACTAGCCCACCGTAGCCCAACTGCGCAGAGGTGGCGTCAACCACCTGAACCCAGTTGCCGGTTACTGATCGCTCAAAGGCGCGAAGGGTTCCTTCGGTCGCTGACCACTTTGCTGCGGTAACCACAATTACTTGATTTGAATTACCAATATTCGCCAGTTGGGTGGGAAACCACTCAGGCGTTGTTGGCTGAGCAGCATGTGCTCCGGGAGCCAGCCCCAGTATGAGAGCCATGGCCGCGATCAATAAACGATGCACACACAAAGGTTAGACCTGTTCATCGCGTTCAGCCAAGCGGGCAAAGCGCTCGTTATACCGAGCTAGTTCGATTCCGCCATCGCGCTCAGCTTGTCGGTCAGAACGTTTTGCTTCACGCTCGTCGCTTCGCGACCATTGAACCGCAATAACAAGCAAAACAATGGTGGTGGGGATTTCAGATAACCCCCACGCCACCTGAGCACCTACCAAGGTGTCACGGAGGGGATCAACAATCCAATCTGGTTGCACCACGCCGTACCACTCGATTGCCAGCGGAGTCGAGGACATCATCATTGCTACCGCGAAGAATCCATGAACAGATAGCGCCAGCATCAACATGAGTAGGCGAGCCCAGTAAGGCAGTGGTTTGGGCCGGGGGTCGATACCGATTAGTACCCAATAAAAGAGGTAACCGGCCGCCAAGAAATGAAGCTGCATGGCAACGTGGCCGGCGTGACTGCCCATCAGCCACCCGAAGAGTGGGGTCATGTAAAGGCCATACAACCCGAGTACATAAATAAAAAACACGAAGAAAGGGTTGGTAGCTATCCGGGTTACCCAACTTTGCAGAAGCCACAGGATCCACTCACGTGGGCCGCGTTCGAATCCTTTCCCGGGCTTTAGTGCGCGTAGGGCCAGTGTCGCCGGGGCGCCAAGCACCAACATGATTGGAGCCAGCATTGTCAAGGTCATGTGCTGAAACATGTGCAGGCCCACTGACACTTGGGAGTAAGTCGCGATACCTCCGTTCGTGCACCAAATCATGATGCCGATGCCGAGTAGCCAAGCTATGAGCCGACCCCAGGGCCACTTATCGCCGCGCGCTCGAAGGCGCGCAACCCCGATGCAATAGAGCGCGGCACCAGCGAGCCCGAGAGTCAAAAAGAGCGGCTCTAGGCGAAAGCCCAGGCCAACGGTGAGCACGGTCGGTGGCGGTGGGTAGGCAAAACCAAGCAAGGTTTCGCCAAATGAGTTGAATGGTGTTTGTAGTCTTGGTGAGGCACTTGATGCGAGAGTAACGCCGAGGGCGACAGCGAGCGTCATGATTACTAGTTCGAGCCCAGCAATTCGAGCGAAGAGGGCCACTCCGGAGGCCTTTGTGAGGCCCGAAATAACTCGTCTGCGCACCACCCAACCTATGACTCCAAGGCTGGTGATTAGCAGCGCCTTGACGACTACCACTTGACCGTAGCCGGTGCTGAATAACTGATCCAGGGACTCAAGTCTCGTGTATGCATTTGCGATACCGCTCACTGCTAACAGCACGATTGCTACTAGGGCTATCGCGGAGAAGCGTTGAAGGGAACGCTGCAAGGATCCATCGCGGCGAACGGCATGGAGCACCAGTGCCATCAGGCCACCGACCCAAATGACGGCTGCAAGAATATGGGTAATCCCGGCGGTAATAGCTAGCGCATGATCACCCAATCCAGAGCCGTGGCCACCGAGCACCGGTAGTGAGACTGCGACCAAAGCCACAATCAGCCACCCGGCTTCAGCGCCGATGGTTGAAGTAACGAAGGCACCGAAAGAGACGATGAAGGCCAGTAGCGCCATTATCATCAGTGCGCGGGTTGCCGGAATATCACTCGCGTACGTCGCGAAAACGGCAGGATTAAATGCTTGGCTAAGGGTGATACCAAGTACGTTGGCGAGCACGAAGAACATCTGGGCCAGAGCTAGTGCTGACCAGATGAGTCCGGCTATCGAGGCCCGAACGGCATCTGATCGGCCCATCCGAGAGATAACACCGTCCTTACCCGACGGATCAAGTATGCAAGCAGCAAGTAGCCAACCGATTGTTGCTAGGGCAGCTATTTCAGTAAGTAGGCGCAGTGTTGGAACTCCCCATACAACAAGTGGCCCAGGATCTGGGAGCCCGGCAATTGGTGGCTCATATGCGCCTCCGGATACCACCAAAGACACCGCGAGTGCACTTACCGCAAGCACCACCAGGGCAACGGCAAGCACGGCGATAGCGCCAAAACCTAGAGGTGGGCTCGTGGTGCTGCGCGGTGCGCTCTGCGTGGCTGTCTGCCTCATCTACGTGCGCGCCTCGCCAAAATGATGACGGTGATCGTGGCGGCTAGAGCGAGAATTAGACCAACGAGGCCTATTGGGAAACCGGGTGCGGGCTCCGAAGGCGACGACGCTTCGGGCGTTGCTTCGGACGTTACGACCGATGGTGAGCGGCTCGCCGAGGTGTAGGAAAACCCAATCGACCCGGTGATCGGATGCCCGTCATCAGAGACTATTCGGTAGGAAACCGAATAATTATCGGGCGGTAAATCAGCCGGCCATGGGATTGTGACGATTGCGCCTACCGCCGTAGCGACGGCACCGCTGACTGCCTCTCCGGCGCCGTTGGCAATCGCCACATCAACGGCTTCTTCAAGTAGTACCTCGTTGAAAGTCAGGACAACCTGAGTTGGTGGTGTACTCAGCACCGAACCATCGACTGGGTCTGATGAAACCAGCTGCGAGTGCCCACTTGCCGTACTGATACTCATTAACATGGCGATAACGCCGAAAATGAAAACGTAAACGAAACGGCGCAACATCATGCACTGATTCTACGAGCTTTGGGGTACTTAGAAGGATTCCTCGGGCAGTTCCATGACTTCAAGGGTGGTTGCTTCGGCAACTGCCCTTTCGGCTGCCAGTAACGGGAGGCGATTGCGCGCGAACCACTTGGCTGTTTCGATCTTGCCGAGATAGAAGGGCCGATCCCGATCAGAGGCACCCGCTGCAAGGGCCGCAACTGCCACCTCAGCTTGACGAAGGAGTAGCCAGCCAATAAGAAGGTCACCGGTTGCCATCAGCAGTCGAGTGGTGTTCAGGCCAACCCGGTAGATCTCTTGGGAATCAGTTTGTGAAGCCATGGCCCATTGCCCTAGCAGGCCAATTACTGCCTGCACGTCCTCAAGGGCTTTGCCGAGTAGTTCACGTTCGGTTGCCAACTGCCCAGAACCTTCATCACCTTTTACCGTCTCGGTGATTTGCGATCCTAAGAAGAAAATGGACTTGAACTGGTCACGAACCATCTTGCGGAAGAAGAAGTCGAGCCCCTGAATAGCAGTGGTGCCTTCATACAGGGTATCGATCTTGGCGTCTCGAATGTATTGTTCAATTGGGTAATCCTGGAGGTAGCCAGAACCACCGTACGTTTGTAGTGATACGGCGAGCATTTCATACGAACGCTCCGATCCAACACCTTTGACAATCGGAAGAAGTAAATCATTCATGCGCAGGGCGGCGTCCAAGTCGACACCTTCAATGCCGGCCTCACCCATCTCAACCATGTCTTGCCAGTAGGCGGTGAATGCGATGAGTGCTCGCATCCCTTCGGCGTATGACTTTTGCAGCATTAAGGAGCGGCGGACATCGGGGTGGTGAACAATCGTCACGCGTGGTGCGGTCTTATCCGTCATCTGTGTTAAGTCAGCGCCTTGGACGCGAGTTTTCGCGTAATCAAGGGCGTTAAGATACCCGGTTGAAAGAGTTGCGATGGCTTTGGTGCCGACCATCATGCGCGCGTATTCGATGACCTTGAACATCTGGGCGATGCCATCGTGAATGTCGCCAACTAGCCAGCCAATAGCGGGCTCATTTTCGCTGAAAGAGAGCTCGCAGGTTGTTGACACTTTCAAGCCCATCTTCTTTTCGACGTTGGTTGCGTAGACGCCATTGCGGTCGCCCAGTTCACCGGTCTGGAAATCAAAGTGGAACTTGGGTACGAGAAAAAGTGAGAGGCCTTTAGTACCTAGCCCAGCACCAACAGGTCGCGCCAGTACCAAGTGCAAAATATTCTCGGCCATGTCGTGCTCACCGGAGGTGATGAAACGCTTGACACCTTCAATGCGCCAAGTGCCGTCGCCGTTATCGATCGCCTTGGCGCGGCCTGCACCGACGTCGGAGCCGGCATCGGGCTCCGTTAGCACCATCGTCGAGCCCCAGCCCTTGTCGATGGTGAAAGTAGCAGCGCGTTTTTGATCCGCATTGCCGATGCTGTCAAGAATGCTGGCAAAACCAGGCCCGGACATAAACATGAACGCGGCGGGATTTGAGCCGAGGAGCATTTCGCTGGCCGCCCAACGCAGTGACGGTGGTGCACCGGAGCCGCCCATATGTGCGGGCAGGTCAAGGCGCCACCACTGTGAATCCAGCAGTAAGCGGTAAGACTTCTTAAAACTCTCGGGCATGGTGACCGTTTTGGTTTTCGGGTCATAAACCGGTGGGTTTCGGTCTGAGTCGGCAAAGGAGTCGGCTAGTTCACCGGTTGCTAGTCGCTCAACTTCGCGAAGGACATCGCGCGCGGTGTCTTCGTCCATATCTGCAAATGGCCCATTGCCGAGGCGTTCACCAGCACCGAATACCTCGAAAAGGTTGAACTCCAAGTCACGAAGGTTGCTCTTGTAATGTCCCATGACCGACCTTGCTCCTTTGTTAGTTAGGCCTTTGCAGTTTGCCGGAACTCCCCGCCCCGGAGCAAGGTTACCAGCCAGTAACCTAATAATGCTACTGATCAGTAACTTGCGCAAGTGCGCGACGAGTTCTGCCCACCTGTGTCGCGGCCCACAATTATTCGCCACAATGGGGGCATGACGGGCTTCTGGACAACATCGGTGACCCCGATTGCCCCTCCCAAGTCAGCCAACCCCACTTTGCGGTTCCTGCTTTACGCGGGTGCCCTGACCGGCGGTTGGGCCGGCCTGGTGAGCCTGCTCGTATATGGCATTGGGCGCTTACTCGGGGTGCCGTTTGAGGTTCCATCGGTATTTGGCGGCGACCTGGTGGTGGTTCCGTGGCTATCAGTGCTGCTCGCCCCGGTATTTGCCGCTGTAGTTGGCGCGCTGCTCTCAAGTTTAATGCTGGGGCGACGCGGCGCCCGCCGGGTTGTTTATTGGGGTGGCACCCTTATCACTTTGCTTTCCCTCAGCGGGCTCCTCATCCAACCCGTTGACGTGCTTTGGTCTACCCGTATCTGGCTATCAATCCCGTACGTAATCACTTGGCTACTCGTGGTACCGCAGCTGGCTCGAATTGTCGGAGATTCAGAGCCGGGGGCAAGTGTTGAACGCGACGCGTGAGGGACGGGCACTACCCGTTGCACTGGCCTCAGCAATGCGGCCGAGGCAATGGCTGAAGAACGTTCTTGTACTTGCAGCTCCCTTGGCGGCTGGTTCACTTTTCGAACCATCGGTGTTGGTGCCGACCCTGTGGGCATTTGTCGCATTTTGCCTAATATCGAGTTCGACGTATTTAATCAACGATATTCGCGACGTTGATGCTGATCGCGACCATCCAACGAAGTGCAATCGCCCGATTGCCGCGGGAGACCTAAAGGCGAGTGCCGCAGCAGCTTTCGCAATCGTGCTCGCGCTTTTGGCTCTGGCATTGTCTTGGTGGATAAGGCCAGAACTAGCGGGCGTTGTTGCGATCTATTTCATTTTCACTCTTTCGTATTCGCTGTTCTTAAAGCACGAGCCGGTTATTGAACTAGCACTCATTGCCATGGGATTTCTGCTACGGGCAATTGCTGGCGGCGTCGCATCAAACCTGGCGATCTCACAATGGTTCTTGATCGTTGCCGGTTTCGGATCACTCTTTATGGCCGCGGGCAAGAGGTTCAGTGAACTTGAGCGGTCAATGAACCAGGCTGCTGGCACAAATACTCCAAAGCGCCGTAGCCTTGACGGCTATTCATTGGGCTATCTGCGTTTCGTCTTGGGCGTGTCAGCCGCTGTGACGATCGTTGCCTACTGCCTATGGGCATTCGAGGTTGCTCAGGCTCCATCGACTCTGCCGTGGGCGCAGTGGAGTGTGCTGCCGTTCGTACTTGCAATATTGAGATACGGCGTGGCTATTGATCGCGGTAAAGCAGAGGCACCCGAGGATGCGGTGCTGCACGATAAGGCACTGTTAGTCATCGGTGGCGTCTGGCTGCTGCTGTTCGGTTTAGGAGCATTGGGCGCTTAATGTCACAACAATCACCGCTACGACGTACTGACAACGAACAACTCCTAACCGGGTGGGGGCGTACCTCGCCTTCGCTGGCGAAAGTGGTGCCGGTTAGCACCGTTGAACAAGTTAAACAGTCCATCGAAGAATCCGGGCCGAGAGGAGTATTAGCACGTGGGCTGGGCCGTTCATATGGTGACGCAGCCCAAAGTGGCGGAGCGTCGGTAATTGACCTCGAGCAAATGTCATCAATCTCCCTGAACGCGAGTACCGGTGCTGTCACGGTCGGCACTGGAGTGAGCTTCCACGATCTCTTACTGGCTACCGTGCCCGCTGGGTTCTTCGTGCCGGTTTCTCCGGGCACCCGAATGGTGACAGTCGGTGGCGCCATCGCAGCCGATGTGCATGGCAAGAACCACCACGTAGAGGGCAGCTTTGGCAATCATGTGCAGGAGATAAAACTCGTTAACGGGCTCGGTGAGTTACGTGCGCTTAATCCCGATGACGCGCAGTCACAGGAACAGTTTTGGGCCACGGTCGGTGGAATGGGTTTAACCGGGGTTATAACCGAGGCAACTTTCAAGATGATCCCAATTTCTAGCTCTTTGATAAGTGTCGACACTGAACGCTGCGCAGACCTTGACAAAGTGATGGCGCGAATGATTGAAAGCGATTCACAGTACCGCTATAGCGTCGCCTGGATCGACAGTCTCTCTGCATCAGGACGCGGGGTAATTACCCGCGGTGATCACGCAACGCTCGATCAGTTGCCCGAACACAAGCGGGCAACTGCACTCGCTTATGCTCCGAAGGCACTGGCGAAAACTCCCGGGTTCATCCCTAGTGGCCTTCTCAATAAATTTACCGTGCGGGCCTTCAACGAAGCGTGGTATCGCAAAGCCCCTAAACATGAACAGGGCGCGCTGCAACCAATTTCTGAGTTCTTTCATCCACTTGATTTCGTAGCAGACTGGAATCGCGTTTACGGCCCCGCAGGATTTGTCCAATATCAATTCGTGGTGCCAGACGAGGCCGGCGAAGTTATTGGCACCGCACTTCGCAAACTACAAAGTATTGGCGCACCCAGTTTCCTGACAGTGTTAAAGCGATTTGGTGCTGCCAACCCGGCGCCACTGTCATTTCCGCAGGCTGGCTGGACTCTGGCGGCCGATGTTCCGGCGGGCATCCCGGGGCTCGCGACGGCTTTGGATGAATTGGATGAGTTAGTCGCCAATGCCGGCGGCCGGCTCTACCTCGCCAAAGACTCAAGGCAGTCACCAGAAATGTTCGCGCGCACCTATCCGCGCCTTAAGCAGTGGCAGCGCACCCGCGATCAGATGGACCCCAAAGGTATTTTCAAGTCAGACCTAGCCAGGAGGTTGTCTCTGTGAACGATGCACTCGGTGATCCGCAATCGGTACTTGTCCTAGGGGGCACCAGCGAGATTGCTTTAGCCACGGTGCGGGCTTTGCCGCGTAATCGCCTTAAGCGAGTGGTGTTAGCGGGGCGGCCGTCACCGGCTCGCGATGCAGCAATCGCTTCGCTCACCGGTTCGGGTATTCAAGGGGTTTCAGCGATAGATTTTGAGGCCAAGAACACCACGGAGCACGCGTTGCTGATTAATCAGGTGTTTGATGCCGGGGATATTGACATTGTTCTTCTTGCTTTCGGGGTTCTTGGCAGCCAAGACGAAGGTGAGGCCAACCCCGATCTCGCGGTGGAGGTAGCGACCACCAATTACACCGGCGCGGTGAGCGTGGGCCTCAGAGTTGCAGCACGATTGAAGGGTCAAGGCCATGGGTCACTCGTAGTCTTCTCAAGTGTTGCTGGTGATCGCGCGCGGCGATCCAATTTCATTTATGGTTCCACGAAAGCTGGTCTCGATGCCTTCGCTCAAGGCCTTGGTGACGCATTGCATGGCTCGGGCGCAAATGTTCTTGTTGTCCGACCCGGCATGGTGCGTACGAAGATGACAACCGGTATGCCCGAAGCACCGATGACGACCGACCCAGAAGTGGTCGCGAATATTGTTGTTGCGGGATTACGTAAAGGCAAGAACACTGTCTATGCTCCGGGTCCGCTGCGCTTCGTCATGACCGCGCTAAAGACTTTGCCACGCCCGGTGTTCAGGCGGCTCCCGCAATAGCTCGAAGACGACTACGAACCGCGAGAAAGTCAGGGAAAGGCAAAAGTAGCTTTAACCATTTGATGATCAGAGGCTTGGTAATCAGTGTTGAACGCCTTGCCATTTAAATAGACGACTACCTCGTAGTCAATGACTCTCAGCCCGGATCCGTAACCCATGATGTAGTCGATTCGAGTGGCTTCAGCTTTGGGATTTTTACTGGTCTTGTGAAACTTATACGGCGCTGCGGGGAACCCTTGGGTGTCAGCCCCTAACCGTAGGTTGTAATTGATCGTGGAGTACTGAATATTGCGACGCGATCGTGCCGAGTGGGCATCAATCCACCCCGCGCTAGTTAGTGCCATTTGAACGCCGTTTGGTTGCCGCTTTGCATAGGAGTTGAGGTCTGCCATCAAAATCACTGGGGTGTTACTCATGCCCTGGATGCCGTTCATCCAATTCACCCAACCACCGAGTGCTTGGCCCACTGCAACGCGCGAAGTTTCGGCCGTGGCGTCTTTATTTGAATCTAGGTGCAAGGAGATTGCGAGAAATGGCCCAGCGCCATTCTTACCTCGAAGGTAAGCCCACGCCACCGACCGCGCTGCCGATATTGCGTCGATACCGGGTGCGATCGACCCCACCTGCACGATGCCGGCCGATGGCAGACCAGATGGGGTGGTGACCTGCTCAACCGTTGCGGCGCGAAAGAGCAGGGCTGCGGAGTTATCGCAAGGTGACGGACCGGTTAGCTCACCTTGGGCATCACGTGGCCTGCGGCACTCATTCGAATCAACCGTGAAGAATGGCGAAACATAGCCAGCGGGAGCCACCATCGTTTGAATATCTGCTATTTGGGTTTTAGCCGTGGTGGTCGGATTGTTTGTTGCCTCCTGTAGACCTAATACGTCGGCTCCGGATTCGCCAATGACACGTGCCACCCGATCTCGCCTGATATCCCATGATCGAGCCGGTGCAGAACAATCCACTTTGCAAACATTGAATGTCGCGAAAACCAGATTTCCGCCGGCTGCCTGAACTGGCTGGGTCGAGGCGGCCAAAACTATTAGGACTGCGATCGAAATCAGGGTTGTCCGGAAGTGAGCCAGCACAAGTCTCGATCGCACGTAGGACACAACCCTTTCACTAGTACAACCGTGTTCCGGCAAATATTTCGTGGTGAATTGTACATAAAGCCCAGAGGCTTCACCTCACGACGCTAAAGAAAGGAGGTGAACATGCCGATTTTCGCGCTGCCGCATGGTCAACATTTTTCATAGGACAGTCTCACTAGAACCTATTGCTTCTGCAAAGTGTGTGCAGGTGTATCTGGGCTTGGTGATTTAGATTTAATCTCTCCTAGCCTTCGCGTTACGCACCAGCGTGGAAATAAATCTCCCAAATTGAAAGGCCTCTGCATGTCAGTTCTAGAAGAAGTTCTATCTGCTAACGAAACTTACGCCGAAAGTTTCGGCGAAAAATCTCAACTATCCCTTCCTCCAGCTAGAGGGTTCGCGATTCTGACATGCATGGATGCCCGACTCGATCCGGCGAAGTATGCGGGGCTAGCGGAGGGCGATGCGCATGTAATTCGAAATGCTGGTGGGCGCGCGAGTGACGATGCCATCAGGTCACTTGTGATCTCATACAAACTCTTAGGGACCAAGGAATGGTTCGTCATCCATCACTCCAATTGCGGCATGGAGTTTTTCACAGATGAGGTGATGCGTGGCCTGTTAAGCAAAAGCCTCGAGACCGCGGAGCTCGGAGCCGAAGGATTCACCGATATCGGCACCGGACCAGGATCACCCGAAGGCAAGTACGTTGATTGGTTGACGATTTCAGACAACGCTACGAGCGTCGCAGAAGACGTCCAGCGCATACGCAACCATCCGTTGGTCCCTCGAGGAATTCCAATCTACGGATACATATATGACGTATCAACGGGTCGCCTTGTCGAAATTCCTGCCGCAACGGAAGCTGGCAAAGCAAGTTAGTGAACGCGCGATGCGGGCCTGACCAATGACGGGCGGGCCCGCAGCACCTAGTGACTCGACCGCTCGGCGAGCTGGCCAGCATTGACGTATTTCGGGCCAGAGACTAGCCTGAATATATGAGCGTGGTCAGCCCCGGAGGGTCTATAGGCATTTACGACCTTAAGAACCAGTTGTCCGCGGTCCTTGAGGAGGTGATGGAAGGCAAAGAGGTAACTGTCACCAAGCACGGGCGTCCCATCGCTCGCATAGCGCCCATCAAGGCTGCTGATCGCGAGGATAGGGCGGCCGTTGTTGCTGCCATCCGCGAGTTGGGTGAGCGAGTTCGCCGACTGCCGGCGGAGGCGACGGGCCGAGAGTTGATCGACGACGGGCGTGCTAGGTGAGCGATCTAGGTGGAGCCGTCCTTGATGTGTCAGCTGCCATAGGTTGGGTTCTTCGAGACGGGGACCCTGAAGCCGAAGCGAAGATCGACGATCTCTTGACCAACGGATTCGTTCTCGTTCCCGAGTTATGGCACGCCGAGATGGCAAATGCCTTCCGCACCGCTATGCGGGCCGGACGAGTCGACGTTGATTTCGTTGTAGCCGTTTGTGAACGACTTGATCAACTGGATATCCGTAC
>FLOH01001373.1_pt1 | contig 38456 bp, 37 predicted proteins | sample 756751 | NCBI WGS metagenome assembly FLOH01 (sample SAMEA4026879, study PRJEB14308) | marine metagenome | biome: coastal water; material: water | depth 74 m
TAACCTATATTTTTTCTATTTGGTGTATACCTGATTGAAAAATCGAGTTCAGATTGTGCTAATTCTGATTTTTTAATTGTTTGAGCTTCATTAACCCAATAATCTAAATTAAATGTTTCAGGTGATGCAGATTCTAAAGTTCTATAAGAAGAACCCAATCTAAACTCTAAATTATTTACAGGCTCCATAGACATATAAGCACTGGATAAATTAATAGAAGTTAATTTGCTGTTATCACCACTCGCAAAAAATGAAGATGACGCAAAACTTCGTCCTAAAATATCATTTGTAGTTGTTAGACTTACTCCTATTTGTTCTACATCTCGTCTATTTCCACCTCCAATAATAAATCTGCTTTTCGGGTTTAACATCCATTTCCCAGAGACACCGTATTTAAATTTATTATCTTTAAATCCATATGCTGTGTATGCTTGTAATCTCCAAAGATCATTGCTACCAAAGAAGGTTCTTCCTCCAACACGAATTCTTGTACCTTCAACATCGTTACTCCCAAATGTTGAAAATATAGGACCAAAATCAAAATTGTTAAACTCTATATAGCCAGAACCTAAAATTGAAATTAAATTATAGATTTGTTTAAACTTTGGAACTGTTTTTAAGGTGTCTAACATTTTGTAGATCCCTTGCTCATTTTTATTTAATTTTTCCTGCCTATTTATATCCCAATAATCATCTGCTTTGGTATAAATATTATCATCATAAATATTTATTTCTTTAGCATAAAATTTTGCTTCTTTTTCTTCATTAAACTTATAATCTTTATACATGGTAGTTCTTCTACCGTACATTCCTTTTGCTTTCTCTTTCTTCTTAAAACTAAAATCGGATAGCATATAATCTCGTTTCAATAAAAATACTGAATCGTTTAACACATCAAACTCCTGTTCTATATAAATATCTTTTACCCAGTTAATATTTGCGCTTCTATTAGCTTGCATATTTATTTCTTTCACTGCAAACGTGGTGTCATTCACCCAAAAATCTCCTTTGAAAGTTAGTTCATTTTTTCTGCGTGGATAGTATAAAATATTGTAACACCATTTATTATCTATAAATGCACTATCTCTTAAAACATAATTATAGGTTGTAATTCCTGCCGCTTTTGAAATTGGACTCACAAAACTTTTATCAAAAATTTTAATGTAGCTATCATAAATATTATAATCTACGTACAAATCTTTAATAAATGCAATTACATTTTGATTGGATTCAAACCCCGAATTTTTATTGGCAATTAAATCTTCTCTTAAACTTTTTCCATCTTTATTTTTACCATATGTTTTGTAAACAGATTCATTTATAAAAATTGGTAAAAATGCTTTTCCTGTAATTCGTGAAGTATCAATACCTTCAAAAACAAACTCCATTCCTTTAAAAAGTTTGCTTTTTTTCATAGTACTATCAACATTATTTAAATCGAACTCAAGTTTTTCATACTTTTCATATTGATATTGATTGAATAAATAAATACCGTTTTCACGTTTTTTTTCCCAAATCTTTTTTAGAATTGCAATTGCTGGATTTCCTTTTTTCTTAACTTTTCCGCTATAAATAAATACTTCATCTAATCTAGACGCTTCTTCTTTTAAGGTAATTGTTAAATTAAAATCTCTACTTTTAATTGTAATAATTTTATTCTCGAAACCTAAAAATGAAACTTCAATTTTTGTATATGTTTTATCAGATTCTAGGTAAAATTTTCCGTTTTCATCTGAAACCGTTCCGGTAGTTGAACCTATAAAAATAATATTTGCAAAAGGAACTGTTTCGTTTTGTTCATCTATAACAACACCGCTAACTTTTACCTGAGCAAAACCAATAGAAACAATAAGTAATAACAGTAAACTAAGTAATTTATTTTTTTTCATAATAATAATAAATTCCTTTCAAGATTTAACTTAAAAGGATTTTATAACGCAAATTCTATGCCTTTATTTTTTATACAATACATCTTTTACCGCTTTAACAACATCGTTAAAGTTTGGCAACCATTCTTCCAATAAAACTGGAGAATATGGAGCAGGTGTATCAGCTGTTGTAATTCTTCTAATTGGAGCATCCAAATGATCGAATACATTTTCTTGAACTTGGAACGTAATTTCAGAAGATATACTTGCAAAGGGCCAAGATTCCTCTAAAATAACCAATCTGTTTGTTTTTCTTACTGAAGTAAAAATAGCTTCAAAATCCATTGGTCTAATAGTACGCATATCTAATATTTCAACAGAAATTCCTTCTTTTTCTAAAACATCAGCTGCTTTGTATGCTTCTTTAATAATTTTTCCAAAAGAAACTATTGTAACATCTGTTCCTTCTCTTTTTATATCAGCAACACCTAATGGAATAATATATTCTCCCTCTGGAATTTCCATTTTATCCCCATACATTTGTTCAGATTCCATAAAAATAACTGGATCATTATCTCTAATTGCGGCTTTTAATAACCCTTTTGCATCGTATGGATTTGATGGAATAACAACTTTTAATCCTGGTGTGTTTGCAAACCAGTTTTCAAATGCTTGTGAATGCGTAGCACCTAATTGCCCTGCAGATCCTGTTGGACCTCTGAATACAATTGGGCAGTTTAATTGTCCACCAGACATTTGTCTGATTTTCGCTGCATTATTTATAATTTGATCAATACCTACTAATGCAAAATTAAAAGTCATAAACTCAACAATTGGTCTATTTCCATTCATAGCTGACCCAACAGCAATCCCTGTAAAACCTAGCTCTGCAATTGGGGAATCTATAACCCTTTTTGCTCCAAACTCTTCTAACATTCCTTTAGAAGCCTTGTATGCACCATTATACTCCGCAACCTCTTCTCCTATTAAGAAAATTGTTTCGTCTCTGCGCATTTCTTCGCTCATTGCTTCACATATAGCTTCTCTAAATTGTATTGTCTTCATTGTATCTAATTTTAAGATTTGCAAAAGTAAGCATTTCTAAAATTAGAATCAAAATTATAATGTTATATAAAATTTTACTATGCGCGCATAGTATTTTAAAAAAAAGTAGTACATTCGTATAAATTAATAAAAAAAGGGAGTTAATTTTAACCCCAATATTCAAAATTTATAATAAAATGAAAATATTAGTGTGTATAAGTCACGTTCCAGACACTACTTCAAAAATCAATTTTTGTGAAAATGATACTAAATTTGATAGTAATGGCGTGCAATTTGTAATAAACCCATATGATGAATTTGGATTAACAAGAGCTATGTGGTTTAAAGAAAAACAAGGTGCTACGGTAACCGTTGTAAATGTTGGAAATGTTTCTACAGAACCTACTTTACGTAAAGCATTAGCTATTGGCGCGGATAATGCCATACGAGTAAACGCAGAAGCTACAGATGGACTTGCAGTTGCAAAAGAGCTAGCTGAAGTTGTAAAAAGCGGCGGATATAATTTAGTATTAGCAGGAAAAGAATCTATTGACTATAACGGAGGAATGGTTCCTGGAATGCTTGCCGCATTGCTTGACTATAGCTTTGTAAATGCTTGTATTGGACTTGAAATTGAAGGAGAAAAAGCAACTATTTCACGTGAAATTGATGGTGGAAAAGAAATACTTTCTTCAAATTTACCTCTAATCATTGCGGGGCAAAAAGGACTTGTTGAAGAAAAAGATTTACGCATACCAAATATGCGTGGTATTATGATGGCACGTCAAAAACCATTAACTATTGTTGAACCAACAAATAGTAGTGCTGCAACTTCAATTATTTCATTTGAAAAACAAGTGCCCAAATCAGTTTGTAAATTAGTTGATAATGTAGATGAACTTATTAGTTTACTGCATAATGAAGCCAAAGTTATATAAATATCTGTGTAATTGTTGAAGCGTGTAATTGCCTAAATACTCTTTATTTAATTTACAATTCAACAATTAAACAACTAAACAAAAAGAAAATATATGTCAGTTTTAGTTTTTGCCGAAACATCGGAAGGAAAATTTAAGAAATCTGCTTTTGAAGTAACTTCTTATGGAAAAAAAGTAGCAGAACAATTAGAAACCAATTTAGTTGTATTAGCAATAAATTCAAGTGCCCCTACCTTATTATATACATATGGTGCTGAAAAAATTTTAAACGTTTCAAATGAAGCTTTAAAAACTTTTAATGCTAAAATATATGCTAACATTGTAAAACAAGCCGCTGAAAAAGAAGGTTCAGAAGTTGTTATTATTGATTCAAATACTAACGGATTATACCTTGCTCCAAATGTTGCAATAAATTTAAATGCTGGTTACACAAGCAATGTTGTAACACTTCCAAGTGCAATTTCTCCATTTACTGTAAAAAGAAAAGCTTTTTCTAATAAGGCTTTTAACAATACACAAATAACTTCAGCTATTAAAGTAATTGGATTGGCTAAAAACTCCTACGGATTGCATGAAAATAAAGTTTCAGGTAGCGTTGAAGATTTTTCACCATCCATAATTGAGAGTAGACTTAGTTCAACTGCTATTGAACAAACCACAGGAAAAGTAACAATTGCTGATGCTGATATTGTAGTTTCTGGGGGTAGAGGATTAAAAGGACCTGAAAACTGGGGAATGATTGAAGAATTAGCAGAAACTTTAGGCGCAGCAACTGCTTGCTCTAAACCTGTTTCAGATTTAGGTTGGAGACCTCATAGTGAACATGTTGGGCAAACTGGAAAACCAGTAGCTTCAAATTTATACATTGCAATAGGAATTTCAGGCGCAATTCAACATTTAGCGGGCGTTAATTCATCTAAAGTAAAAGTTGTAATTAATACAGACCCCGAAGCTCCATTCTTTAAAGCTGCAGATTATGGTATTGTTGGTGACGCTTTTGAAGTAGTTCCTAAATTAATTGAAAAGTTAAAAGAATTTAAAGCAAATAACGCATAATTTTATTAAATTGTGCCTCTTAATAAGGTTGTCTAATGATTGGACATCAAAGTCCTTTGATTAGACAACCTTTTTTGCTAATTTTAACTTATGAGTTTAGTTCGTCTAAATATTAAAGGAATATCTTACAGTCAAACACAAAGTGGTGCTTACGCATTAGTACTTAGCGAAGTAGATGGAAGTAGAACATTACCAATTGTGATAGGTGCTTTTGAAGCACAATCAATTGCTATTGCTCTAGAAAAAGAAATTAAGCCTCCTCGCCCACTAACACATGACCTATTTAAAAGTTTTGCAGATAGATTTCACATTAAAATAAAACAAGTAATTATTCATAAATTAGTTGATGGTGTATTTTATTCCAGTTTAATCTGTGAAAGAGATAAAATTGAAGAAATTATTGACACTAGAACTTCTGATGCCATTGCTTTGGCTACACGTTTTAATGCTCCTATCTTCACCTATGAAAATATATTAGACAAAGCAGGTATTTACTTAAAAATGAAAGACACCTTATCTATTGGAAAAAATCCTATGAGTATTGAAAGTTTATTAGATGAGTCACCTGTAAAAAAAGAAACTTCATTTTCTAAAGATAGTCTCAAACAATTAAACTAAAAATTAAACCTAGCTATTCAGGAAGAAAATTATGAATTAGCAGCCAGTATTCGTGATGAAATTAATAAACGCACTTCTAAATAACTTTTAAAATATGTTAAAAAAAATAAGTTTATCTACCCTAGTTTTACTTTTTATTTCAATTTCATCATACTCACAAGAAACAATTCAAACATCAATTATAGATAACCAAGGTTTTTCTATAACATCATTATGGCGAGGAGTTTTAGGGATGGTTTCATTAATTCTTGTTGCTTATTTATTTAGCAGTAATAGAAAAGCTATCAATTGGAAAACTGTTGGAGCTGGTTTAAGTGCGCAATTAATTATAGCTTTTGGAGTAATAAAAGTCCCTTTTATTCAAAGAGGGTTTGAATTTGTTGGAGGAATATTTACCAATATATTAGATTACACTGCCGCTGGAAGCCAGTTTCTATTTGGTGGTTTAATGAGTATTGATTCATACGGATTTATATTTGTATTTCAAATTTTACCAACAATCATCTTCTTTTCAGCATTAACATCCTTATTATTTTATTTAGGTGTTATCCAAATTGTAGTAAAAGGAATGGCGTTGCTTTTAACGAAACTTTTAAAAATTTCAGGTGCTGAAAGTTTATCGGTTGCCGGAAATATATTTTTAGGTCAAACAGAAGCTCCATTAATGATTAAGGCTTATTTAGAACGCATGAATCGTTCCGAAATTTTACTAGTTATGGTTGGTGGAATGGCAACTGTTGCTGGTGGTGTTTTAGCAGCATATATTGGTTTCTTAGGTGGAAATGATCCTGTTTTACGTTTACATTATGCAAAACATTTATTAGCGGCATCCGTAATGGCTGCACCAGGTGCTATTGTAGTTGCAAAAATGTTGTATCCGCAAACTGAAGAAATTAATACCGATGTAAAAGTATCACAAGATAAAATTGGTTCAAATATTTTAGACGCTATCGCAAATGGAACTACTGAAGGTTTGAAATTAGCTGCTAATGTTGCTGCTATGTTATTAGTTTTTGTTGCACTTATCGCTATGTTAAATGGAATTTTAGGTTGGGTTGGTGATATTACCAATTTTAATGACTGGATGGTTGCAAACACACCATATGTAAAATTTTCATTAGAATCTATTTTAGGAACCATTTTTGCTCCGTTAATGTGGTTAATTGGGGTTGCAAAAGAAGATATGATGTTAATGGGACAATTGCTAGGTGTAAAATTAGCAGCGAGTGAATTTGTAGGCTATATTCAACTTGCTGAATTAAAAAATGTAGCAAACTTAACCCATTTTACCTATAGTAAATCTGTAATTATGGCAACTTATATGTTATGTGGGTTTGCAAATTTCGCTTCTATTGGTATTCAAATTGGTGGTATTGGTTCTTTAGCTCCAGGGCAACGTAAAACCTTATCAGAATTTGGTATGAAAGCTTTAATTGGTGGTTCATTAGCTTCATTATTATCAGCTACAATTGCAGGGATGATTATTGGGTAATATTTAGGTGAAGGGTTTTGGGTAAAAGGTTTTAGGTTTAATATATTAAGTTTAGGACTTACCCATATGAAAAAGAAAGAAAATGAGGAACTTTAGAAAACTTGAGATATGGAATGACGCAAGGTTTTTAGTTAAAGAAATTTACTTATTAACCAATACATTTCCTAGTTCAGAAAAATTTGGATTAATCTCTCAAATTAACAGAGCCGCCATTTCAATACCTGCCAATATTGCTGAAGGCTGCGCTAAAGATTCCCAAAAAGATTTTGCTCGGTTTTTACAAATCAGTTTAGGTTCAGCATTTGAAATAGAGTCTCATTTAATATTAGGAAACGATATTGGTTTTATCACAGATAAAGAATTATCAACAAAAATTGAAAAATTTCAACTTTTACAAAAAAGAATTTACGCATTAATCAAATACACAAAATCAAAGCTAGAACCCAACAGCTAAAATCTTAAACCTTATATGAAACAATATTTAGATTTAATAAAACACGTTCGCGATAACGGAATTGTAAAGGAAGATAGAACTGGAACGGGAAATAAAAGTGTTTTTGGGTATCAAATGCGTTTCGATTTAAGTGAAGGATTCCCGATGTTAACCACAAAAAAACTACATTTAAAGTCTATTATTTATGAATTATTGTGGTTTTTAAAAGGTGATACAAATATTGAATATTTAAAAGAAAATAACGTAAAAATTTGGGATGCCTGGGCTGATGAAAATGGTGATTTAGGACCTGTTTACGGACATCAATGGCGTAATTGGAATAGTGAAGGAATAGACCAAATTAAGGAAGTAATAAATACCATAAAAACAAATCCAGATAGCCGAAGAATGCTAATTTCAGCTTGGAACCCAAGCGTTTTACCAGATACCTCTGTTTCTTTTTCAGAAAATGTTGCTCATGGAAAAGCAGCTTTACCACCTTGCCACGCCTTTTTTCAATTCTATGTAACTGATGGAAAATTATCGTGTCAATTATACCAACGTAGTGCTGATATTTTTTTAGGAGTTCCTTTTAACATTGCATCTTATGCTTTATTCACCATGATGATGGCACAAGTTTGTGATTTAAAACCTGGTGATTTTATTCATACATTTGGTGACGCTCATATTTATAGCAATCACAGCGAACAAATAGATTTACAATTATCTAGAGAACCAAAAGAGTTACCAAAAATGGAAATAAATCCTGCCATAAAAAATATTTTTGATTTTACTTTTGACGATTTTACTTTAGTTAATTACAATCCACACCCACATATTAAAGGGAGAGTTTCAATTTAATATTTAGTTTTTATTTTATACTGAAAGAAATAATAGCTCGTTTACTAAAATATTAATACTTCTTTAGTACAATAATAAATAATCATTTAATAAATTTATGCTATCAAATAAAAAATTATGGACTCTCTACAATTAAAAAATAAAATAATACAACGAATCATTGAAATAGATGATGTAAACTTGTTAAAATCTATTGATCTTATTTTTAACACTTCAGATAAAAACATTTCGAAATTTTTAGCTTTTGCAAATGAAAAATTACAAAATCAGGATATAAACGAAACTGAAGATTTTACTGCTTATATTAAAGAATGGGTTAAAAGTATGTAATGCTAAAGCTATGAACGAACAACACGAATTATACGAAAATGCACGAAATCGCGTACAACAAAAAAAACGTTTGTATTTTCATTTTATCTTATTTATAGTAGGTTCTATCTTTATGATAGCACTTAACAAGTTTTTTAAAATAGATGAATCTCTATTTGAAAATTGGTTTATTTGGGCTATAATTTTATGGCTGTTCTTTTTGGTATTACATTTTATCAACGTTTTTATTACCAACCGGTTTATGGGAAAAGAATGGGAACGAAAACAAACCGAAAAACTTGTATTAAAACAAGAATTAAAAATAGCAAAATTAGAAAAAGAAATAACGCACGAAACGAAACTAAAAGCTGAAAGTGAGCTATACGCTTCCGAATTAAAAAAAAAGGAAAACATCCAAAACAATTTAACACAAGAATGATAACAATTATAGCTGCGATAGCTGAAAACAAAGCCCTAGGAAAAGGCAATCAATTAATTTGGCATTTACCCGCAGATTTAAAGCGATTTAAAAAAGTGACTGCTAATCACCATGTGATTATGGGTAGAAAAACTTTTGAATCATTAGGAAAACCTCTACCAAACAGAGCCAATATTATTATTACTAGAAATAATAGTTTTCAGGCTGAAGGCTGCTTAATTGTAAACTCTTTACAACAAGCTATTGAAGTTTCAAAAGAAGATAAAAATCCATATATTTTAGGTGGTGCAGAAATTTACACACAAGCTATTGAAATTGCAGATAAATTAGATTTAACTTTTGTACATCACCATTTTGAAGCAGATGCTTTCTTTCCTGAAATTGATAAAAAGATATGGAAAGAAACTTCAAGACAAGATTTTAAAGCTGATGAAAAAAATAACTATGATTTCAGTTTTGTAACATATATTAGAAACTAAAAAAGAGGCTATTTAATAAATAGCCTCTTTTAAATATAACTTAAATTGATAATAGTTGTTTTAATATTCTTTTTCAGTTTTTAAAACCTATTTATAAATTTCTTTCTTTTAATTCTTTAATGTTAAGTTGATTGCAGCATATGGAGCTAACGTAATTAATAGCGTTCCTAAAGTTACAGTAAGTATTACGTATAACCAGCTTTCCTTAAATACTTTTTTTGATGTATTCATATTCATAATTATAATTTATTATTACAGTACAAAAGTACCCCAAACGACAACATAAAATAACGTCAATATTTTCATGTTTATATGCTATTTTAACCATTAAACTAATGTTAAGCTAATGTAAAGATAAAATAGCGTATAAAAAGGCAAAGTTAATATAGAATATCATTAATTTAATAACTATTTTTGTGCTTTATTAAAATTCAAATGAAAAATACAAAACCCGCTTTTGAAAAGATAAATTCCAAGTTTGGAGATTCACTTCATGTGATGCAACACACTGAAACGGTTGAAAATAAGTTGCCTTTTTGGCATTTTCACCCTGAACTTGAGTTGTTATATATTAACAAAGCTAACGGGAAAAGACATATTGGAAGTCATTTATCATACTTTAATAATAGTCAATTAATATTAATAGGCGCTAGCTTACCTCACAGTGGTTTTACAGATAGATTTACCACTAATGGTTCTGAAACCATTATTCAATTTAAAGAAAATTTTTTAGGAGATCATTTTTTAAAAATTCCTGAAGCAAAATTAATTAAAACCTTGTTTGAAAGAGCAAAAAAAGGAATCCTATTTAATGGTGATACAAAAAAAACAGTGGGTCCTAAAATTGAAGCTTTATTAAATAAAGAAGGTATGGAACGAATTATAGGGTTTTTAGAAATTCTGAAAGATTTAGCATTTTCAAAAAATTACACCTTACTTAATGTTGGTGGCTTTGCGTTTGAAATAGAGCCACAAGACAATAGAAAAATAGATATTATTTTTGGACATGTGAATAAAAACTTTAAACAACCCATACCATTAGATGAAATTGCTAAAAAAGTAAGTATGACCGTTCCTGCTTTTTGTAGATATTTTAAAAAAGCAACAGAAAAAACATTTACGCAATTTGTAAATGAGTTTAGAATCGTATACGCAACAAAGTTATTGGCTGAAAACCCAACTAGTATTACCGATATTTCTTTTGAAAGTGGTTTTAATAATTTTTCTCACTTCAATAAATTATTTAAGAAATTCACAGGGAAAAGCCCATTAAAATATAGAAACGAAATGAAACAATTAGTTGAACAAAAATAAATAATGCTCAAATTAATTACTGAATATCAATAACATAAGGCATTCTAGCTTGAATTCCTTTTAATTTTGAAAATTCTTTTACAGTTTTATAGATTTTATAGTTTGCTTCTCCTAATTCTTCCATTAAAACTTTTTCTTTCGTTTTCATAAATGGAAAACTATTAAATCTATCTTCCAATTCTACTTTATAACTTGGATAATTACGCACTTTATAATCTGTTATTTCAGCTAATTCCGCGGCATAAGAAATGGCATCATCCAAATTCCCCAATTCGTCAACCAACCCTTTATTCAAAGCATCAACTCCACTCCAAACTCTTCCTTGTGCAATACTATCAACAGCTTCAACAGTCATATTTCTTCCTTTAGCAACTCTATCTAAAAAAGTAGTATAAACAGCTTCAACTCCTTCGGTTGTTACCAATCTAAATTCATCAGTCATTGGTTCAAAAACACTATAACCTGCACCTTTATTAGTGCTTACCTGTTCTGCATTAATCCCAATGGTATTTGCTAATTCACTAAAATTTGGTATCACCCCAAAAACGCCAATAGATCCTGTAATAGTTGTTGGCTCAGCAAAAATTCTATCTGCACTACACGCTAAATAATAACCGCCCGAAGCTGCAACATTTCCCATAGAAACTACCAATGGCAATTCTTTTTTAGTTAATTCTAATTCTCTCCAAATTAATTCTGAAGCTAAAGCACTTCCTCCTGGTGAGTTTATCCTTAAAACAATGGCTTTTACATTTGTATCTTTTTTTGCCTTTTTTAAAGCTTTTATTATTAAATCTTGACCTATTAAATTTTCATCGCCTTTTCCATAAATAATTTCGCCTTGTGCATAAATAACAGCAATTTTATCAGAAGCAGTAGATGTTGTTCTACCTTTTCCTGCACTAATATAATCTGTAAGAGAAATTGTATTTAAATCTTCCTCAACTGAAAGTCCAAGTTCTAGTTTTAATTTATTAGTATATTCATCAACATAAATTGCACCATCAATTATTTTGTTTTCAATAGCTAATATTGCATTTCTAGCTAGTAAATTATCTGCAATAGTATTTATTTCTTCAATCGTTAATTTCCTGCTATTTGAAATATCAACAACCATTTCATCCCAAATAGATTTTAAAAACGTAGTAATTTGATCTCTATTAGCATCACTCATTTCATTGTATAAAAAAGGTTCAACAGCACTTTTATATTTTCCGTGTCTAATTACTTCCATTTTCACACCCGTTTTATCTTCTATATCTTTAAAAAATAATATTTCAGAAGACAAACCTTTAAAATCAATTGCTCCAACCGGATTCATAAAAATAGAGTCTGCAACAGAACTAAAATAATATGATTTTTGATCATAAATATCTGCATATGCTTTTATAAATTTTCCTGTTTCTTTAAATTCTAATAGCTTGTTTCTAATAGCTTGTGTTTGCGCAATCCCTGCATTAATACCTAAAGTTGTGATACTTATTCCTTTAATATTTTCATCATATTTAGCATTTTCAATGGCGTTTATAATTGAATTCAGGCCTATTTTATCATCATTAAATCCAAAAAGTTTATCAAATGGATCATCACTTTTAGGAGCATAATCTTTAACTAAAGTCTCTAACTTCAATTCTAAAACTGAATTACTTTTTAACTCTACGTTTTCAATACCTCCAACTGAGGATGCCATTGCAGAAATAACTATAATAAATAACACTAAAATAATACCTAAAGCTATAAATGTCCCTAAAATTGATGCAAATAAATTTCTTAAAAAGTTCATAATTAAAAAGTTGAATTTAACATTTCAAAAAAGCAAAATGTTTATAAGTTGAGTCGCAAATATATGTATTTAAATGATACTTTTCTTTTCTTTGTAATTACTTTATGCATATAGCTATAACCACATATTTATCTTTAGGGAGTAACCTAGGAAACAAGCTTGAAAATTTACAACAAGCAGTTGATTTAATTGACGAAAGAATAGGTTCCGTTGCTAAAATATCATCAGTTTACAAAACAGCTTCTTGGGGTTTTGATAGTGATGATTTTTATAATATTTGTGTACAAGTCTCAACAGGTTTAAATCCTGAAAATTTATTGAAAGCTATCCATAAAATTGAACTTTCTTTAGGAAGAAAAAGAGCTTCTGAAAAAGAATACAAAGCAAGAACCATTGATATAGATATACTACTTTTTGATAATGAAATTATTTTTTCGAAAGAATTAATTGTTCCTCATAAAGAGATGCTTACCCGAAAATTTGTGATGATTCCTTTGGTTGAAATTGCGCCAAATTTAACACATCCTATTGAAAAACAACGCTTGCAAGTTTGCCTTACAAATTGCGTTGACAAAACCGACATAGAAAATACCTATTTAAAATTAAAACGCCCTATTAATTTATCAGAAAAATTTAATTATATAGCTATCGAAGGAAATATTGGTGCTGGTAAAACAACACTTGCTAATATGATTGCTGAAGATTTTAATGCTAAAATTATATTAGAACGTTTTGCAGACAATCCTTTTTTACCGAAATTTTATAAAGATAATGAGCGCTATGCATTTCCGTTAGAAATGAGTTTTTTAGCAGACAGATATCAACAACTTTCAGATGACCTAGCACAATTTGACTTATTTAAAAATTTTATAGTTTCAGATTATTATATTTTTAAATCACTGATTTTTGCTCAAATTACTTTACAAAAAGAAGAATATTTTTTATATAGAAAAATGTTTGATATTATGTACAAAGAAATTTCAAAACCCGATTTATATATTTATTTGTACCAAGAAACACCACGTTTATTAGAAAATATTAAAAACAGAGGTAGAGATTACGAGCAAAATATAGCACCAGAATATTTAGATAAAATTCATAGTGGCTATGCCGCCTTTATTAAAACCGAAGAAAATTTAAAAACCTTGGTTATTGATGTTTCTAATAAAGATTTTGTTAACAATCCTGAAGATTATAAAGCAATTATTGAACTTATTAAGAATGTAAAATAAATTACTTTGTATCATTCCTGCGAAAGCAGGAATGATAGCCTCCAACTATTTTACTTCTTTTTCAACTCTAATTTCTCTGCAAAATAATCACAAAAATCTTTCATAGTTGCAGTCATTTTAGTGTCGTTTGTGGCGCGCTCAAAAGTATTTGCCATAGACACCAATGTTTGATGAAAAAACTGTTTCATTTCATCAATTTGCATATCCTTTGTCCACAAATCCATACGAAGTGTATCTTTCGTTTTTGCATCCCAAATAGAAAGTATGATAGCTTTTGCTTCTTGATTTATCACATTGCTATCCTGCGCCGTCCAATGTATTTTGTCAGGAATTTTATTTTCGTCTAATCCTACATTAATTTCAATTTTTGATAAACTTTTTACTGCCATTATTTCTTTGGTTTGTATTTTGATTTTTTAAAAATTTCTTCTGAGTTTGTTTGTAGAAGTTGCTGCAAAGTTACATCATTATTTTTCATATAAGAACGTACAATTTGCCAACCAATCCAAACACCAATTCTTCCTGGTGATTCATTATCAATATTAATATAAAATTTTGAAAAAGGAGCATTCGCTATAAAACGAGTGTACAAATTGGAATCTGTACTATACAGCAATTTATTTTCAATAAAATATTTCCATAATTGAGATTCATTTGCTTCAACCCAATACATTTTATTATTTGCATAACCAATTTTTTCAGCATCAGAAACCGAAGGTAAATAACTATCAATCATATACATTTTTTTTCCTTCATTAATCATTACATCTATAAACTGTCGGCTTTTAGTTGGAATAAAATAATCTTCACTAATACTTTCTGCCATATCCACAACCAAATGTGATTTGTCAAAATTTTGAGCTAAATACAATGGAAAATCTTTGTAAATTTCACTGTCTTTTCCCAAATACATATCTAAAGAAACAAACAATAAACTATCTGCATAAACCACTTTGTTTTCGTAATCTAAATTTGTTATTAGCGTTAAAATTTTAGGTGATTTAAAACTAGAGTGATAGTGTTTTACGTGTTTAAATAATGCTGCTATTTGAAGTTTTTCAGATTCAAAATCACCAAAAACTTCTTGTGATTTTTGAAACAATTCAGCTTCATTTTTAATTTTATTCAGCCAAATACTATCATTTTGAGGTGGAAATAAATAAGGATATTCATTTTTAACTATTGCTAGCGATTGTTCATCAGCCTTATAAAACTTATGTTCAAACCTATCTATTAATACTTTTACATCAGTACCTGAAACATCCACTTTTTTTACCACTTCTTTTTTACAAGAAGTGGTAACCAATAAAATAATTGTTAGAACAACTAATCTCTTCATTAATTTATATATTTACAATTCTATTTTTTAAAACGCTAAAATTACTAAAAAAGTTTAAGTATGAATACCGAAAAAATTGTTGATTATATTGTTGATTGGTTAAAAAGCTATGCTAAAAATGCAAAAGTGAATGGTTTTGTTATTGGAATTTCGGGCGGAATTGATTCTGCAGTTACTTCAACATTGTGTGCAAAAACAGAATTTCCCTTACTTTGCATAGAAATGCCAATTCATCAAAAGGAAAATCAAGTAACTCGCGCATACAATCATATAAACTGGCTTCAGAAAAATTTTAATAATGTATCTATGAAACAGGTAAATTTAACTCCTGTTTTCGACAATTTAATTGCTTCTTTTCCTCCAGTTGAAGATGAAGAACAGCGTTTAATGTCACTTGCAAATACGCGAGCAAGACTCAGAATGACTTCGTTATATTATTTTGCTGCACTTGAAGGTTATTTGGTTGCTGGAACTGGAAACAAAGTAGAAGATTTTGGTGTTGGATTTTTTACAAAATATGGTGACGGTGGTGTAGATGTAAGTCCAATTGCCGACTTAATGAAATCTGAAGTATACGAGATTGCAAAATATATGGGGATAAATACAGATATTATAAAAGCGCCTCCAACTGACGGTCTTTGGGGAGATGACAAAACGGATGAAGATCAAATTGGCGCAAGTTACGATGAATTAGAATGGGCAATGAACCAAGATGAATTAAGAAAAACTACAGCTAACTTTGAAGGAAGAGAACAAGAAGTATTTACTATTTACAAACAAAGAAACCGAGCTAATAAACACAAAATGGATCCAATTCCTGTTTGTAAAATTCCGAAAGAATTAATGAAATAATAAAAATTCTATTTAAACCACTCTATTCAACCGTTCAAATAAACGCAATTTTAAACTAGTATAATTTACTACAGTTTCTAAAATTTGCTCTCTTTCCTCATCAATACCAACATTGGAAACTAATGACATAATTTTTTGTTCAATAAGTACACGTCGTAAATTATAAATAGCATCAAGCACCATTTTAGATAAATCACTTTCTTTGCTTTTAACAATAATTTGTTTTCGTTCCCAATTACTAATGACATGTTTTTCATCATCCATTAAAATATTAGTTACTAAATGAGCAATTTCAACATTTGTATGATTTATAAAAGCATCAACCAAAATAGCCTTATTTTGATTTAACTGATCTATTATTTCATAATAAATTTGCCTAAAAGTTTCATCCGTAAATTCAATTTCATCTTCTTGCAAATTCAAATATATTTCATTGGAAACTGCATTTAAAAAATATTCTTTTCTAAATGGTTTTACTTCATTATCATCCACTTCTTCACCAGCAACAAAATTTTCAAATTGAACTTCATTATTACCATATAGCAATAAAATTTTAATAATTTCCCGCTCGTACTTATTAAGCTCATTAACCTTTTCTAACTGAGGTGTTTTTTGCAAAGCCATTTCTGGATATAAAACATCTAATGCCGGAAGATTAGAATCGGGCCTTTTTGAAACATCTCTTTTCGCTTTGTTAAAAAGCTGTGCCAATTCACTAAACAACACACTTTCAGAAATATCCATAATTCGTGAACATTCTTTGATGTATACTTCGCGCTGAATATTGTCAGGTATTTTAGAAATACTCACCACAATATCACGAATTAATCCCGCTTTTTTAACAGGGTCATTTTTAGCATCTTCCATCAATAAAGACACTTTAAAATTGATGAAATCTTGCGAGTTGTTTTCTAAATATTGTTTTAATTCCTGTTCTGAAACTTTTTTAGCAAAACTATCCGGGTCATCTCCATCAGGGAACATAAGTACCCTCACATTCATTCCTTGTTCTAAAATTAAATCTATTCCTCTTATGGAAGCTCTAATTCCAGCTGCATCACCATCAAAAAGAATGGTAATATTTTTAGTAAGTCTATTTATTAACCGAATTTGATTTTCAGTAAGCGCTGTCCCAGATGAAGAAACAACATTTTGAATGCCAGATTGATGCATTGAAATAACATCTGTATAACCTTCAACTAAAAAACAATTATCCTCTTTTGCAATGCTTTGTTTGGCGTAATGAATACCATATAAAACATTGCTTTTATGGTAAATATCACTATCGGGAGAGTTTAAATATTTGGCTGCTTTATTATCATTTACTAAGATTCTCCCTCCAAAACCTAAAACTCGCCCACTCATACTATGAATAGGAAACATGACACGCCCTTTAAAACGATCAAATTGTTTTGTACCTGTTGAAGTAAGCAAATCTTGTTTAACAATAGTAAGCCCCGTAGTCTCTAAATATCTAAGATTATACCCTTTATTTAATGCTTCTGAAGTAAAAGCTTCCCATTCGTTTAAGGAATATCCTAACTGAAACTTTTTAATGGTTTCATTAGTAAAACCACGTTCTTTAAAATAGCTTAAACCAATTGCTTTCCCTTGATTGTCTTCTAATAAAACTTTATGAAAATAATCCCGTGCAAATTCAGAAACCAAAAACATACTTTCACGCTCATCTGCCTGTTCCTTTTGCTCATCGGTTTGTTCAGTTTCATCTATTTCAATATTGTATTTTTTTGCCAAATATCGAATAGCTTCAGGATATGAATAATGCTCGTGTTCCATAATAAATGAAACCGCATTACCACCCTTTCCTGTACTAAAATCTTTCCAAATTTGTTTTACTGGAGAAACCATAAATGAAGGAGATCGTTCATCAGAAAACGGACTTAAACCTTTCCAATTACTTCCTGCTTTTTTTAATTGTACAAACTCGCCAATAACCTCCTCAACACGAGCAGTTTCAAAAACACGATCTATGGTACTTTTTGAAATCAATATTGTTATTTTTTAAGATTTCTAAATTACAAAATTTAGATAAAAAAATCACCCATTTATAAACAAAGGGTGATTAATTTTATTAACCTTTTTATTTTAAAACTATCAAACCGCTTTTAATCTTTTTAAAGTATACTGATTAATTCTATCTTCAGCATATTTCTTAGTGATTTTTAATTCCGATTCATCAGTTCCTGGTAACTCAAACATGGCATCCGTTAAAATTGCTTCACAAAGTGAACGTAAGCCACGAGCTCCTAATTTGTATTCTATAGCTTTATCAACTATGTATCCCAACGCTGTTTCATTGATTGTAAAATCAATACCATCCATTTCAAACAACTTTTTATATTGTTTTATAATAGAGTTTTTAGGTTCTGTTAAAATGGCTCTTAAAGTCTCAGCATCTAACGGATTCATATGTGTTAATACCGGTAAACGACCAATAATTTCAGGTATTAATCCAAATTCTCTTAAATCTTTTGGAATAATATATTGCAACAAATTATCTTCATCAACTTTATCTACTTTAATAGATGCACTATAACCAACAGCTTGCCTATTTAAACGTTTTCCAATAATTTTATCAATCCCTGAAAAAGCACCACCAGCCATAAACAAAATATCTTGGGTATTTACTTCAATAAACTTCTGATCTGGATGTTTTCTTCCTCCTTTTGGTGGAACATTCACAACTGAGCCTTCCAATAATTTTAACAATGCTTGTTGAACTCCTTCCCCTGAAACATCACGTGTAATTGAAGGATTATCTCCTTTACGAGCTATTTTATCAATTTCATCAATAAATACAATACCACGTTCTGCTTTCTTAACATCATAATCCGCCGCCTGCAATAAACGTGTTAAAATAGTTTCAACATCTTCACCTACATAACCCGCTTCTGTTAAAACAGTAGCATCTACAATACAAAACGGAACATTCAACATTTTTGCAATAGTACGTGCAATTAACGTTTTACCCGTTCCTGTTTCTCCAACAATAATTATATTACTTTTTTCTATTTCTATTTCATCTGCATCTTTCGATTCAGGTTGTAATAATCGCTTGTAATGATTGTAAACAGCAACAGACATTACTCTTTTTGCTTTGTCTTGGCCAATCATATACTGATCAATAAAGGATTTTATTTCTTTTGGCTTTTTTACAATCAATTCTGAAGAAAGCGTGGAAGAACTTTGCTCAGCAATTTCTTCAATTACAATTCCATGTGCTTGCTCTATACATTTATCACAAATATGTGCGTCTAATCCAGCAATAAGCAAATCAGTTTCCGGCTTTTTCCTACCACAAAACGAACATTCTAAAACTTCATCTTTTGCCATTCTAATAGTTATTAGTTTAAATTATTAGGGTTCAATAGTTACATTATAACTAGCGACCATTTATTTTCTTACTAAAATCTCGTCAATCATACCGTATGTTTTCGCTTCATCAGCTTTCATCCAATAATCACGATCTGAATCTGCATGAACTTTATCCATAGTTTGTCCAGAATGTTTCGAAATTATTTCGTACAATTCATTTTTTAATTTCATTATTTCACGCGCAGTAATTTCAATATCACTTGCTTGTCCTTGCGCTCCTCCTAAAGGTTGGTGAATCATCACTCGTGAATGCGGTAAAGCTGAACGCTTCCCTTTTGCACCAGCACACATTAAAACAGCACCCATAGAAGCTGCCATACCTGTACAAATAGTTGCAACATCAGGTTTTATAAACTGCATAGTATCATAAATTCCTAATCCTGCATATACTCCACCTCCTGGAGAATTAATGTAAATTGAAATATCTTTGGAACTGTCTACACTTTCTAAAAACAACAATTGTGCTTGTATAATATTGGCTACATAATCATCAATTCCTGTCCCTAAAAAAATAATTCTATCCATCATTAAACGAGAAAACACATCCATTTGTGCTACGTTTAATTGACGCTCTTCAATAATATATGGCGTAACACTACTTACCAATTTATCGTAGTACATACTACTGATTCCTTGATCTTTCGTGGCAAATTTTCTAAATTCTTTTCCGTAATTCATTTTACAGTTTTTATAATATTAAGTGTGTAAATATAAGAAGTATTTATTAATAGTTTATTTGTTTATTGGCGTAATCTTAAATTCCTTATTTAGAGGTCATAAATTGTTAATCATTTCTGTGTATATTTGAAATTCAATTTATAAATTTAAAAATGAAGAAGCCTTTTATTTTAGTTGTTTTATTGCTAACAATTCCGTTTACAATTACATCTCAAAATTATAAACAGTGGTTCAACACAATTGACATACAGCACTATAAATTAGCAATTATTGTAAATGACACTACAAATAGTATTAATGCTACTATGACTGTTTCTTTAAAATTTAAAAAATTAGTGAAAGAATTTCAGTTAGATTTTGTTAAAAAAGACACTTCAGGAAAAGGAATGGTTGTAGCTTCTGTTTTTCAAAATAACGACACGGTTTCATTTACACATTCAAACGATACTTTAACTTTAAAAGTTTCTTCCATAAAATTAGATAGCATTTATACGTACGCTATTAACTATCAGGGAATTCCAAAAGACGGATTGATAATTGGTAAAAATTTATATGGAGACCGCACTTTTTTTGGTGATAATTGGCCAAACAGAGCGCACAATTGGTTCCCTTGTGTAGATCATCCTTCTGATAAAGCAACAGTTGAATTTATAATTGACGCGCCTAATTATTACCAAACAATTGCAAATGGTTTTCAGGTGGAAGAAACTAATATTAATGATACTACAAAACAATATCATTGGAAAACAGAAGTCCCTTTACCAACAAAAGTGATGGTTATTGGAATCGCTAAATTTGCAGTTCAAAATATTGGCGAAACACATAATATTCCTGTTTCAACTTGGGTATATCCACAAACAAAAGAACAAGGTTTTTACGATTTTTCAACTGCGAAAAACATTCTTAACTTTTATATTGAAAATGTTGGTGAATATCCATATCAGAAATTAGCAAATGTACAGTCTAAAACACGTTTTGGAGGAATGGAAAATGCTGGAAATATTTTTTATTTCGAAAAATCTGTGACGGGAAAACTTGAACACGAAGATTTAGTTGCACACGAAATTGCACATCAATGGTTTGGAAATTCAGCTTCAGAAATTGATTGGCCTCACTTATGGTTAAGTGAAGGTTTTGCTACTTATTTAACCGATTTGTTTATTTTAAAAGAGAAAGGTGAAGAAGCCTTCCTAACAAGAATAAAAGAAGAACGTGAAACAGTTTTAAACTTTTACAAAAGAAAACAAACACCTGTTATTGATACTGAAAATACCGATTTAATGAATTTATTAAATGCTAATTCTTATCAAAAAGGAGCTTGGGTTTTACATATGCTTCGAAAAAAATTAGGTAATGATATTTTTTGGAAAGGAATAAAAACATATTATTCAACATATAAATTTAGTAACGCTTCAACTAACGATTTTAAAAATGTGATGGCTGAAGTTTCTAGTGAATATTTAGATATTTTCTTTACACAATGGCTACAAAAAGCAGGGCATCCAATATTAAAAACCAATTGGATTTATTATAATAATAAAATTCGAATTATTATTGAACAAACACAAGAAAACGTTTTTCAATTTCCTCTAGATATAGAAATTATTTATAAAGATGGTTCATCTGAAATAACAACCATTGAAATTATCGATAAATATGCACCTTATGAAATTGTATCAAAAGGAGATGTGTCCAAAATTAATTTGGATCCAAATACTTGGTTGTTGTTTGAGTTGGCAGATTAGTAATTTTTTCAACTTAAAAGTATAAGATTTCTGCCTTCGCAGGAATGACAAAATACCTTTGTAACTTTGCAACTTTATGACTTTGCAACAGTAACTTGTTAACTAATTAAGTATTATATTTGCAAAAAATACAACAATGACCTTTTCCGATTTAAACTTAAACCGATTTTTATTAGATGCCTTAGATGAAATGGGGTTCACAACGCCTACTCCAATTCAGGAAAAAGCTTTTTCGGTAATTATGAGTAGTAAAGATATGGTAGGTATTGCACAAACCGGAACAGGTAAAACATTTGCATACTTACTGCCAATTTTAAGACAACTTACTTTTTCAACACAAAAATATCCACGTATATTAATTATTGTACCTACTAGAGAATTGGTAGTGCAAGTAGTTGAGGAAATTGAAAACCTTACACCTTATATTAATGTTCGATTTGCCGGAGTCTATGGAGGTACAAACCTGAATAAACAAAAACAATTGATATATGAAGGGCAAGATATTTTAGTAGCTACTCCTGGTCGTTTATTAGACTTAGCGCTAGATGGTATTTTAAAACTAAAACATATTCAAAAGTTAGTGATTGATGAAGTTGATGAAATGATGAACCTTGGTTTTAGGCCTCAATTAATTACACTGCTTGATTTGTTACCTAAAAAAAGGCAAAGTATTTTATTCTCAGCAACTTTAACAAAAGAAGTAGCTGGTTTATTAGATCAGTTTTTTAAATCACCTGTTAAAATTGAAATTGCAAGTAGCGGAAGTCCGTTAGACACTATTGAACAACAAGCATATCCTATTCCTAATTTTTATACAAAAGTTAACTTTTTAGTGCAATTACTAAAGAACAAAGAAACTTTTAAAAAAGTATTAGTGTTTGTAAAAAACAAAAAACAAGCAAATATTTTATTTGAAGAATTGGAAGGATTATTACCAACTCAAACAAACGTAATGCATTCAAATAAAACACAAAATTACCGTTTACGTTCTGTAAAAAACTTTGAAAAAGGAACTTTTAATGTTTTAATTGCTACGGACATTATTGCACGTGGTTTAGATTTTACAGATGTTAGTCACGTTATCAATTTTAACATTCCAGAAGAACCTGAAAACTACATTCACCGTATTGGTAGAACAGGTAGAGTAGAACAAAAAGGAACTTCTATTTCGTTTTTTACAGAAGATGAAGCAGATTATTTAGGCGAAATTGAGCTTTTAATGAATACAGAAATTGATGTGTACGATTTACCTGAAAATATTATAATTTCTGATCAGAAGATTGATGAGGAAATGCCAAAAGTAGAACCTGAAAAAACAAGTCAGAAAAAAACAATTACAGAGCCAAGTGGAGCAGCTTTTCACGAAAAAAAGGAAAAAAACACTCGAGTTAATTTAGGCGGATCTTATAGAAGAGAAATTGCTAAAAAATACAAAAAACCTAAAACTAGAGGACAAAAAAGAAAGTAAACATAGTCTCTGTATTTATTTTATTCTTATTAAATTAATAAAATCTAAATTATTATAAATTTACAATGTCATTCCTGCGAAGGCAGGAATCTATTCTTAACACTCATTATGGATTCCTGCCTTCGCAGGAATGACAATCAAAATTAAACCACAAAAAAACTCCTTAATGAATCATTAAGGAGTCTTTATTTTTATAAGATTTATACCTTCACAGGAATGACAGTAATTATTCTATTTGTAAACTTCTTTTACAAATTCTTCATAATTCATTTCTTTTACTTTAAAAGTAATATTTTCCTTATAGAAGTTTAGTAATTTTTGACTTACTAATTGTTCTTGTAAACGTTTTGTTTCATCTTGATTACTTAACACTCTTTGTACAATATCCTCTAAATCTTTTTCTTCAGGATTTAATTGACCATATTGAGCCATTTGAGTTTTTACAAAACCTTTTGTAAAGTCTTTTAACTCCTCAAAATTAATTTGAAGTTTGTTATCTTTTAAAATTTTTCCTTCAATTAACTGATAACGCAATCCTTTTTCTGATCTGTCAAATTCTTCAGCTGCTTGTTCATGAGTCATTGGTTTTTCACCAGCAACAGCTAACCATTTCTTTAAAAATTCAGAAGGTAAATCAAATTTTGTGTTTTCAACTAAATATTCAGTTACGTCATTTAATAATTGTTGATCTGCTTGAGTTTTGAATTGCTTTTCAGCATCTTCTTTAATTTTAGCAACTAATTCTTCTTTAGATTTTACAATATCTGGGCCAAAAACTTTATCAAACAATTCTTGATTAACTTCACCAAGTTCAGTTAAATTAACTTCTTCAATAGTAAAAATTACATCAATATATAAACCGTGAATAGCATCGTGATCTACTCCTAAAGCACCCATTAGTTTATGATCATCGTCAAAAAGTCCTTTTGTGTTTAATTCAACAACATCTCCAACTTTCTTTCCAACAAATTTCTTTTGATTTTCTTTTCCTTTTACTGAAGCTAACTCAATTGTAGATTTTTTTTTAATTTCTTTTTCTTCATTCACAAAAGTTCCGGTAATATTTACACCTTCTTCAACAACTTCTTTAGATATTATTTTACCATAACGTTTTTGAATATTCTCAACTTCTTTCTTCAACAATTCCTTATCAGCAATAATAGTGTATTGTGTAATTTTCTTTTTTGCATCCAATTTAATATCAAACTCAGGGGCTAAACCTAATTCAAATTCAAATGAATAATCTTCTTTATCCCAATCAAAATCGTTTTGCATTTTAGGTAATGGATTTCCTAAAACATCTAATTTTTCTTCAGTTAAAAATTTATTTAATGCTTCTTGTAACAATTTATTAACTTCATCAATCATTATTGATTTACCATATTGCTTTTTTACCATTCCCATTGGCACTTGTCCTTTTCTAAATCCTGGGATATTAGCTTTTTTACGATAATCTTGTAAAATTATTGCAACTTTTTCTTGGTAATCAGCAGCTGAAATTTCAACTTTCACTACTGCATTTAACGCATCAATATTTTCTTTTGTAATATTCATTTTATGCTATTTTATCTTAAATCATTCAAAATTGGGTGCAAAACTACTATTTTTTATGGACTTGTCAAAGTATTTAATCTGTTCAAATTCAACTATTTTTCATTCTTTTCATTTAAAAATGAATACAGAAAAGATTGAAATAACGATAACAGTAAACTAAACAATAAGGCTACCCAAAATCCAGAAACTGAGAATCCATCAACAAAATAATCTGCTAGCATAATAATAAAAGCATTTATCACTAAAAGGAACAAGCCTAAAGTTATTATGGTTATAGGTAAGGTGAAAAATATAAGTAGTGGTTTTACGGTAACTCTTAACAACCCTAAAACTATAGCTACAATTATGGCACTTGTGTAATTTGCAATACCAACGCCTGGTAAAAATTCAGCAATTACAACAACAGCTATGGCGGTTAATAATATTTTTAAAATTAATTTCATGTCTAATAATTTAATATGAGATTTAAATTTAACTATGCCAATTTGATAATTATGATAAAAAACTGACAACTTCATTATAAAACTGTATTGGGTTTTCAGCGTGAAGCCAATGTCCTGCATTTTTGATAGTTACAATTTTTGAATTTGAAAAATGTGCTAAAATTAATGGTATATCTTCTTTTGTAATATAATTTGAATTTTCTCCGCTTAAAAAAAGTGTTTCTCCATCAAATTGTGTAAAAGAAGGTAATGCATCTCCTACTTCACTATTGTTTTGGATTAAACTTTGCAAATTAAATCGGAAATCCAATTTCCCTTTTGATTCCCAATACACATTTTTTAATAAAAACTGAAGAATTCCTTCTTCTTTAATATATATTTTTAAAGCTTCTTCTACTTTTTTTCTTGTATTATGAATTGAGAAATTTACAGAGTTTAAAGCTGCTAAAATATACTCGTGATGAGGTTTGTAATACTTAGGGCTAATATCTGCTACTATTAATTTATCAACCAAAACTGGGTAGGTGACTGCAAATTGCATTACTACTTTTCCGCCCATTGAATGACCGAGAAGAATTACATTCTTTAAATTATAATGTTGAATGTAATTATGTAAATCTTCTAACAATAATTCATAATCAAATTCATCAGCATGAAAACTTCTCCCGTGATTTCGTTGATCTATTAAATGTACTTCAAAATTTTCAGCAAACTGGACGCCCAATGATTTCCAATTATCACTCATTCCAAAATAACCATGTAAAATGAGTAATGGTTGTCCGTTACCTAAAATTGTTGAGTGTAATATCATTGTTTAATTGTTTAACTGTTAATATGTGTAATTAAGTAATCAACTTTGCGAACGCAGTGAAGCAATCTGCTGATTAATTATTGGTTGTTGGTTTTGACTTTTAAAACTTTCTAACTTTAGACAATGAGATTGCCACAGTCGTGTTTTTTATTTCATTTTAAATACTTCTTCACAATGATATCTTCGGACTTCATTCTTCTTACTTCTCAGTTCTCAACTTGTATTTGTACATATTAACCACATTCTCTAAGCCTAAATACAATGATTCTGTAATTAAAGCGTGACCAATGGAAACTTCTAATAAATTAGGAATGTTTTCAGCAAAAAACTGAATATTATCCAAACTTAAATCATGCCCTGCATTTATACCTAAACCCAGTTCAGTTGCTAACATAGCACTTTGTGTATATGGCTTTATTGCTTCTTTATTTCCAAGAGCAAACTGTGTAGCAAAATCTTCCGTATACAATTCAATTCTATCAGCACCTGTAGTTGCTGCCGCTTCAATAAGTTTTAAATTGGTATCAATAAAAATAGACGTTCTAATTCCTTTTAATTTAAATTCAGCAATAATTTCAGTTAAAAATGATTGGTGTTTTATGGTATCCCAACCTTCATTTGAAGTAACTGCATCAATTCCATCAGGCACTAAAGTAACTTGAGTTGGACGAATAGCCAATACCATTTCCATAAATTTAGGAATTGGATTTCCTTCGATATTAAATTCAGTAGTAACTATTTTTTTTAAATCGTAGGCATCTTGATAACGAATATGACGTTCATCTGGTCGTGGGTGAATAGTAATTCCTTCTGCACCAAACTCCTGAATATCAGAAGCTACCTTTACAACATTTGGATAATCTCCTCCTCTAGAATTACGTAACGTAGCAATTTTATTCACATTTACACTTAACTTTGTCATACTTTAAAAAGATTATTTTTAATTAGTGAGCAAATTTACGAACTAAGAATATGTTTTTGGTTTTATTTTTGATTAATTTGTAGTACAATAAGAAACGGTATGGGAACAACCACTAATATATTAAATGAATACAAAGCCTTTACGCTACAAACTACAGTGGCTGAAGCTAAAGCACTTTTTAATGAAACTATTTTCTGCAATTTCCCTATTGTAAAAAACAATCAATTAATTGGATTGATTTCTGAAAATGACATTCAAAGTATTGATAATAATGAAGCTAAACTTGAAGAGTTTTATTATTTATCTAGTTTATTTTTCATTAAAGAAAGTATTAATTTATTAGAAATTTTTAAAATTTTCGCTACAAATGAAACAAATTTAATACCTGTAATAAATTTACAAAACGAATATTTAGGTTATTATGATTTGATTGATATTTTGCATGTTTATAAAAACACCCCATTTTTAAATAATGAAGGCGTTATTATTCTTTTAGAGAAAGAAATTAGAGACTATTCGATTAGTGAAATTAGCCAAATTGTAGAATCTAACAATGGTAAAATATTGGGCGTTTTTATTTCGGAATCCAATTCAACTTCCATAAAAATTACACTTAAATTTAGTTCTCAAGATGTAAATGAAATTATACAATCTTTTAGACGCTATAATTACAAGGTACTTTCTAATCACAAAGAAGATTTTTATTTAGAAGAGTTAAAAGAAAGATCAGATTACTTACGGAAATATTTAAATATTTAATGATGAAAATTGCAATTTACGGACAATATTACAAAGAAGAAGACGAAAAATATGTTGAAGAATTATTCAACACTTTAAAAAAACATTTCATAGAATTTGTAATTGAGGAAAACTATTATCTGGGGTTAAAAAAGCATCATAAAATTAAAGTTTTCAAAACCTTTTCCTCTTATAAAGAATTAAACAACTCATTCGATTTTATGTTTACAATTGGTGGAGATGGAACCATTTTAAGAGCTGCAACTTTTATTAGAAACTCCAACATTCCTATTGTAGGTATAAATACCGGAAGATTAGGTTTTTTAGCCACCGTTCAGAAAGACGAAATAACCAACGCAATTGAGTTATTACTAAAAGGTAAGTTTCTTGTAAAGGAACGTTCATTATTAAACGTTACCACTACACCCATAATTGAAGGTTTGGCTTCCTTAAATTTTGCTTTAAATGAAGTTTCTGTGAGTAGAAAAAATACTGCGTCTATGATTACTATTGAAACTTATTTAGACGATGAATATTTAACTTCATATTGGGCCGACGGATTAATTATTGCAACCCCAACAGGCTCTACAGGATATTCGTTGAGTAATGGCGGACCTATAATTACACCACAAGCCAAAAGTTTTGTACTAACACCTATTGCACCACATAATTTAAACGCAAGACCTTTGGTTATTCCTGATGAAACTGTTGTTAAATTTAAAGTAAGTGGTAGAGAAGATAAATTTTTCTTATCATTAGATTCCCGCATTACAACCATTAATAGTACTACTGAAGTTTCTGTAAAAAAATCTGATTTTAACTTAAAAATGGTTCAAATTAATCAGCAAACATTTATTAAAACACTGCGTGAAAAATTACTTTGGGGTCAAGATATCCGAAATTAATTTCGATGGTCATTACCAAAAAACTAGTTACTTAAACTACAATATTTTCATTTAAAATCAGTTTATCAAAAAAGAGGTTGCTAAACATCAATAAGCAAGTATAATTATTTATATTTGTTGGCTATTTTATTTATGAAAAAATTTATTTTATTTATTACATTCATCTCAATTACAATGACTTCCAATGCTCAAATACATGAAATTGGATTATTTGCAGGTGGTAGTAATTATATTGGTGACATTGGTTCAGAGAATTATATAAATCCAAATAATCTTATGGGGGGTATTATTTACAAATGGAATATGAACCCTAGGATTGCTATTAGAGGAACATTTACCTATGCTAAAATTTATTCAAATGATGCTGATGCAACAAATGAAGTGAGAAGGAATAGAGGTTTAGTATTTTATAATAGTATTAAAGAAATAGCCGTTGGAATAGAATTTAATTATTTTGAATACAATTTAGACGATTACAAAAAAACATACACTCCTTATATTATAGTTGAAATTGCTGCTTTTAATTATAGTGCACTAACAACTACGTCTTCTGGTCAAATTCAAAAAATTACTAAGACATCTTTTGCTCTTCCATTTGGTATTGGTTATAAAACAAAATTATTTGGAGATTTAGCCATTGCTTTAGAATTAAGAGCACGATATACTTTTGAAGATGATTTAGATTTTAACAACCCTGACATACCATCTCTGACTTTTGGTAACCCAAATAGTAACGACTGGTATATGCTGACTGGTATATCATTAGTATATTCGTTTGGCAGACCTCCATGTTATGCAACTCCATATTAATGGATACATTAAAATCACAAATAGCCAAAAATAATGTACCAAACCATATTGCAATAATTACGGATGGTAATGGGCGTTGGGCAAAACTAAAAGGAAAACCAAGAGTTTTTGGTCATAAAAACGGTGTAACTTCAGTAAGAGAAGTTATTGAAGGATGTGCCGAAGTTGGTGTTAACTACTTAACATTGTATGCTTTTTCTACTGAAAACTGGAACAGACCTACCTTAGAAGTTAAAACATTAATGGCTCTTTTAGTTTCATCATTAAAAAAAGAGTTAAAAACACTTCAAAAAAATAATATTAAACTAAATACCATAGGTAATATTGAAAATTTACCCGAAAAAGCACAAATTGAGCTTACCGAAGTCATTGAAAAAACAAAAAATAACAGCACTTTAACGCTAACATTGGCTTTAAGTTATGGGTCAAGAGAAGAAATTGTTAATGTTATCAAAAATATATCTAAAAAAGTTGTTAATAATCAACTTAGTGTTGAAGAAATTAATGAAAAAATTATAAATAATCATTTATATACGTTTTCTTTGCCGGATGTTGATTTTATGATCCGTACAAGTGGTGAAAAAAGAATCAGCAATTTTTTATTGTGGCAAATTGCATATGCTGAATTGTATTTTACAGACACTCTTTGGCCAGACTTTAGAAAAGAGAATCTATTTAACGCATTATTAGAATATCAAAAAAGAGAACGACGTTTCGGAAAAACTAGTGAACAAATTGAAAAAATCAATGAATAAATTAAACATAGCCCTTTTACTTTTTACATTTTTTATAGTTATAACTACTGCAAAAGCTCAAGGAATACAAAAAAATGATTTAAAAGAGATTCAAATAAAAAATGACACTATAGTTAAAGACAGTATTACTCCAATTAGTAAAGATACAAATTTTATAGCTGGAAACTCTTATGAACTTGGTGGAATTACTGTGAAAGGACTTCAAAAATTCGAAGATGAAACCGTAAAAGTTTTTACAGGACTAAAAGTAGGACAGCAAGTAAAACTTCCTGGTGATAAATTAACAAGCGCTATTAAAAAATTATATGAAACCAAGCAATTTAGTAATGTAGAAGTGTACGTTTCTAAAATTGATGGAAATACAGCTTACCTTGAATTTGAAGTATTAGAATTACCGCAACTTAACAACGTAACTATACAAGGTATTAAAAAAAACAAAGCAAAAGATTTACAGAAAGATGCTGAGCTAAAAAAAGGTGAAATGGTAACGGACAATTTAATTGTTACCACAAAAAACTATTTCAAAAAGAAATACCAAGAGAAAGGTTATTTAAAAACCAAAGTTAATTTAGATACTAAACCAGACACTTCAGCTGTTAATATTGTTAATATGTTAATTCGTATTGACAAAGGTGAAAAAGTAAAAATAAAAAACATCACTTTTGAAGGAAATGATGCTTTTAGCAAAAAGAAACTTAAGAAAGCAATAAAAAATACCAAAACAAAAATGTTGGGTAGATTTTGGAAAAAATCAAAATTTATTGAAGCCGATTTTGATGAAGATATAGAGAACCTTATAACTACCTATAGTGAAAAAGGATATAGAGATGCTAGAGTCTTAGATCATTCTCTTACTTGGAATGATGACAACACCTTAAACCTAAACATTAAAGTTGAAGAAGGGAAAAAATATATTTTTGGTAATATTAACTTCTTAGGAAATAGCAAATATACTGATGAACAACTTCAACGTATTCTTAGAATTGAAAAAGGAGATACCTATAATGGTAAAGTTTTAAAAGAGAGAGTTACAGGTGATGGTTCTCCAGATTCTGAAGATATTTCTACAGTATATCAAAATAACGGTTATTTATTTTCAAGAGTAATGCCTGTAGAAACTAGGATTAATAATGATTCTATTGATGTTGAAATTAGAATTTTTGAAGATCAGCCAACAAAAATTAAAAAAGTAACTGTGAATGGTAATGAAAGAACTAATGACCATGTTGTTTATAGAGAAATTAGAACTAAACCAGGCTATTTATACAGTAAAGCTGATATTATTAGAACTATAAGAGAAATTGGACAGTTAGGCTTTTTTGATGCAGAAGCAATTACTCCTGATATTAAACCAAACTATCAAGACAAAACTGTTGATATAGATTATACAGTTGCAGAAAAAGGTTCTAGTCAAATAGAATTACAAGGTGGTTATGGCGGTGGGTCTTTTTTTTGGACTTTTGGATTATCGTTTTACAAAACCTCGGTTTAATATGGCGGTGGCTCTTTTATTGGAACTTTAGGATTATCGTTTAACAACTTTTCGGTTAAAAATATTTTTAATGGTAAAGCCTATAAACCTTTACCAATGGGTGATGGTCAAACACTTTCTTTACGATTACAAAAAAGTAGATTTTATACAACTTCAAGTTTTTCTTTTACTGAACCATGGTTAGGTGGTAAAAAACCACAATCATTCTCATTCTCTATCTACAATTCAAAACAATATAGATACGATTATACAACTAATAAAGTAGATAAAGATCAACGTTTAAACATCGTTGGTGCATCTGTAGGATTAGGAAAACGTTTAAAATGGCCAGACAACTGGTTTACCTTATCTCAAACCATTAGCTACCAACTATATGATATAAAAGATTATCCAATCTCAACATTCTCATTTTCTAGTGGCTCTTCAAACAACTTATCTTATAGTATTTCTTTAGGAAGAAGTTCGGCTGGTCCAAATCCAATTTTTCCTAAATCAGGATCTGATTTTAGCATTGGTGCTAAATTAACGATACCATATTCATTATTAAACAATAAAGACTACACCACTCTTGACGATAAAGAAAAATACAAATGGTTAGAATATTATAAAGCAAGTTTTAAAGGAAAATGGTATACTGCTTTAACAAAAGATTTAGTAGTAATGACTAATGCTGAATTTGGTATTTTAGGAAGTTATAACAATAAACTAGGTGATTCACCATTTGAACGCTTTTTTGTAGGTGGTGATGGTATGTCTTCATTCCAATTAGATGGTAGAGAAACAGTTGCATTAAGAGGCTATGAAAATGGTCGTTTATCATCTATTGACGGAGGTACTATCTACAACAAATTCCAATTAGAACTTAGATACCCAATCACACTAAAACCTTCTGCTTCTATTTATGTTTTAGGATTTTTAGAAGGAGGAAATTCATACGATGGGTTTGATAATTTTAATCCATTCACACTAAAAAGATCCGCAGGTCTTGGACTGAGAATATTTATGCCTGCCTTTGGTATGCTTGGAATTGACTTTGCACATGGCTATGATCCATTACCTGGAGAATCTGTAAAATCAGGGTGGCAAACTCACTTTATTATAGGACAACAATTTTAATCTAAAACAGTTATATTTGTAAAAGATTATTAATGGCACGATTTTTTCTAAATACATATTAGTTATGATAAAAAAAGTTCTTTTATTTGCATTTATAATTTTGAGTTTTTCAGCTAATGCCCAAAAAGCTCAGAGAATTGGGTATATAGACATGGAATATATTTTAGAAAATATTCCAGAATATAAAGAAGCACAATCAAAAATTAATGCAAAAGCAATTGTTTGGCAAAATAATATTGTACAACAAGAAAAAGAAATTGAAGCTTTAAAAGCTGAATTGAATAATGAAAAGGAGCTATTAACTGAAGAATTAATTATTGAAAAGGAAGAAGATATTCAAATATTAGAATTTGATTTAAAAGAATTACAAGCTGCTTATTTTGGTACGAACGGAGATTTATATTTTTTAAGACAACAGTTAGTAAAACCAATTCAAGACCTAGTATTTAATGCCGTTCAAGATATTGCAACAAAAAGAAAATACGATTTCGTTTTAGATAAATCAAGTTCATTAGTTATGTTATATTCAAATAAAGATTTTGATATTAGTGATATGATTATTACAAATATCACAAGATCTAAGAAAGTAGCTGAAGTTGAAGAAAAACAAAACAAAAGAAATAGCACAAATAGTGAACCAGAATTTCTTAATGAAGAAGCACAACAAAAAATAACTGATAAAGAAACAAAGCAAGAAGAATTAAAGAAGAAAATAGATGAACGAAAAGCAGCTCAACTTAAAAAAAGAGAGGAATTAAAAGCTGCCATTGAAGCCAAAAGGCAACAAAGAATACAAGACATTGAAGACGCTAAAAAAGCAAAGGAACAAAAAGAAAATAATTAATTAAAAACAACGTATACAACATGAAAAATTTTAGAACCTTATTATTAATTGCTATAATTACTTTAGGATTTAATACCGTACAAGCACAACAAAAAGTTGGTCATATAAGTACCGATTTATTAATAAGTTTAATGCCTGAAACTAAAGCCTTAAACGCTGAATTGGAAAAATTAAGCAAAACGTACGAAAGCGAATTAAAAGCTGAACAAGCTAAGTTAGAAGCTAAAATGAAAAAATATCAAGCTGAAGTTGGAACTCAAACCGATGAAGCAAACCAACAAAGAGGTGCTGAAGTTGAACAAGACCGACAAAATTTATACCAAGCATCTGAAATTGCTAGAGAAGAAATTACTAAAAAAAGAGACGAAAAACTGAAACCAATTTTAGAAAAAGCTAAAAAAGCTATTGATGAAGTTGCTGCTGCACAAGGTTTTACATACGTTTTAGAAGCTTCTACTTTAATTGTTGCTAATGGTACAGATTTGTTAGCATCAGTAAAAGCAAAATTAGGAATTCAATAAAAAATATACTTACTTAAAAAAATCCCGCAATTGCGGGATTTTTTTTTACATTTATTCTAATGAAAAATCAACCTATAGGCATATTTGATTCTGGAGTTGGTGGCACTTCAATTTGGAAAGAAGTAATAAAACTACTTCCAAATGAAAATACCATTTATTTGGCTGATAGCAAAAATGCTCCGTACGGTGAAAAATCTCCAAACGAAATTATTTCATTGAGTAAAAAAAATACCAATCTTTTAATTTCTAAAGGTTGTAAACTTATTATTGTTGCTTGTAATACTGCTACAACAAACGCCATTGATTTTCTTAGAAAAAATTACGACATCCCTTTCATTGGTATTGAACCAGCTATTAAACCAGCAGCTTTATATAGTAAAACAGGAGCTATAGGTATTTTAGCAACCAAAGGAACTTTAACTAGTAAATTGTTTCAAAAAACAACATATGAATACACTAAAAATATCACAACCATAAAACAAGATGGAGAAGGGCTTGTCCCTCTAATTGAAAATGGTAAATTAAACTCAGTAGAGTTAAATGAGTTGCTTACAAAATATTTAAAACCAATGCTAAACTTTAATATTGATCATTTAGTGTTAGGCTGTACACATTACCCCTATTTAATTCCACAAATAAAAGAAATTATAGGTTCAGATATAAAAATAATAGATTCTGGGGAAGCTGTTGCAAAACAAACAAAAGCTGTTTTAGAAAAACTAAACTTAATTGCAACGGGAACAATCCAAGCAAATCATCAATTATTTATTAATAGCAACAAAGAAGTTTTAGAACAGCTAATTAAAGAGGTTAAGGCTACTTATTATGTTCATAGATTGGATTTTTAATCCTTCTTTTTATTTCAATTAAAAAAAACTAGTTGGAAGTAGAGTTTCTTTTAATAACATGAGTTGGCAATACAATAGTTTTGTATTTAAATTCTTTTCCCTTTTTATGAGCCTTAATCTCTTTAAGCAATAATTTTAATGCATTTTCACCCATCACAAAACCAGGTTGATCTATTGTACTAAGTGAAGGTGAAATTACAGATGACATAAACCAGTTGCTAAATCCAATAATGGCTATTTGTTCAGGAATTTTAATTCCAACTTCATTAAAATAAGCTACAACACCAATACCAACCAGATCAGTTATTGCGAAAATTCCATCAACACCTGTGTGCTCAGTATAAATTTTCTTTGCAAAATTATAACCTTCTTCAAAACTTACTTTTTCACATGTAAATATCAATGAATTATCAAAAGGTAAATTGTAATCTTTTAGAGCTTTTTTATAACCTAAAAAACGATCAATAGAATTTTGGGGATTTAAAGGACCTCTAATATGAGCAATTTTTTTACATCCTGATTTAATTAAATGTTCTGTTGCATCATACCCAGCACTTCTATCATCAATAATAACTTTTGAGCAATCTAGTAGCTTTGAAATTTTATCAAATAAAACTAAAGGTGTTTTATGATCAATCACTTTTTGTAAATGATCTAAATTTTTTGTGTTATTTGATAAAGACATTAAAATACCGTCAACCCTTTTGCTTAATAATAAATCTATTTGCTTTTTTTCTAGGATTTCGGATTCGTTTGACTGCAATATAATAACCAAATACCCTTTTTTCTCTGCCTTTTCAATAATTGCATTTACAATATTAGAAAAAAAGTGATGAACAATTTCAGGGATTATCAATCCAATAGTTTTTGATTCCTTAGTTCGAAGATTTACAGCAAATGAATTTGGTTTATAATTCAATTTTTCAGCAAGTTTAATAACCGCAGCCTTTGTTTTTGGGCTCACATCTGAATAATTTTTTAAAGCTTTTGAAACTGTTGTAATTGAAATACCTAATTCTAAGGCAATTTCTTTTAATGTAACTTCTTTCATCAGTTTAAATTTTTACTTTTAGCAGTAACAGATGCTGTTCGTCATTAATCATTCTTTTGTGTGTCAAAATTTGTAATGTTCGTTTCATTTGGTGAAATTAAATAAAATAATTTACAAAATCGAAAACGTTTTCGGTTATAATTTAGTAAAGAAAGGTGTTAATATCACATACATTCGAATTTGATAATCAAAATTAATAACTTTAACATTATGAAAAAACTATTTTTAATGAAACAGAATTATATTTTTATGTTTTTATTAGCTATTTCCAGTGTTGCTTTTGCACAGACTAAAAGTATTTCAGGAACTATTAATGATCAAACTGGAGGACCTTTACCAGGTGTGAATATTGTCTTAGAAGGAAAAGCATTAGGTGCAGTAACCGATTTTGATGGTAACTACTCTATTAATAATGTGGAAAACGGTACATATAATTTGACTGCAACTTATATGGGTTTTAAGAATTTTTCTAAAAGAATAACAATACAGGGCGCAGATATTTTAGTTAATATTGCCATGTTAGAAGATGCGCAATCATTAAATGAAATTATTGTAACAGGGGTTGTAAATCCTAAGTCTAAGATAGAATCGAGTGTGTCTGTTTCTACAATGAACGCTAAACTTATTGAACAAGCTGCACCAAGAAGTGCAGGTGAGCTTTTTAGAAATATACCAGGTATACGTGCTGAATCTTCAGGTGGAGAAGGAAATGCGAACTTTAATGTACGTGGTATTCCAGTATCTTCTGGAGGATCAAGATATTTTCAAATTCAAGAAGATGGGCTTCCTCTTATGTTGTTTGGAGATACTTCATTTGGTAATGCTGATAACTTCTTAAGAATTGATTCTAACATTGGTAGAGTTGAAGCTATTAGAGGTGGTTCTGCATCTACACAAACTTCAAACGGACCAGCTGGTATCATAAACATGATAAGTAAAACGGGGTCTATAGAAGCTGGTTCTTTAGCGACAACTTTTGGAATAGATTACCAAACAAGCAGATTGGATTTTGAATACGGAACTCCATTAGGTAATGGTTTATCTTACCATCTAGGTGGATTTATGAGAACTGGTGAAGGGCCAAGAAACATAGGCTACCAAGGAAATAAAGGTGGGCAAATAAAAGCAAACTTAACAAAGACTTTTGAAAATGGTTATGTACGTACTTACTTCAAGTTTTTAAATGACAGAAGTGTTATGTATATGCCAATGCCAGTAGGTCTAACAGGAACAAATGATAATCCTACTTTTGGTAATTTAGACGGATTTGATATCACAAGTGATGCTCCACAATCTGCTAACATACAAAACACATATAGTGTATATGATGGTAATCCTGTTCAAAATGACATGAGAGACGGTAACAATCCTATAAGTAAGGCAATTGGTGCTGAGTTTTCTTTTGATCTTGGAGATGATTGGAAAATCAATGGTAAAGCAAGATACTCTAATAATTCAGGACAATGGAATGCTCCATTTACTGCTAATGTAGGAGCTGTAGCAGATATAGAAGCTGGAATTAGAGATGCTTCTGGAGCAACTGGCGATTTAGTATATCAAGATGGTACACCATTTGCCCCAGCAAACGGTCTTGCACAAGATATCAGATATTTTGATGTAACTATAGAAGACTTAAGTAACTTCTTTAGTGATGTAAAAATAACAAAGGCCTTTGGTGACAATATTGGTGTTACAGCTGGTCTATTTACAGCAACACAAAACACTAAAATTGGATGGCACTGGAATTCTGCAATTTCTGAAGTTGCAGGAAATGGCGAGGCTAGATTAGGAGTATTTGAAGGTTTCTCAGAAGGAGGTGCTTATTCTTTTGGTCAACCTGTTTGGGGAAACTGTTGTCAAAGAAAATACAATACTGTTCATAATGTAAATTCTCCTTATGTTGGCTTAGATGTTGATATTACTGAAAAATTAAATTTTGATGGTAGTGTTCGTTTTGAAAATGTTAGTGTTAATGGAACAATTAATTCAGGTCAGTTAAGTAATTTAGATATAAACGAAGACCGTTGCAAAAGAACAATTTCAGTTTTTATGTTAATTTGAGAACACTTTTTTATAATTTCAATTTTTTAAGTTCCTTAATATTGATTTTTTACTGTTTTTAATTGCCCTATAAGCTTTTTTCTTTGTGTTTTTTCCTTAAATTTTACAATTAGACGCAATTATCCCCGGACTTCGATATAAATTGTAACACATCGCCTCCATCAGGTTTTGTGTGTGCATTTTTGTGATGCCTCTGTATCTTGCAATCCCACCATTAAACCATCTCTTTATTCCCCCGAAT
>FLOH01001374.1_pt1 | contig 38439 bp, 38 predicted proteins | sample 756751 | NCBI WGS metagenome assembly FLOH01 (sample SAMEA4026879, study PRJEB14308) | marine metagenome | biome: coastal water; material: water | depth 74 m
GCATCTTTTAAAAATATTTCCCCTCTTTGTGGTACAAGTTTTTCATAAATTTCTTGAGAACCTGCGGCTAATGCAGCATAAAAATCATGGCGAATAACCATGATATAAAACAATCTAGAAACAACAATAATCCCTAAAAGTAAACACAGACCAAAAACCGCCTGCAAACGGCGGTTTGTTGATTGATTACCCTTTTCACTTTTTGTAAAATGAGTAGAATATTTTTTACTATAGACCCTATGAGTCACATTATTATAATTAGTAATTAATAACTAGTAACTAATATTTTATTTATTGCTACATTGCTGTCAATATAAGAAAAAACAATGTGACAGTGTAGCAATGTTTTTTTATTTGTTTTTTGTTTTACTAGCAATTTCTTTTTTAACTTTTCCCCATTGAGAAACAAGCATTTTTTCTATTACTCCACCCATTTCTTTTAGTGCAGGATATTTTTTAATGTGCTTTTTTACTGTTTTTGTAACAAGTTTTTTATATTTACTTTTATTCATTGTTTTCCAAACATCAGCTGTCATTATTTGTTCTTTTATTTCTGGGTAAAGTTCTTCTGCTTTTGATAACATGCTTGAACGAACTTCTTTTCCTTTTGGTGTAGTTGTTAACCACATAAGCCCAGCCCCAACTAATGTTCCAAGTGTAATTCCTTTTTTAAATTTTCCCATATGTTTATTTTAGATTAAAAATAATTTTTATTTAAGCAATTCTATAGCTTTTTCTAGTCCAATATCTTGTTTAAGATCTAGATATTTTTTGTCATACATATCTTCTATCACAACATCTGGTTCAATTCCTTCTTTATCAATACTTCGTCCTAATGGAGTATACCATTTTGCTACAGTAAGTTTAAGTGCAGAACCATCAGGTAAAACTTCAAAATCTTGTACAGAACCTTTTCCAAAACTTGTTTGCCCAATTACAGTTGCCTTACCATAATCTTGCAATGCCCCAGCAACGATTTCTGCCCCTGATGCAGTTCCATTATCAATTAATACTATTGTTTTTGTTTCTCTTAATCTATGTTTACCACTACTTTGATAATCATTTTTTTTGCCATTATTATATGTTTCTTTTACGACAACATCTGATTCACCAAGCCATTCGCTAGCTACTTCTACTGATGTTCTGAGTAGTCCACCTGGATTACTTCTCATATCAATAACTAGACCTTTAATATCTTTTTTAGAAATTTCGCTAATTATATCAGCAAAATCTTTTGCAGTATGTTCATTAAAATAATAAATTCTTACATAAGCAATGCCATCTTCTTTTTCTTCATATTTTACTGTCGGAGTACTGATAGTTCCACGAGTAATGCTAATGTCAGAAACTTCTTCTTGTTGTCTTAACACAGTTAATACAACTTTTGTTCCTTTTTCACCTCTTATTTTTAAAACTGCCTCATCAACACTTAGCCCCGCAGATAGCACTTGATCAATTGCTACAATTTTGTCACCCGCAAGTACTCCAGCTTTTTCTGCAGGAGACTCTGGTAACGGTGAAACAATAGTTAAGACTTCATCTTTTATTCCAATTTCTGCTCCTATTCCTTCAAACTTTCCTGATAAATCTTTTGAGAACTGTTCTGCTTCTGTAGGAGGAAAATATACTGAATATGGATCATCAAGACCTGAAACTAAACCTGACATAGCTCCATAAAATAAATCAACTTCGTTAACTGGTGTATTAACATGATTTTGTTTTATTTTATCCCAGACCGCCCAAAATTGGTCAAAACTTACATCGCTAGATCTTGTTTTACTATATAAATCTACAACTTTACTAATTTCTACAAACCCATCACTATCAACTAAGATTTTCTTTTTTGTAATAACAGTCCCACTAAACATACCTAGACCAAAAGTGGCAAAGATAATAACGAAAAGTACTATTTGATTTTTTTTATTCATAATTTTATACACGTTCTATATCTGCACCAATGGCGTTTAATCTTTCTACAAGAGATTCATAGGCTCTATCGATTGGGTAACAATCTTTTAATGTTGATTCTCCTTTTGCTGCAAGCATAGCAATTAAAATTGCCATTCCAGGTCTAATTGCTGGAGGGCAGTTCATAACAGCAGAGCTTAGTTTTGTTGGGCCTTCTATTAATACTCTATGTGGATCAAGTAACATTACGTTAGCCCCAAGTCTTTTCATTTCTACATAATAAATAGCACGATTTTCGTAACACCAATCATGAATCATTGATTGCCCTTTAGCCATAATTAATATAGGTAAAAATAAAGGAACATTATCAATGTTTAATCCTGGGAAAGGTCTTCCATAAAGTTTATCGGGAAGCGCTATTAATTCTGAAGGAATAATAATAATATCTGCAACTCTAAACTTTTTATTTTGTGATAATCTTTTATTTGTTAGTTTATATTTTTGCCCCATTACACTTAATTTTAGTAACTCTAATTCTAAAAAGTCTAAAGGACAATTTTTAATTACTAAATTTGATTTTGTGGTAATAGCAAGAGAAATCCATGCCATAGCGTCTACTGGGTCAGGTGATAAATAATATTCTGAAACAGATTTTAATGCTTTCACTCCTGTGATAACTAATGTTGTTGTTCCGATTCCACTAATTTTAGCCCCAGCTTTTTGTAAAAAATAACAAAGATCTTGTACCATGTAGTTTGCTGATGCAAATCTAATAGTCGTTGTTCCTGGTGCAAGCACTGCTGCCATAATGGCATTTTCTGTTGCAGTATCACCAGATTCATACATAATTATGTCTGATGCTTTGAGCTTATTTGTTTTTACTTTATAATAGCCATCATGAGATTCAAAATTCATTCCTAATGTTTCAAGTGCCATTACATGTGGTCTTACAGAACGTTCACCTAAATTACAACCACCAGAACGATAAACATTAAATTCTTTTACTCTTGCGGCTAGCGCACCAAAAAGTAAGAGTGATACTCTCATTTTTTCACATGCCTTTTTATTTATAGAATTTAAATCTAATTTTTTAGAAGTATCTACTAATAAAGTACTCTCATTTTTCCACTCATATCTAACACCAATGCTTTCAAGTAATTCGAGCATTCTATGCACTTCTTCTACTTGAGTCATGTTTTTAAGAACTGTTGTTCCTTTTATTAAAAGCGTAGCACAAAGTATAGCAATTGGTGCATTTTTTCCTGCTGTTGTTTCGATTGATCCTTTTAAAACGTTTCCACCTCTTATTTTATATGTTGACATACTTGACTTTTTGCATAATATACGCTACTATGATACATCAAACGCCTAGATAAAACAACCATAATATGCAACAAAAACGACATATAACAAGACCGATAAGAATTACCATTATGATGCTGCTCATCGCGCAGTTTTTTGTGATTGCCCCATTAGTTGTTTTATATACTGCTGGGTATAGATATAATTTTGAAACCAAGCAAATAATGCAAACTGGTGTTTTAACAATAGACATAGAACAAAAAAATGCAAATGTTTTTTTAAATGATGATCAAGTACATCAATCAATGCCGGTAAAAATAGACAATCTTTCACCCGAGATCTATAAAGTTAGTATTTCTCAAGAAAATTATTTAGACTGGACTAAAAATGTCTTAGTAAACAAAAAAGAAACTACTTATATTAGTGATTTTAGTTTAATCAAAAAAGATAATCTTGTTGATAAACAAGCTTTAGCCCTAAATAAAATAGTTGATGTTACTTATTCTTTTGATGGGCAATATTTATTATTAGTAAAACAAATTCAATCTCAAGTATATGAATTTAGTTTATTAGATATAAACAGTGATATTCAAATAGATCCTGTAATGAGAACTATTTCAGATTTTAGCCCTACTATTTCTTGGGCTCCATCATCAAATAGTTTTGCAATTCAAACTTCTTTACATAATAAAACTTCTATAAAAGTTATAGACGCAAAAGACAAAACAAAATCAAATACTATTTCTTTTAACACAAGCAATAAAACAAATACTTACTGGTCAGATGATGCCCTATTTGTAGGAGATGGAAAAACAATATCAAAAATCACTCCATTAAAAACAAATACAATTGGTTTTACTTCATCAAGTACTTGGTTTGTGGATAAAAAAAATGCAATCTGGATATTAAAAGACGGAAGACTAATAAATAAAAATAAAGAAATTACTTTAAATACTAATATTAAAGAAATATTATTTATTCAAGATGATATAGTTTTTGCAAAAACTTCAGATGAAATTATTTTAATAGACCCTCAAAATGAAAATCCAATTATAGAAAAAATTCCAACCACAAATATTAGATATAATAATATTTCTGAGCAATGGATTAGTTGGTCACCATATGAAATTTGGACAATCAACAAAGATCACTCATCAAATTTTGTAAATAGATTTGGAAAAAAGATTTTTGATGTAGATATATTAGATGAATTTGGAACATTTGCTATTTCTTTCGAAGAAGAAATCATTGCGTACTATCCAAAGTACAATGTAAGCATTCCAATGTTTACTTCACCATCTGCTATATTTGCAGCATATGAACCAACAAAAACTTTATTGTTTTTAGATAGTAAGGGGAATAAACAGAGACTTGTTCAGTATGGGTATTAGGATTTAGATTTTATATTTTATATTAAAAAGAAGGCTTTGCCTTCTTTTTTTGGTTACATTTTTATCTAAAATAAGCCAAATAAGTACTTTTTTTACTTAACACCATTGACAACAGCTATTTTTTATGATATGGTATTCTGTTAACAATCAAGTATTGTTTCCTATATCTCGCGAATTCCTCGTGAGTAAACCCTGGAGTTCACTATGTACGCCGACCTCTCCCCTGTTCCAAACCATGGACGGAAAGTAATCGTCCTTGAAGAAGGTGATCTTGATGTCGAAGAAGCTATCAAGATGTCACGAGACAACGACACCACAACCTTCAATGAAGGTGAAATCTTCTGGATCGTCTTCGCAGACAAACCCCGCCGCCAGTGGGACTTCACGGAGCGCTCGCTCCGCACCGAGTTCCGCAGCCGCAACAAGGCTGCGTAGAACTCGCACTGAGCACCCCGGGCCGCCGCACCGCCAGAGTTATTCTGGTGGTTGCGGTGGTCTGGACCAATTTTTACACCTATATGGTGTTTTTTGTTTTTTAATTTTTTATAACAAAGTCAGCAACACTAGTCGGAGAATATTTTTCTAAACATTGCAAATCATTAGCTTTCCAAATACCATCCCAATAATTATCTTGAGGGGTATTATATTTTTCTCTATCTCTTTTCTTTCCACGAGAAATCGCTTCTTCTATAGGACAATCAATCCAAATTGTACATGAAAAATATTTCATTAACTCAGGTCTAAATAATCCTACACCTTCAATGATTATTATATTGTCATGAGTAAATGAAGTTTCACCTTTAATTATATTTTTGTCCCAATCAAATTCTCTATATCTTATTTCTTTTTCTCCTGAGATAAACGGCTTTAATACTTCATTTTCTAAACGAAGATAATCCATAACATCCCAATATTCATAATTTTCATGAATATTACTTTTAGAAAAAGAATCAGCACCAATAACAGGAGCATTTATTTTTTTACTTAATTTTAAAGCAAACGTAGATTTTCCTGAACCACCAAAACCTGAAATAGCAATCACTATTGGCTTTTTTAGTGTTTTTATTTTTTTTAGTATTTCATTCATATAAATTTTTTTCTTTTCTATACCTTACTCCAATCCCAAGTTTTTAACAACACTCTTACTTTGTAAGCCTTTTACGTTGACAAAACAATCAAACCATGTCAAAATGCACCGGTCAAAAATGACAATCTACTTTGAGAGGAACAAATGACCACGACAAAAAGTTTTCAGTGGATTTCACTTGAAAATCACCCAAACGGCTACAAGCGCGCTCTACGGATTTCTCGAAGCCTTGATGTTTCAGAAGTCATGAAATATGCGCACGATTTCGCATGCACATGCATCAACAATCGCCAGACCACCTACCTTGTCATCTTCGCCGACGACAAAACAAAAACCGTTCACGAGCTCACCAAAGAGGAACTCACCGCCGAGCTGACCTCAAAGGTCGCCGCATAGAACCTCACTATCTTGGGTAAGCAAGATAAAACAACCAGGCAAGCACACCCACCCCCCGAAAGGCTTACCCCTTTCTTTTTTTTATAAACTATGCTAAATTTTTTATAACAAACAACCGTTCTTTAACTAGTGATTAGTCACTAAGGGGTTATCATGGAAAAGATGAGTGAAGAAGAAGCAAAAAAACATGAAGCTCAAAAACTTCTCACAAATACCATTGCCGGAGTAGAAGAATTAAAAACACTTCTAGACAAAGCAATCGAAAACCTTAAGCTATCAGACTCACAGATTATCGCATTTTGTAAATTTGTACCTTCAGGTGAAGAGGTCTTGAGGCTTTACGAAGTCATGCAAAAGGCAAATACTCGAGGACAAAAAAGACGACGTTTTTACAACTTTAATACGTTTGTTTCTGACTCGTTAAGAGCACTCAAAATACGCGAGAAAAGCAGAACTAGATCGACAAAACATAGCTAGCAGGAAAAAATAAACTTGCCGGCAAAAACAGAGAGGTACAATCATGGCAATTTCACCAGCACTTGGTGCAATAATTCGAAAAAGAACTGGAGGCTGCGATGCTCTTGCAGGTGCAATGAGAGCGTCAGTAAATAGACTAGATCTCAATCGAGATCAGCTGTTAGCATTCTTCAAAGCTACCCAAAGCACAAGAGGGTTTGCTCTATGGAGATTATTCAAAGACAAAAAAAAGAGCCACAAAAAGAAGTATTCTTTTGCAGAGTTCATGGTCGAGGTGCTCGCCACAACCGACCACCCTGTGAGGAAGAAAAAGTAGCACCACCCCACCCCAGGTCGCCGCACTATCACACACTCGTGTTGATAGTCGCGGCGGCCCTGGAACTATTTTTACACCGTTATGGTGTTTTTTTGTTTTGTTTTTTTACCACGTCCATCTTTATTCTGTCTGAACTAGGATTTACATGATTTAAAGGATTTTCTTGATTATTAAATTACGTAACTTTAGAGAAAATCATGTTAATCTGTTTAATCAAGTAAATTCTAGTTCAAAAAATGGTAAATGAGATAAAAAGAGTGATAGATTATATAACCTATCACTCTTTGTCATCTCGATGTTTTAACATAAAAATAATAAATAATTTTACAAAAGCCTTCCTAGCCTTTTAGGCCTTCTAAGCTTTCCAAGCCTTCTTTTACAGTTCAATAACAGTCTTATCTCCAATAATCATTCTATGAGCTTTTTGTGTGTTTGTCGCTCTGCTAATAGTAACTTTTTTACCTATTAAACTTTCTGTAATTTTAATATCACTATCTATATTAGCATTTTCTAAAATAATACTATGATTTATAGTAATTCCTTTAATAACACTCCCCGCCCCAACAGTAACATCTGGACCAATAGTACAATTTTCTAAATTACAATTTTCACCAATAATAACTGGGCCAACTAGATTTACATTTTCTCCAATACTACTACTTAGACCAATTTTTACATCGCCAATAATAGTCGCAGCTTTATGTTGATCTGATAACTGAGTATCATATTCTTTAAAATGTTGTAACAATAATTTATTTGCTAATAACAAATCAGTTGGCTTACCAGTATCTTTCCACCAACCTGTAATTTCTTTATACCCAACCTTTTTTCCTTCTTTTAAAAATAAAGAATGAATATCTGAAATTTCATATTCCCCTCTTTCACTTTTTTCTATTTTATCAAAAGCATCAAAAAATATCCCACCTCCACCATATAAGTAAATTCCTGTAACAGCAAAATCACTTGGTGGAACTTCTGGTTTTTCTACAACATCAACTAATTTACCATCGTCATTAAAAACCGCAACACCAAAACGTTGTGGGTCTTTTACTTTTGATAAAGCCAGCATTAAATCATATTTTTTTTCTTCAAACTCTTTTACCATTGGTTCAATATCTCCTGATAAAATATTATCAGAAAGATAAAAAATAAATGGATCATTTCCTATAAATTCTTTTGCTTCATTTACAGCATGAGCAATTCCTAGTGGACCACCCTGTTGTTCAAAATAATAAATGTCAATTCCCCAGTGACCACCATCTCCAATATATTTTTGTAATTCTGTATCACCCGGGTTTGTATTAATATAAATTTTATCTACTCCTGCAGCTACCACTTTTTCTATAGCATGAAAAATCATTGGTTTATTTGCCAGTGGAATTAAATGCTTATTAATAGTTGTTGTAACCGGGTGAAGTCTAGTCCCTCTTCCACCACCAGTTAAAATAGCTTTTCTAATTTTCATATATTATTTTACTAATACTTACCACTTAATCACTAATTTCAAAAACTTGTGATATAACTTCATCATTGGGTTACCAACATATAGTAATAAAGGATTTTTCATTGATGCCTCTTGGAAAATAATTTCAGGAGACGTCATATTAATAATATCTATATCTTTAATTTGTCTCATGCTTTGAATATTTTTTCTTTTACCAAGCCACATCTTCCATGAACTAGGTTTTACCCAATATTTCCAAACTTCTGCGCGTTTATCTACCCAGCCACCTTTAAGTGCAAATACCCAAAGTCCAGCTTCCATAACAATAAGCATCGGCAATAATAGTAATAAAGTAGGAATTTTATAGAACATTAGTAATACACCAAACCTATTTCTTTCCATCCAATAAAATTTTTGAATACTGCGTTTAAATTGATATTTGTGATAGAACACTGCGCGAGGTTCTATTACTATTTTATATTTATTTACTTTTAGTCTTAATGACCATTCTAAATCTTCATGATATAAGAAAAAGTCTTTATCCCATCCGCCAAATTCTTTAATTAATTTAGTACTTACCATTAAAGCTGCTCCACTTGCATAAGCAATTTCTCTAACATTTCTATCTATTATATTTACATTTTCTCTATATTTATCACTAAATCCAAACCCTAAAAAGTGAAAACAATTTCCATCTGTATTTACTAAATGTGAATCAGGATATAAAGCAACTAATGCTTGAACCATACCTACATTTTCTTTTTGAGCAGTTTCAACCATGTATTCAAGTGCATCTGCAGCAAAAAATCCATCTTCATTGTGATATACAACATAGTCACATCCAAGTTCTATTGCCTTGTCAGCTCCAATATTATTTCCACCAGCAAACCCTGTATTTTCTTTTTGCGCTAAAATAGTTACCTTAGGAATTTCTTTTCCTGATAAGTCATCAAATGCCGCATGTAAATTTTGTTCACATGAACCATGCTCAGGGTGAAAATTATCAACCACAATAAATTCTATCTTATCATGAGGATAAGTAAATTTTTTAAGTGTTGAAACTACATCATCTATATATGGATCAGAATAATAAGACAAGTAGACGATTCCGATTTTAGGATATTTTTTATTATCTTGCATAGTATTTATTATTTCCTCTCCATTTCCACAAATATTTAACCCAACTTGCTAAATGAATTCTTGCTAGTTTGTTTTTTATAAGTGCTGTAAATACTCCAGGTACTTTAGATGATCCTCTATCATGTTTATGTTTAATCACTATATCATGTACATAATAGACCGGCCAACCAGCTTCCCACATTCTTCTACACCAATCACTGTCTTCAAAATACATAAAAAATTGTTCATCAAACATTCCAATTTGATCGACAACTTCTTTTCTTACTACCATAGCCGCACCAAGTACCCAATCAACTGCCCTTGTACTATTGTGGTCAAAATCTCTCATTTCTAAACGATCTACAAGTTTTTTTACTTTATTAAACTTTTTATCTAATTTTAGCTGTCTTAGTGGCTTTACCATTATAGAAGGCAAGTCAAAATTATAACAAGTATATTGCAAGCTATTATCAAAATGTAAAACTTTTGGCCCAATACATCCAATTTTAGGATTTTCATCCATAAATGCGATTAACTTTTGTATAAAGTTTTGATTTTTTTCTACAAGAGTATCTGGGTTAATTGCAAAATAATATCTTGCCTCTTGAGATCTAAACCCTAGATTATTAGCTTTTCCAAACCCTAAATTTTCATTTGGATCAATATAATTTACCTCAGGAAATCTTCTAGATAACTCACCCTTTATTTTATCTCTATTTTGAGAATTATCAACTACAGTAATTTTATATGTAAACTTTGCATTTTGAGCATCACGAAAAATACTACTTAGTAGTTCTAAGGTGTCATCTTTCATCAAATAATTTACTGTAACGATATTAATATCAACCATATATATTTAAACTCTATTTTTGCTTTTTTAGATCAAAAACAAATCTTCTTTTTTTATAAATATTTAATATATTTTTTAATATAAACCCCCAACCTAGCAATACTCTAGGAGAACTTACTAAATAATATACAAACTTACCTAATTCATACCACAAAACAGCGAAAATTGCTAGTCTCTCACGTTTAATATCACAAGGTGAATTGCGAAGCAAGAGAGGGTGCCCTGGGGTAAAAAATTTAGCTAATAGCATAATATGATTTTTATAACTATTATATTTAATATGATTTGCTTGTTTTTGCTTATTTTTAGCTTGATCAAATAATCCTCGACCATCTTGGGCTGCTGTTCTATCGTGATAAGCTACAGAGTCCAAAATAGTTTTATTATCAAAACCGGCAGCTTTAATTCTTAACCCAATATCAATATCTTCTTTATAAGAAATAAATAATTTATCAAAAACCTCACTGTTACTATATTTAATTTTATCTACTACACTTCTTCTATACATTGGCGCTGTTCCTGATACACATAAGACACTTACTGCGTCCGCCGAAGCGTTAGCGTAGGTGGAATTTTCCCAAATTTCTCCATTGCTTAATTCCTCAAATGACCAGTTAAAATTTCTTTTTGTTCCAAGGCTATCTATAATATTACTTTTTTTAAAAATATTATTTTCACTATTTTCCCATTTCATTAATCTTGGACTTACAGCACCAGTGTTTTTGTTATTATCTAAATGATTTACTAGTTTTTTAAAACAGTCTGGTTCAAAAACTAAATCTTGATTTACTAATAAAATATACTCATATTGATCAGTCATTTCAAATAATTTGTTATGGCCACCAGCAAAACCTAAATTAGATTTATTAGTAATAAGCTGTACTTGTTGGTTATCTGATAAATTATAATTATTACAAATTTCTATACTATTATCTTGACTATTATTATCTAAAATAAAAATATCAAAGTCTTTAAACTCTTGCTTTTCTATAGATGCAAGTAAATATGGTAAATATTTTTCACCATTCCACATAACTAATTGTAGAGCTAGTTTTTTCATATATATTTACCTTACAAAACTTTCTCTAAACTTCATCAAAAACTTAACTGGAACCTGTATAACACCTAATGCAATTGACCAAGAGTGCCCATGCCATTTTTGTGCATATTGTAGTAAAGAAGTTGTAAACTTATCATATTTCCAAAAAGATTCGCGTTGTTTAAAACTTTGCCCTATAAAATCTACACAAGTCATGATATTTAAGTGCATTACTTTATAGTTAAGTTTTTGCGCTTCTCTACAAATATCAACATCTTCAAACCAAATAAAATATCTTGGATCAAATGACCAGCCAAGTTTATCTAAAAATGATTTACGCGTAAACATAAATGAACCACGCACGCTATCAACTTGTTGATTTTTATTTATATCAAACCCAGACATTAAATAATCATCTAATAAAAATGGAAAAAATAAACTCGCTTTACTCACAAATAAATATAAAACCAAAAAACTAGGAAATTTTCTAGGCAACGCTTGTTTATTAGCATTACCATCTTGATCAACTAATTTTACAGAGCTAATTACTACTTCTATATTTTCATCCATGTAGGTTTTAACATCTTTTAATTGCCCCTCAGAAATTTGCATGTCTGGGTTTAAAAATAACATATACTTCCCTGTAGCTTGCTTAAATGCCAAATTATTTGCGCGACCAAAACCTAAATTTTTTTTAGCATCTATAAGTTTAATATTTTTTATATTATTTTTATTAATATAATTTTTTATAACTTCAAGACTATTATCTTTAGAACCATTATCAACAATAATTTGTTCAAACTTAATATTATCAGTATGTTTTATTACTGACTCTATTTGCTTAATAATTTTATCTTCACTGTTCCAAGTGACTGTGATTATTGACAAATCCATAAAATAATATTAACTCAAAAATTCTTTTAACGCATCTTTCCAATGTCTTTGTTTTGGTCCTTTAGTATTTTTTAATGTTGAGTGAGCAGGTCGTTTAGCTGCACGCTTAAATGTTTCTCCACTAACTTTTTGCATTACTATATCAATATTTTGTAATTCAAAAATATGTTTTGCCCAATCATACCAACTTGCTGAACCTGAGTTTGATCCATGATAAATACCATGATCATAGTCACCCTCAAGTAATTTTTTTGTATAATCAGCTAAATCTGACGCATAAGTAATAGATGCAACTTCGTCATCAATAATATTTAAACTATCATGTTTTTTAGATAATTCTGTCATTGTCTCGACAAAACTTTTTTTAGAAATTTCAGTAATCCCTGGTTTTCCAAAAAGTCTAGATAATCTAATTACATAGTGTTTATTTGCTTTAGTAGCTAATTGTTCACCAAGTAATTTTGTTTCTGCATATTTACTTTGTGGATTTGGACTAAACTCTTCATCTATATCTTGACCAAGATTATCGCCTTTAAAAATATAATCACTACTATAATGCACTAAACTAATATCTAATTTATTTGCAACATCAGCTAAATTTTTTACAGCTTCATCGTTTACTTTTTTTGCTAGATTATAAAAATTTTCGTCTTCTTCTATTTTATCTACAGCATTTATGCCAACGGCATTAATAATAATATCAGGAAATACTTCTAAAATTTTTTTATGTACTAATTCTTTATTAGTAATATCTAAATCTTCAATGTCCCAAGCAATAATTTCACTATCACAAAAAACTTCAACAAGAGCCTGCCCAAGCATTCCTTTTGCACCTAAAATTAATATTTTATAATTTTTCATCTCTGATTTTTAAATATTCATCATAATCTTCAATATAATCACTTCTATCTGGTGAATAATTTGTAGATGAAATAGCAAGTAAAATAGCATCATCGCTAAAATCTTTAAAGTGATGCCAAACATAGTTTCCTATATATACCCCACTTGTTGGGCCAATAAATTCAAATTCTTCAATTCCATTACCTTGGTCAATTACCATTGTACAAGATCCTTTGATCATAATAAAAAATTCTTCTTCTATTTTATGACAGTGAGAACCTGTTTCACCAGTAGTATTAGTAATGAAATAAATTCTTTTTATATCAAAATCAATATAATCCTTCATTTCTACCGGGCTCATAATAAAATTAGGAGCTTGAATTTTTTTGATGTTGAGTAATTTAAAATTTTGCATATATTCCAATTAACAATTAGCAATTAACAAATTATTTTTAGCAATTTATTTATATTGCTAATTGTTAGTTTTTTAACTTGCCCTCTCCATTTTATCTTCAGAACGTTCTAGTTTTTCTTGAAATTTGTTCATATCATCTTGTTTTTTTGTTCTCAAATGCTCTACCCAATCTGCATGGTTTTTATACCATTCGATAGTTTCTTTTAAACCTTCTTCAAATTTATCTTTACTATATTCTGCTGACCATCCAAGAGATTTCATTTTAGTTGCATCTACTGCATATCTTCTATCATGCCCTGGTCTATCAGTTACATATTCAATACTATCTTGATCAAGTTGTAATGCAGAAATTATCATTTTTGTAACATCAAGATTACTGCGTTCATTATCAGCACCAATATTATATACTTCTCCTGGGTTTCCTTTTCTTAGTAAAATATCTAAAGCACTAGCATGGTCATTTACATGAATCCAATCTCTAACGTTTTTTCCATCACCATATACAGGTACTTTTTTACCATCTAATAATCTAAAAATAAAAAATGGAATCAGTTTTTCTGGAAATTGATAAGGGCCATAGTTATTAGAACAATGAGTCACGATTACAGGAACCTTATGTGTCACAAAATATGCATTACACATTAGATCTCCACCAGCTTTTGCCGCCGCATATGGCATATTTGGCATGATTGGTGTGTCTTCTGTAAACTCACTTGGATCTTCTAATTCTAAAGAACCATATACTTCATCTGTAGATACGTTTACAAATTTTTTAATATTACTTTTATTATTTTTAATAGAATCTAAAATCATTTGTACACCAAGAGTATTAGTTAATACAAAATCTTTACATCCACCGTGAATTGATCTATCAACATGAGTTTCTGCGGCAAAATTAATAACGTGATCAATATTATTTTGTTTAATAACTTTATTTAAACTATCAAGATCAACAATATCACCTTGAACAAACTTATATCTTTCGTCATTTTCTATTTCTGTGTGATTTTCTAAATTTCCTGCATAAGTCAATTTATCAAAATTTACAATAAAAATATCATCACCATATGTTTTTAACATAAAGTGAATAAAGTTTGATCCAATAAATCCGGCACCACCACATACTAATAATCGCATAATACTATTTTTTTATTTTTATTCTCCTAAGAAATAATTAATTAAACTATTAAATCCTGGGGCTTCTTCTTTTGATTTTTCTGTTTTAAAATAACTTTCTGCCAAGGCCCAAGATGCTAAACTTTGACCACACCAAATATCATTTTGTCTAATCATTTGTGCTATCTCATCTGGCATTCTATATACAATATCTATTTCTTCTGTTTGATCAGGTTGAGGTTCAACCTGTCTTTCTACATGAGCAATAAACACATGAGTAATATCTCTTATTAATCCGACACTTGGTTCAAATACACCAATGTTAATTAATTCTCCTGCAATACAACCTGTTTCTGTGTGTAACTCATGTTTTGCTGCTTGCAATGGGTCCATTCCTTGAGGAATTCCCCCACCAGGAAAAGATATACTTTGTTTTTGATGTAAATATCTATATTGTACAGTCATTGCAATATTTCCATTTTCTAACACAGGAATTATCATTACAGAACCATTTGATTCTCCATAAAAATAATCTCCATTAAATCCGTCAGGTTTAGTATAAATATCATGTTTATATGTCCACCATGGGTTTTCATGAATTGTCTCTTCTGATATTTTTTTAAGATGCTTTGGCATAGGTTATCTAAATAATTCTGCAATTTCTTGAACTGGTGTATCACCAGGATTATTAATAATAGCATGTTGTGACTTTCCACCATCATTATTATACCTAGGCATAATATGGACATGAAGATGTTTTACCACTTGCCCTCCGGCTTCACCATGATTCCAGCCAACATTAAAACCATCACATGATAATTTATCTTGTAAGATATTCATAGTTTTATTTACAGCACTAAAAAATTCTCCTATTTCTTTTTCATCTAATTCTCCAATAAACTCTACATCTTTTTTAGGAATAATAATAGTGTGCCCTTTTGCATGAGGATGAATATCTAAAAATGCTAATACATGGTCATTTTCAAAAACTGTGTAATTTGGAATTTCTTTAGATAAAATTTTAGAAAAGATTGTGTTAGGCATATATTAGCTTACAAACTTTAGATATACATTTAGAAAGATTTAATATTTCTACTTACTTTTTTATTGCCAAACTGCTAAATGGCTAAATTGCTGGCTTATTATTAGCAATTTAACAGTTTGGCAGTTTAGCAATGTTTCTACCTCGATATTACTCGTTTTCGACAAAAAAATCAAGACTTTGGGCGCTCCAGATAGAAAATAATGAATTATTGGCAATTGGGTCACCATACACATCTAATAGCTCACTAATTCTTTCTTCTGATAATTTTTTACTATCTAAGACAATATAACAATTATTAAATCTATTTTTATCAAATATTTGCTCACTTATTTTTTTAATATTTTTTTGAGAATTGTATAAGTCATTATATAACTCTACTCTTTCTGATTGCCCAAATTGATAATCAATATCAAAATTACCTCCTACTATATTGGCTTGTGTTTTTGATTCTATAACTAATAAAATCTCTGTACTTGCAACAACGCACTCTTTAATATTAACCAAGTCATCATGTAACAAACCACTTACAAAATCTCCAGCAATATATTCGTCTTGTGACGTACTTCTGATATCAGGACCTAGCGCATAAACAGTGGTTCCAAACCAACTAAAAATTATTATTAATATTAAATAAGCAATCCTTTTTGTTGTCATACTATAATCACTAATCTTTTGTGAAAAATTATTATATAAACTTGTTAATCCATTTAATGCAAAAATAATAATTACTAATGCTACTAATGGGTCTAATCTTCTTACAAAAGTTCTATCACCTTCTAAAATATGCCAACCAAATATATAACCAATAATAGAAATTATTGTTAGCATAAATAATATATATTTAATATTATTGTTTAAAATATCTTTATTAGTAAGAAATTTATAAATTCCAAAAATAAAACTAATTAATATTAATATAGTTATTACTAATATATGCCATCTAAAATTAGTAAAAATATTATTTACAAAAGCATAATTTGGAGTGTGATTAAATAAAATATTCCAGCTAGATATATCAATATTATTTATATATTTACTAATAAATAACCCACTGCTTTGACCAACAAACAATTTTAATTTCTCAAATAAATTTATTGGTGTAGAAATATATGTTGTTTTTAATGCCACATCTATTAACGGCATTAAATAAGCAACTAAACCAAGTGACAACCCTAAATATAAAGCTTTAAACTTAATATGTATTTTTTCTAAACTAATTTGTAATTCTATATATTTAAATAAAAAGACACCAATATATAACACCCACAATAAAATGGCATAAAGAGAATAACCAAATAAAGAACTAAATAACAATAATATTAATAACCAATCAATTTTTAATATCTTTTTTTGTGCATCTTTTATTAAAATACTTAATACAAATAAAAAATAAATAAATCCAACACTATTTGGTAATGTTATGGCACCTAGAACTTGAAAGGTAAACGGCAATAAACCAGCCCATACTAATAATAAAGCCGTTCGTCTTGAGCTAAATAATAACAACCCGATTTGATATAAAAATACAGTTACAAATATTGACCATGCTATTGGAGCTAGCCATTTATTTATATTTAATATACTAAAATTACTATGCTCAGAGATTAAAACAACACTTGCCCAAATATGACCATATGCGTATTTATTAGGAATTACAAACGCCTCAGGAATTGATACACCAGCAATATTTTTATATTTTATATCAGAACCAAATAACACAGGTTCTACTATTTTTTGATCTGCTATTCTTTCTTCTATTCCTATCATTCTCCAAACATCACCGCCCCATGGGTACTCATGGCTTTTTGCTAAATTTAAATGTAATACAAAACTCACTAGCATTAATAATATTAAAATATATTTATATGACCACTGACTATATATTAAACCTCCACTAATTATTAATAATGCAAAAATAATATAAATTACTTCTACTGGCAAAATTGCCCATGGTGAAAATATTAATAAACTACCAGGAACCATTAATACAAAGGCTATTACAGCAAGTATTACAGTAATAGCTATTGGTAATATATTTTTTCTAAATAAAACTTTTGACCTAACAATCTCTTCTTTTAAGTTAACACTCTTATATTTTTTGCTAAACAAAATAGTTACTAAACTTGAAATTGCAAAAATTAAAAACCAACTAACATTATTTATATAGCCATAAATTATAAATATTGAGCTAAAAATAACTGGCAATAAAAACGAAATAAATAAACCATAAATATAATCTACTATATTTTTATTTCTCTTAAATATTTTTTTAAATATATTTGACCAAATAATACTAGAAATAAAAATATATAAAATAAATATTATATTTACTAAAAATAAAATATTTAATTCTCTAAATATAGCTAATAAAATAACCAGACTAGCTAAAATATAATTACTATACTTGTTAGAGCTTGTCTGTTTTTTTATTTTATTTAGTAAGCTTTTAGCTTGACTTATTATGTTTTGCATGGTATATATTTTACTGTCTTCTTGTTGGTTTAATAAGAGACATCGAACGAAACCAATCTTCCAACCGGAGAAATCCAATGAAGCAAGAACCAGATTTAGCAGAAGTTGCCGAACAAGCACTTGAAGAACTTGGAGATGAAGTAGAGCAACAGTTTAGTGAAGGCTACAAAGGCCTGAGCAGGCTCGTAATGCCACTCGCGGTACTCTGCGCAAAGACAGGAATCACAGCAAACATGGTGACAGCCTTTCGGCTCGTCTTTGTGTTTCCTCTGTGGTACCAACTCAATAACGACATGCACTTTTGGGCAATTGTCACCTATGGCTTTGGCATGGGCCTCGATTTTTTTGATGGCCGCGTCGCGCAAGCTATGGAAGACATCGGAATCGTTAGAACTCAAGAAGATCGCGACAACGGCGCTTTTTTTGACTCAATAGGTGATAAACTGTACTGGGTTTTGGCCACAGTCATTATAACCTTTTTTGCCAATTTAGACACCTATATTAGCAATGACAACTACTACACAGCAACAGTGCTCTTTGTAGTAGCTCTCACAATGGGTGAATTCCTTCTTGGCTATGTAAGGATTGTTGACTACCTCGCTGCAAAAGAGGGAGAAAAGCGAAAGCTCAAATCTGGCATGAGCGGCAAGCTCAAGATGCTTCTTGAAGGGTTTGGAACTGGCGCGCTGTACGCGTATGTGATCCACCTTCAAGATTATAACTGGGTGATTGACAATATCTCTCACCACATGGTTATCAAGATCAATACTTCGTTTTTGTATCTAGGCATGGGAATGCTCGGCCTGGCTCTCCCCTTTCTCTGGAGGAGCTATCGACTCAAAAGACCAAAAGCCAAAAAGTAACACAACTCTATACAAAATCGCTATAAGCGTACCTGCCCACCTGGCGGGTCTTTTTTTATAAAAGATATAATGTATTTCTTGATTATTTGCGTAAATACACGTAATATATAGCTAAATTATACTAAATATGAATAAAAAATCAATCTTTCTTACAATTAAAAAACCTAGCCTTATAATCGCGGCTATAATTGGTCTTATTTTCTTAAATATTTTTATACTAAAAAACTCATTTATAGGAGCTGCTTTAGTTCTCGCTATTATAAAAATTAGTGGTGCAAAGATTAATAGCACATGGTTTAAAAAATCTACAGAGCCACTTGGTGCAATTTTAGTAATCTTATTTTACATGTCACTTGGTGGGGTTATTTATTTTTTCTATCAAATTAATTTACTCATATCTCTCGCTCTTTTATTTTTACCTCTTTTATTATTATTTTTTAAATCTTTTAGAACACCCGAACTGCAAGTTGTTTTTAAAAAATTCTCACTGTCAAAAGTTATTACTAGTGCATTACTAATAGATCTTGGATTAATTTTATTTTTATTTTTAAACCAAACAGACCAACTATTAATTTCTCCCTGGCAAATAACCAGCCCAATATTTTTTATATTGTTTTTTATAAGCACATGGCTATTACTATACGAAGGTTTAAAAAACAAAAAAAGCCTTCCAAGCATTCACAGCCTACCAAGCCTTCTAAGCCTTTCTATCTCAGTTCACCTATTTTTATCTTTTGGAATAGCTTCTCTATTATATAAACTAGGTTTTGGTTTTGATGGATTTATTCATAGAGCAACGCAAGCCTATATTTTTGAACATGGTTTTATCTTACCTAAACAACCATTTTATCTCGGGCAATATGCATTAGTAACAATGCTTGGTCATGTGACTACTATTCCAATTAAACTTATAGATATTTATCTTGTTCCGGTTGCTTCTGCTATTTTATTACCTATTAGTTTTAAACAGCTAGATTTAAAAAACAAAATTAAAAATAATAATTTTGCTTTATTTAGTTTATTAGTTCCATTTATATATTTTATTACACTTAACTTAACTACTCCACATAATATAGTTATTTTATTGACTATATCAGGAGTGTTATTTACTTTTGCTAAAAACTTTAAAATGGCTTGGGCACTCGCAATTACAGCAATGCTCACTCACCCATTACCTGGCTTGCCATTATTTTTATTTGTGTTAGCTTCACACTTATCAGAAAATTCTAAACTAAATAATAAACTTAAAAAAATATTACCAGCTAGTTTATTAATAATTACTAGTCTTGTTCCTAGTCTCATGTTTATTTTACAAAACATGCGATCTGGTTTTGGCTTTCCTGATTTAGTAAATCCATTTACTCAAATTAATAAATTTATAGAACTATTTGCACGACCATATTGGTATTTAGAAAACGCAGGATTTATTTTAGACAGATTATATGATTGGCAATATATTATTGGCTTATTAGTTATATTACTTGGTTTATTTGGATTGTTTATTAATAGAAAATCACAAGGTGAATTGCGAAGCAAGAGAGGGTGCCCTGGGGTGAAACAAGCTCAAATTACATTTAGTTTATTTTTAGGTCTTTGGATAGGCGCATGGCTGCTTAGATCATGGATTTACTTTCCTAATGTTGCAAGTTACGAACAAGGAAATTACCCACTAAGATTAACTAATGCGAGTGTTTTATATTTATTGCCATTTATGGCTTTGGCTTTAAATAATATTTATAATAAATTAAAACCCGTAAAATTACTTCGTGATCACGGGTCAAGCAAAGATAAATATTTTAAATTAATTATCATAACTAGTATTTCTGGTTTATTAATGCTTTCTCTTTATTTTTCATATCCACAAAGAAATTATAAAGCAAGATTCCCAGGATATAACGTTACTGCGCAAGATATGCAAGCTGTTGAATATATTAATAATATAAATTCTAATTTAGAATATACAGTTCTTTCTAACCCTCTCGTTAGTATTGCAGCTTTAACAAAATATAATTTTGCTAAGCATTTTATTACAGATCAAGGAGAGCTCTTCTACTACGCAATTCCTACTGGTGGGCCTCTATATCAACTTTATGGTGAGATGCTCTATAAATACCAAAAACGGGAGACTATGATAGAAGCTATGGACCTCATGGGAGTAGACAAAGCGTACTTTGTTTTAAATAGCTACTGGGGAAATTCTCAAAAAATAAAAAAAGGCGCAATGGCCTCTAGTGATGATATGTTTGTTGTTGATGATGGGGAGAATGAGGTGTTTGTGTTTGGGTATTATAGATAGATTACCCCTCCTCGTCATCTCAAGTTTGTCTGAACTAGGATTTACATGATTAGAAAGATTAACAGGATTTTCTATAAAGTTACGTAATTTAACAATCAAGAAAATCCTTTAATCAAGTAAATCAAGGCTCAGACAAAAAAGTTAATCTAAATACTACAAATTAATATATTACCATTGACAAACTCTCTCTTTTATGTAACAATTTAGCTCAATGATGAAAAGTTCATCAAAATCAACAGAGTCAATACAATGGAGACTAATCATGAGCCCTCACATTCACCCGACACTCGCCAAACTCGGGTACCCTGTACACTTGGCTCGGATGTTTTCTATCCGAAGAAGTCCACCAATATATATCGACACGGTTATCCATAATATGATGGCCGCAGGTGAGCCTCCAGCAAGTGCTATACGCCTACCTGGTGATGCATATCACTTCCTCCTCCCTGCGGATGCCCGCATTGAGATCTTGGGGGACGTAAGAAATATTCCGACTTTCGTACAGGAAATGGAAGACGGCAAAGTTCTCGTCAAATACGGCAAAGGAATTGTTGTACTCCACTGGGACGATCCAGAAGTCGCTGAAGGCCGAAGTTGGTTCATGATTCCTCATGGTCCTAAGTCTCTTCGCCAGGAAGCGGAGTCACGCTTTGAGGAAGAGGCAGAGGAAAAGCAAGTCTTGCTCGATATGGCAGACTGGATTGAGAAAATCCCGCTGTCTCCTCGAGTTGGCCCTGACGCATAGCAACTGGTTCTCTTGACCAAAACAAGAGGCGCTCCCCACCATGCTGCAACGCTGGTGGGGGGAAACTATTTATCCTATTTGGGTATTTTTTTTGGTTAAAATTTGCTACTCCCCTCGTCATCTCAAGTTTGCCTGAACTAGGATTTACTTGATTAGAAAGATTAACAGGATTTTCTCTAAAGTTACGTAATTTAATAATCAAGAAAATCCTTTAATCAAGCAAATCAAGGTTCAGATAAAAGATGAAAATTAAGAGGGATTTTACATCTAAACTATAGCTGTTAGCTTCTCAAATTGTTTCGTAGGTAGATCCTTCCCCGCCTAATTTGGCGGGCCTGCCCGCCCAACTATGGCGGGTCAGGATGACAAAAAGTGGAGTGTTTACTTTATTTTATAAATCCCCAACAACTGATCTATATACGGATTTTCTTGCATATTAGTAATAACATCTTGAGCATTTTTACTCATGATTGTTAATTTTTGTTTATCTAGGTTTTTAATTTTTTCTGATAATTTATCTATATTTCCGGCTTCAAAAGTTATTCCATTTTTTCCTTCTTCTATAAGTTCGGCGATTCCTTCCATTTTACTTGCTAGCACTGGAACACCAAAAAAGAAACTTTCAAAAATTACTGTTGGTGAGTTTTCATAACAAAGTGATGGAACAACGGTTACATCTGATTTCTTAAAAAAGTCAGCAACTTTTTGTCTGCTTGATCTTCCGTGAAAAGTTATGCGATTATCATCATGAGCAAGTTTTTTTAAATTTTCTAGTTCACTTCCTGAACCTAAAATATCTAATTGTAAATTTATATTTTGCACATTCATAAATGCACGAACTAAAATTTCTATGCCTTTGTGATTTTCTATTTGACCAACATAAAGTAATTTAGTATTTACACTATCTTTTTGCTGTAATAAGTCATGTGTTTTACTAAATGGAATAGGATTTCTTACTACTACTTTTTTTGAATCTTTAAAAAACCCACGAGAATCATAAAAGTTATTTAAAAACTCTGATGGCGAAATAATAATATCAGGAGAACCAAATAAATTTTTTGTAATAAAACTATATATTTTTGTAAATATTCCATTATATCTCCAAGAATTTTCTTTTTGTTTAATAATCATGCCACTTGGTTCTACTAACTGTACATCATGATTTGTATGAACATGGTAAATATCTTGTGATCTAATAACATCAGGAATTAAAAAACTTAATCCCATTAAATTATGTGTATGAACTATATCTGGTTTTTCTTGAAGTAATATCTTTTTAACTTTATTAGCAGTAAAAATATTGGTAATGTTGACGGCATGCCACATCAGACGTATGATTGCAGAATGTTTATGGCCAGAAGTATAAAAATAAACATTATTTGGTCTAATTCTATAAATAATTAAATTATTACCAGAAATTATTTCTTCTTTATCTGGAGTACCAGTAATAAGCACGACCTCGTGGTCTTGCTTTAATAAATCGTCAATTGTCTTTTTTACAACTTGCTCTGCCCCTCCTCTATCGTAGGGGGCATAAATATTGTTAATTACAGCAATTTCCATGTATTTATTTATTCATGCACATCTTTGTAAACATCTTATACAAGGTGTACACATTGATGAGGTCTATATTGTTCTGTATCATAGCAGGACAACACCACTTATGACAATAGAAATGCTACAAAAAGTTCCCCCAAGTAACCTCGAGGCAGAGATGTCTCTGCTTGGTGCTGTCTTGATGGATCGTGAAGCGATGCCTAGAATTGGTGATCAATTGCACCTAGATGATTTTTATAAAAAAGCACATAGTCTTATTTATGAGGTAATGTCAGAACTATATAATAATAACGAACCGATTGATGTTTTAACAGTAAGTAACAGATTAGAAGAAAAAAACATTTTAGAAAAAACAGGAGGGAAAAGCTATTTAGTTAAATTATCTAATGCTGTCCCGTCTACTTCTCACCTTGAACAATATTTAAAAATTGTTCATAGAAAAGCATTACTTAGAAAACTTTTAACAACAAGCGCAGAAATAACATCAATGGCACTAGATGAAAGTACTGATGATATTTCAGCACTTATCGATCAAGTACAACAAAAAGTTTATGCTGTTGGTGACCGTCATCAATCTAAAAATTTTACTAATATTACAAACGTTTTAGATGGTGCTTTTGAACGTATTGATAAATTACACAGAGAAAAAGGAACACTTCGTGGAGTAAGTAGTGGATTTAAAGGTTTAGATAATTTGTTATCAGGTTTTCAACCATCAGATCTTATTATTTTAGCTGCCCGACCTTCTGTAGGAAAAACAGCGCTGGCTCTTGATTTTGCTAGATCAGCGGCTATTAGTTCTAAAAAAGCTGTAGCTTTATTTTCACTCGAGATGAGTAAAGAACAACTAGTTGATCGTATGCTTTGTGCGCAATCTGGGGTTAATCTTTGGAAACTGCGTACAGGAAATCTATCTGATGATCCGGGTAGTGGAGATTTTCAAAGAATAGGTGAAGCTATGGGTGTTCTCTCAGAAACTAACATTTTTATTGACGACACACCGGGTGTATCTGTCATGCAAATTAGATCAAAAGTAAGGCGTCTAATGTCAGAACATGATATTGGTCTTGTTGTAATTGACTACTTGCAACTGATGGAATCTCATAATAGAGACAACGTACATAATCGTGTGCAAGAAGTTGCGGTTATTAGTCGTCACCTTAAAGGAATTGCCAGAGAACTTAATGTTCCAGTTCTTGCACTTTCTCAGCTTTCTCGTGCTGTAGAAAACTTAAAACCGGCTATTCCAAAACTTGCGCATTTGCGTGAATCTGGTAGTATTGAACAAGATGCAGACGTAGTTATGTTTATTTATCGTAAGTCTGCAGATAGAAATTATCGCCCCGAAGATATTCCACCAGATGAGCGTAATATTGGTGAAATTCACATAGCCAAACATCGTAATGGCCCTACAGGAGTTGTTCCAATGTTTTGGGATGGTGACTGTGCAAGTTACAAAAACATCGATATTGCACATGGTAGCGCCTCAGCACCACCTCCAGTAGCACCTGGTCCAAAACCAATAAACGCTGTACCAAGTTTTTAAAATTAACTAATTGTAAATTAATAATTACAGATTTTTAAATATATTTTTTAGAAATTAGTAATTGGAAATTTGAAATTTAACATTATATATCCTATGTTTAACAAGCTAAAACAATTTAAAGATATTAAAGACCAAGCTAAAGCTTTACAAGATTCTCTTTCTCAAGAAAATATTAAAGTAGACAAAAATGGAATCAGCCTGACACTAAATGGAAACTTAGCTTTAACTGACATTAATATTGACGAATCAATGTTAACAGCATCAAACAAAAGTAAATTAGAATCAACAATTAAAGATCTTCATTCTGATGCTTTAAAAAAGATTCAACGCACAATGGCAATGAAGATGAAAGAAATGGGAGGGTTACCAAAAATTCCAGGACTTTCATAAAGGCCTAGAAAGCCAAGAAGGCTGAGAAGGCCTGGAAGGCTTTTACAAATATAATTTAGCTAAGGAGGGAATATGCAAGATTATCATAATATAATTGCTTGGAAACAAGCATATACTTTTACATTACGTTTATATCAATACACTAATGACTTTCCAAAACATGAGTTATTTGGTGTTACTTCACAACTACGAAGAGCAAGTACATCTATTTGTGCTAACATAGTAGAGGGGAGAGGAAAACCTACTGATAAAGATTTTTTAAGATTTCTTTACATATCAAAAGGTTCTATAAATGAGTGTAATTTTTTTATAGAATTAGCACGTGATCTAAAATATTTAAAACAAGATAAATTTGATATTTTATTTAATGACCTAAACAAGACAGCATTTTTATTAAACAAGTTAATAAAAGCAATACAAAAATAAATCCAGAAGCTTTCTAGGCATTCTCAGCCTTCTAAGCCTCCCAAGCCTTCTTTACTATGTATTCCCAACCCATCCAACAACTCATTCGAGCATTCTCTCGTCTTCCTTCAGTTGGTCATCGATCTGCTGAGCGTTTTGTGTTTCATTTACTTAAGTCAGGTAAAAAAGATGCAGCTGAGCTTACACTTGCACTTAAAAATTTGATAGAACAAATTAAAAGTTGTGAAACCTGTTGGGATTTTAGTGATATTAGTCCTTGCTCTCTTTGCTCAGATAAATCTCGTGATCAGAAAATTATTTGTGTGGTTCAAGAACCTCAAGATATGCAAGCTATTAAAAAGACAGATAGTTTTAATGGTAGATATCATATTTTACGTGGCCTAGTAAAACCAAATTTTGAAAATAAAATTTCTACAATAAAAACAAACGAATTATTTACTCGCCTTAAAACAGATCTTGGTATTACAGAACTTATATTAGCACTTGACCCTACTCTTGAGGGTGAAACAACAATGATGTATATAGAACAAGTAGTAAAAAAGCAGTTTCCACATATAAGATTAACTAGACTTGCTCGAGGATTGCCTATGGGTAGTGATTTGGAGTATGTTGATGAGATTACGCTTTCTAGTGCGCTTAAGAATAGGACTGTTATTTAGATCTATAAAAAATTTATGACTAAAGAGCGCCACAAAAATGTACCGGCATCATATCTTGTACTTATCAAAGATAACAAAATATTATTACTTAAACGTTTTAATACAGGATATAAAGATGGGTTTTATTCTATGGTTGCAGGTCATGTTGATCCAGATGAAAGTTTTAGTACTTGTATCATAAGAGAAGCTTATGAAGAAGCAGGAATAATTTTACAACCACAAGATATTTCAGCAATGCATATGATGCATAGAAAGAGTTGTCTTATTGAAAAAGATCGTGAACGAGTTGATGTGTTTTTTATAGCTAAAAAATGGGAAGGTGAAATAGAAAACAAGGAACCACACAAATGTGATGATTTATCTTGGTTTGATTTAGATAATATTCCAGAAAATACAATTCCTTTTATAAAAGAAGTTATAAAGCATTATCAAAACAACACACATTATAGTGAGTTTGGATGGGATCAAGTTGATTAGTATAAAATTTAGACAAACAAAAAAAGCCTTTCGGCTTTTTTTGTTATGCAATACTTGCAATTTTGATTTGTGTGAAAGGTTGCTTGTGTCCAAATACACGTTTGTAACGAGTTTTTCTTTTGTATTTTACAACACGTATTTTTTTAGCACGACCTTGTTCTTCGATAGTAGCAGTAACTTTTGATCCTTCCATAAATGGAGCACCTAGGTTAACATCTGAACCATCTTCTGTAGCAGTAAGTAATACCTTATCAAATTCAACAGTTGATCCTTTTTCAGCGTCAAGTTTTTCAACGCGAAGTGTATCACCTTCTTTTACAAGATATTGTTTACCACCGGTTAAGATAACAGCAAACATAATTATTTCTTTTAATATTCTAAATTTCTAAGTAGATTGGGAAGCGCCGAAAGTATAGCGTACATCGTTGTTTTAGTCAAGAGTTACTACTGGATAACCGTGATATATCGATCTTTCTCTTGAGGAAATGACCAATCCACTAAATATTTGATTTTTGCGCTAATAATTTTGATTAATTCTCCATGAGCAATTGGTGTTACAACTAAGTCATCTATTCCGTTATCAGTATAATCTAAAGCAAGTAGTTCTATCCCAGATCTAAATGAAGGATCAGCACCCCAAAATTGACGCCTTAGGTCTCCTGTACGCTCAAATTGCCCAACCCATGGCGCATCACCAAACCCAGAAGAAATTACTATTTCTTGGTCAATATCTTTATCTAAATTTGCAACTCTCAAATCACCTACGATACTAACAAATGAAACAGGAAATGACAATACTTCACTGTGTCCTGCATTGTAAATATGTACTCTTGTTTCATTGTTTTGGTTAAATGCCGCGATAATTTGGTTATTATCAATAGTAACAGCTACACCCTCGTGTTTAGAACTGATTTCTCTATCAGCTAACTGTATACCATCAATAGTATACATCATATACGCTGTTCTACTTGATAATTTTGGTGAAATAACTACTTCTAGGTCCCCCCCACTAATTACATCTCCTACAGCAATATCAACTTCGCTATTAAATGGAATGTTCCAAACGTATTGTGGTTTAAAATCATCAGTTAATATAGTAACTTGAGAACCTGCGTGATTAACGAGTTTTTTTGTAATTATATATTGCCTTTTATTTTCAAGATTTAAAAAACTTTCTACAGAAGAAATATTTTTTAGTACTTCTTGCTTACTTCTTGTTTGTTTGTTATTAGCACCAAGTGAAACAACTTCTCCAGTTTTCAAATTAATTCTTGCTAATTTCTTTGAATCTGATGATTTGGGCATTAAAATTGATTCTGGTAATTGGTCTGATTTTGTAGAATCTGGTGTATTTGTAATATCTTGTTTAGTATTAGACTTTGTAAAAGTATCAACAAAACTTTCTAATATTTGATTACTGTCTCTTACATGTTCGCCAGTAACTGCATATCTCACAGCTCTATCAATTTGTAATAATCCAGATCCAAATAAGTTTTCATATTCTGGAGTATATGATGTTGGTGTCATGTGAGTATTATCAAATAATGCCTTCATTATTTGTGCAGGTCCCCATGCTGGTTGCAAACTTTTTATTAATGCAGCAGCACCACTAACTAACGGTGCAGCAAATGATGTTCCATTAAGCCCAGAAACAAATTGTTCTGTTAATCCACTTGTTGGTGAAAATCTTGCGGGTCCCGCCATATCTTTTCCAATAAACCCAAAAAAAAATTTTTTTTGTAACTCCTTTTGTGGGAAAAATTCTGGGGGCCCCCGCCATATCTACACCTGGAGCAGTAATATCAATACAATCAGAACCTGTATTAGTAAACTGACTAAGTCTCTTTCCTTTTTGCACTGCACTTACACCAATAACTTTTTCAAATAGTTCATCTCTATCACTACAAACAGGAAACACATCCATTCTATTTAAGTCATACATATTATTACCTGCGGCAGCTACAATTAACACATCATTATCATAGGCATAATTAATAGAATCTATTAAATTTCCATCAATATTACTACTTACCATGCTGATATTAATAATGTCAGCGCCATTATCTACAGCATATCTGATAGCACTATCAAGACTATTAATCATTCCTATTCCGTTATTTCCAAGTAATTTAATATTCATTAAACTTACATTCCAGTTTAAACCAGCTCCACCAAATTGGTTATTACCTTTTGCTCCAATAATTCCAGCAACAACACTTCCATGATGAATAACACTTCCTTCTTGTTGAGCGGTAGTTAAATCTGATGTATTTGGTCTTGGGTCATTGTTTCCTTTTCCTTCTTCTTCATCGATAAATCCATCATCATTTTTATCTTCTATAAAAAAGTTCCAACCCCAAACATCATCTATATAGCCATTATTATCATCGTCTATATTATTATTTTCAATTTCATCAACATTTTTCCAGGCATTATCAATTAAATCTGGGTGAAAAGTATCAAACCCATTATCAATAATTGCGACTATTACATCTTTTGATCCTGTTGTATATTCCCAAGCTTCATTAACACCAATATCTGAGTAATACCATTGATCACCAAGTGGATCGTTAGATGTTTTAGCATATAAACTAGTAGGCATTAATAAGATTGCTAGCAATAATATATATTTCATTTTCATAACATTTTTTATTCTAATTCTACTTTAATTTTAAAGTTCTATTAAATTATTGTTGGCGATAATATAGGGTTTGTTTGCATCATAACTATAGTGATATTCTCTAGCAGAAATACTTCTACTATTACTTACTCTAAATAAATGATTACCATCAAACATGGCAACAGGATATTCATATCCTCTAGGAATGCTATTAATTTTATTTATTCCAGAAGGAGAAAACCCACCTCTAATTTCATCTCCATCAGTATAACTATCTCCGTCACTGTCTCTTTTTGTTGGGTCACTAAACCAAAAATGAATTTCTTCAAAATCAGAAACTCCATCTCTATCAGTATCAGATGAAGAATCACTTGTGCCATGAAGTTTTTCTTGATCATAAGAAACACCATCATTATCACGATCTTTTTCTGGTGAACTTCTATCTACAAAACTATAGATACTAGATTCTGCAGCGCTAATAGTTAACACACGATTTTGCCAAGCTTCGCCATATAATAACGTAGCTTCTACTTCTGATCGTATTTTCCATAATTGACACCCTGGTTCTACAGCATAAATTTCATTTGTTCCCTTTATAGAAACAAGCCAAGTCCCTGGTTTAATACAAACTGGAGCACCTACTTGATGAGAAATTAATCTATTATTAGAAATAACTAATACATCATTAAAATCTTTATACCAAGAATGAAATACATGAAGTCCTAAATAAGGATGAATTTTACCATCTTCACCTAAATAATATAAACCACTGTCTTGAGACCTTACTACGGTTCCTACGTCTATTTCACTTGATGGTTGTATTAATGTTACTTTATCAGAAATTATCTCAATATTTTCTCTAGCATCACGCGCTCTCATATAAACTGTTTTTTCTCCTTCTCCTCTAGTAAGTGTCCATGTTTTAGTAGTTTGAGCTGGTTGCCATTTTGCACCACTAAAATCTTCGCTATTACTAAATGCCATTTCTTCTGTTCCTTCACTGTATTTAATATTTAAAGTTACTACTCTAGAAAAAACTTCTTGCACACCATCAGCAACATCTAATTTTAATGTCATTTTTGCTGGTGGGTACATGTTAATTAAATCACTATATACAGAAGATTCACTCTGATCACTACTTAGATATTTTACATATACTCTCTTTTGACCGGCACCATATGGCAAATACCATGTTCTAGCTTTAACAAAAGGCTCCCACCCTATCTGAGAAAAATCAGATGTGTTTGATATTTTCATTTTAATAACATCTTCTGGCGCCCATAATTGAAGCGTTACTTTTCTTACTTTAGTATTATATTGATTATTATTTATAGTAATCCACGGCTGAGATCTTGCTAAAACATCCTGAGAATTAAGATTAAATAAAAATATAATAAAAAAACTTATTAAAATTAATAGTATTATTTTAGTAACACTTTTATTAACGTTATTACTTTTTATAATTTGCGATTTATTCATGTTTTTGGTTAAATGTCTAAGATAGTATACAATAATAACATATATTATAATAGTTACTAATAAAACTATGGCTTCATCATATAGAATTAAACAAGTTATAACCCTTATAGGAGATTTTGGAATGTTTACTGCAGGGCTATTTTTTGCACTTACTTTACGATATACACAAATTCCTGATATTTCTCAATTTTTAGTCTTATTTAATTATTTTGTATATATCTTTATTGCGTGGTTAGCTATTAACTATGTTAATGGTCTATATGATATTGGCAAAATAAAAACTACTTTTGAATATCAAAAAAGAATTGCTGAATCAATTATTATCAGTATTGTTTTAGGATTTGTTTTTTTCTATTTTGTTCAAACTAATCAAAGTGGTGTTACACCAAAAACATTATTAGTTCTTACCTCACTATTTGGTTATGAACTTATGTTTATCTGGAGATTAATTACTCGAAAACTTTTAGTAGGAAAAGTATTAAATACTAATGTTTTATTTGTAGGTAATAATCAAGAAGTAAAAGAATTAATAGAAATAATGCAAAAAAATCCAATAAGAGGATATAGAGCAACTGCAATTATAGATACTGACAAAAAACTAAAATCACATCATATAAAAAATAATATAGATAAAAACATAGAAGTATATGATAGTTTACAAAAAATCAGACCTGCTATTTCTTTACATAATATTGAGCTAGTTGTTATTGCCCCACATTTAAAACAAGATAAAAATGCTATTAGAGAACTTTATGAATTATTATTTTGGAAAGTTCAAATTGCAGACCTCGCAACATTTTATGAATTACTTACAGGAAGAATTCCACCACTTACATTTAGTGAAGGTTGGTTTTTAGATCATTTAAAAAACAAAAAACACCGCATTTACGATCATTTAACCAGACTATTTGATTTAACAGCAGGGCTAATTATTGGAACTACATTTATTTTATTATTCCCTATTTTAGGATTAGCTATTAAGTTAAGTTCTAAAGGACCCGTATTTTATAGTCAGATTAGAGTTGGTAAAGATGAAAAAGAATTTAAACTCTACAAACTTAGATCAATGTATGCTCTATCAAAAGATGGTGGCGCAGAAAAAAATGGTGCCGTATTTGCATCAAAAAATGACAAACGTATTACCAAAGTTGGAAAATTCTTAAGAAAATCTAGACTTGATGAATTTCCTCAAGCTCTAAATTTAATCAAAGGTGATCTTGCTCTTATTGGCCCAAGACCAGAACGTCCTGAGATTATAAATAAAATTCAACACGACATGCCATATTACACATTGCGTCATACAGTAAAACCTGGAATTACTGGTTGGGCTGTTGTAAATCAAAACTACACAGACACCCTAGAACAAATCTTACAAAAATTACAATATGACTTATATTATATTAAAAATAGATCACTACTTCTTGATATGTCTATTTTGTTAAAGACTGTTAATGTTGTTGGGAGGATGATGGGGCGGTAAAAGAAGGCCTAGAAAGCCAAGAAGGCTATGAAGGCTTAAATAAAAAAAGACCCGTAAATAACTACTGGTCTTTTTTTATTGCCTTCTAAGCATTCTTGGCTTTCTCAGCTTACCAAGCCTTTTTATTCAACTTGGTAAATCTTTTTTAATTCATTTATTCCATCAACTAAAGCAATCTCTGGTTCCCAGTCAATTAATTCTTTTGCCTTTGTAATATCAGCATCAGTTCTTCTTGGGTCTCCAGCACGTGCATCAACGTTAATAGTTTCTCCTCCAATAATTTCTACTAATTGGTTTACACTATAAGGTGCATGATTTCCAATGTTAATCACTTCTCCCTTTCCTGCTTTTTGTGATTCCATTGCAGCAAGATTTGCGCGAGCTATATCTCTTACATGTGTATAATCTCTGTAATATTCTCCATCACCACAAATAGTCATTGGTTCACCATCTTTCTTTTGACGTAAAAATTTACCGATTACAAGCGCGTATCCTCCATCAGGATCCATGTGTGGTCCATATACGTTAAAGTATCTTAGAGACACTGTTTCAAAGCCATACAGAGATGCAAATAGTCTTGAGTACTCTTCTCCTATAAACTTTTGTAATCCATATGGACTTTCTGGCTTACCTTTCATTGTTTCTACAAGTGGCATAACATCTTGATTTCCATAGGCACTTGAAGATGCGCTATATACCAAACGTTTTACCCCACTATCTCTTGCTGCAACTAACACATTTAGTGTACCAGTTACATTGTTATCATTTGTATCTTGTGGGTGTTCTACACTATATGGCATACGTGGAATAGCTGCAGTATGAAATACTCCGTCAATATCTTTCATAGCATTCATTAGGTCGTCCATGTTTCTGATATCTCCTTCAACATATTCAACACCTTCTAACACTCTGTCATCTTTTTTTCCTCCAGCATAATTATCTAAAGAACGAACAGTATGTCCTTTTTCTAATAATACTTTTGCAATATTAGTACCGATAAATCCGGCACCACCTGTGATTAGGTAATTCATATATTTTATTTAAAGTTTTATTTATTTTGATTTTATAAACGGTGAACCTACACTTACAATATCAAATCCATTATTTTGTAATTCTTGATATCTATGTTGAAGCATTCTACGCCCATCCATAATTAATGGTTTGTTTTTTACTTCATATAATAACACATCTCCAAGTCCTCTAAACTGTGGCCAATCTGTAGCAATAATTACTACATCAGCATCTTTCATAGCAACATGCTCGTTTACAGCATATTCTACTTTTTCTGATGCAGGATGTAAAATTTGAAAATTTTCTGATGAAATAGGATCAAAACAAACTAATTTTTTAATTCCTTTTTCTTGCAAAAATTTAGCAATTTCAATACTTGGTGCATTTCTAATATCATTAGTATCACGTTTAAATGATAAGCCTAAAATAGCAACTGTTTTATTCTCCCAATTTAAATCTGCTTCAGATTCTGCGCGAGATAAAAATAATTCTAATTGTCTTTTATTTGCAACAGAAACTTCATTAATTAACGAAGCACTATGACCAGCTGTTTGTAATTGATGTGATAAAGATCTTGCATCTTTTATAAAACAACTTCCCCCAGCATATAGACTATTATAAAATCCCCAACTTCCAATTCTTTTATCTGAAGTTAAAATTTTTCTAATATTTTCAAACTGTAAATCATCAAATGCCTCACAAGTTCTACCAATAACATCATAACAAGCCATTAACTTATGATATAAATAAAAGTTAGCCAATAATTTTCCTGCGGCAGCTTCTTTAGGGTTTACCTCAATATAATCTACACTAGGCGCGTCAAAAAATCGTTGATATAGTCTTCTCATTAATTCAAAATCTGTTTTATTATTTGCGCCAACAACTACTCTATCTGGTGAAATAGAATCTTGTACAGCTGTTCCTTCTACTAAAAATTCGGGATTAGAAATAACACCATAATTTTTTACCCCTGCTTCATCAAAAATTTCTGATGTTCTATCAATCATGTTAATAGGTACCGTACTTTTATTGATAATTCCAATATATTTTTCTTGTTTTTTATTATTTCTATTTTTAAGAACACCCGCAAGTTCACTTGCTGCGGCAAAATAGTAATCTAAATTACTTTCTCCAGTTTCTGCAATTTCTGGTGTTGGTAAACACATAAACACAGCATCACAAGTATCCAAAAATTCTTCTACTAACTTATAATCTGTTGTAAAATTTATAAATTCTTTGTGTTTTACTAATAAATCACCCAAACCTTTTTCGTGTAGACAATTTTCAATAGTATCTCTGTCTCCAGAACCAAGCATTTTAACTCTGGTTTCATTTATGTCGTAGACAAGTGCTTTGTGGCCACTATTCGCAGCAACTGCGGCTGAGCAGGCACCTACGAAGCCTGCACCGATGTAAAGGAGGTTCATATTTTTTTAGCTTATTTTAGATAGTATTCTAACTGGTTTCCCATTTTTTTACAAGTATATTTTGCTATGACTTTTTGGTAAGAATTTTCTCCAAGTTTATTCTTTAGTTGCTCATCATCTAATAAACTCAATATCTTTTTTCTCAAATCATAACTATCTTCTGGTTTATAAAACAAACATTCTTTATTATCATTAAATAATTCTCTAAGGGGTGGAGCATCTGAAATAATAACTGGTTTTTTACATGCCATAGCTTGTAAACAGGTACTAAGTCCTGATGATTCATTTTTAATTTTTATACTTGGAATAACTACAAATAAAGCCTTGTTATATAAATTTCTTACTTCTTGATTTGAAATACCTGAAATTGTTATAATGTCTTTTTCTTGTGTCTTTACTTCTTTTTTTGTTACTATTTTTAAAGAAATATTTTCAGGAAGAGCTTTTACTAAAGTTTCATAATCTCTATTCATATCATTTCCTATTGATAATATAAATTTTTCTCCAGACTCAAGTTTTTCTGGCTTCCAAAAATCTATATCTATTCCAAAATAATATGTTTTAATTTTATCTTTATTTAAATTATAATTTTTTATAAAATCTTTTTTTACAAAATTTGAAAGCACTAATATAGTATCAGCTTTACGTAACAAGCTGCCAACTATCCATATCATTGGCCTATTCCATCTAAAATATTTAATTCGTTCTTGTAAACTCATTACAATAGCAAAAATATTTTTATATTTAATAAATCCCAATTTTTTCCAAAATAAAATGGCTAAACTAATTTGATCGTTGGCACAAATAATATAATCAGATTTTTTTATTTCTTTCTTGAAAATTGGATAAATTTCCAAAGGCAAACCAATTTTTATTGCTTTGGCAAATAAAAAATCAAGAGGCCATAAAAACAATCTAATGCCTCTCCTTTTTGCAGTTCTTGATATATTTACAGAAGTAATATTAAATTTTTCTTTATCTAAATATTCATTTCCCCACAAAAAATCTTTTGGGAAATCAGAATCATTTCCATCTAAGTAGGATTTTAAAATACTACTTCTATAAATAAATAATATATTCTTTTTTTCCATAGATTATATCTATTTACACTAAAACACATTAATTAAAATTAGGTACAGCAATCAACAAATTAGATAATAAACCTACCCTTTTTTGTTTTTTTATAATAAATTCATGTTTATTTAACATTTTTTTCATTTCAGCTTTAGAGATTAATGTTATGTTTATGCCATTAAAAAAATGATATATTTTATATACAAAGCCAAGTAGGTAATTGGTAGGATATAAAATTACTAAATTTCCATTGTCTGCTAAATGCTCTTTAATACAAATAATTGATTTCTCAGCATCGTTAACAAATTCTAAGACCCCAGCACAAAGAATTTTTTCAAATTTTCTTTCTAAATCAAAATTTTGAACATCAACGACACTCCCTGGAATATCTTTTTTATGTAATTGATCTATCATTTTTTCTGAAATATCAATACCATAAGCATTTGCCCCTCTTTCTTTAAACAGATAAGCAAATAAACCTGACCCGCACCCAACATCTAAAATATTATCACCAGGATTGACATTGATATATTCTAACACACTATTAGTTTCATTTTTGACATATTTTCCTAATATCCCATTTCCTCGCAAAGAATCATAAGTCTCCGCTTGATTATCAAAATGTTTTTTAACTTTCATAAAAATTATATTTTTTATATATACATATTTTAAGAAATAATTTTTCTTTCTTTAAGGCACCACTTTATAGACTGTTCTAATGAATATTTTGGCTTCCATACATACTCACTTGTAATTTTAGATATATTACATTCTGTGTTTTGAAATTTTTCTTCTTTTTTATTATTTATAATATTAGGTAATAATAAGTTTTCTTTATTTAAGACACTAAATAAACTATCTAAAAAATATCCATAAGATATATTCTTACCACTACCAACATTATATAAAAATGAACTAGACCTCTTTTCAACTATTTTGGATATAATCCCTGTTAAGTCTCTAATATCTAAAAAGTCTCTTTCTATTTCTAAATTATTTACTTCTATTTTTCCTTTGTTACCATGTTCAACCTGATTAATCAGATTACCTACAAATGATTTTTTACTAAGAAAAGGAGAAATTATATTAAATACACGTAAAACAGTTATATCGTAATCCATTTGATTATAATAATAGTTACATACAGATGTCTGCAAAAATTTTGATATACCATAAGGTGAACCTGGAATAGGTAGGGTTTCTTCACTTGTTTTTTTTATTCTTGACTCATCTTCTCCATACTCAGCCGCGGAACCAATAACAATATATCTTATATGTTTAGATAAATCACAAGTAAAAAATTTATTTAGAACAAAACTATTTAAATAAAAATCATCAATATTATCAGGTTGTAAGTTTACAGCACAATGGATAACTAGGTCAATTTTATTTTTTTCTAGAACAGATTTGATTTCACTTTGTTTTACATTAAGTAAATCTAAATTTGTAATATTTTTTGCTTGTTTTTTTCTAGAAACACCAAAAACATTATGTGTTTTAGAAAGTTCTTGTTCTAAAAAAGATCCTATATGTCCTGAAATACCAGTAATGAGAATATTCATAAAATTATTATACACTTAAACCATATTTACTTTTATTCGGAGAATCTCCTAACCCTATTTTATTATCTATAATATATAGAGGTCTTGCTTTTACTTCATTAAAAATTTTAGCTAAATATTCTCCAACTACACCAATCATCATTAGCTGCAACCCACCAAACAAAGCTATAGCAATCACCAAAGAAGACCAGCCAGCAGGTATACTACTCGCTCCAAAATAGTAATCTAATACAACATACATTGAAGACATCACACTAATACAAAAAATTATAACACCAAACCACCAAGAAATTCTCAATGGCCATGCTGAAAAAGATGTAATACCACTCATTCCCAATCCTAACAATTTTTTGAAGTTATATTTGCTTTTTCCATGATATCTACTTTCAGCAGTGTATGGAATAAATTTTTTTTTGAAACCAACCCACTGTACCAACCCACGTAAAAAACGATCATGTTCAGGCATTTGTCTTAGTGCACATATAACTTTGCTGTGAAATAATCCAAAATCTGCGACATTAGGTTTAAGATCTAACCCACTTATTTTGTTCATTGTAAAATAAAATAAGCGACCTATCTTTTCTCTAAAAATTCCATTTTGTTTATTAGATGTTCGAGAACATAATACTATTTCGTATCCATTTAAATATTCTTGATACATATCTTTTATCATCTCTGGAGGTTGCTGCATATCAGCATCCATAATAACTACAGCA